>SMTZ1_10035877_pt1 | contig 15010 bp, 14 predicted proteins | sample DeeMarSWOR136_30_FD_25667 | JGI IMG/M metagenome (IMG submission 25667)
TTTCCATATTTCTTTTTTCGATTCAACGGGAAAGGCGGTGAAGTTAAAACTAGTTGTACTTTCCCTTTATACCTGTTAAAATATCTGCTTTTGAGAAGGTCTTCACAGTCCCCTTGATACATCGCCCCCCAATGTGTCCTATATGAGGCCTTTATTCCGTTTTTTTGGTTATTACCTTCAATGGTAGTCATTATCTTGTCCATATATACTAATCCAGATCTAAAGGCAACTGTATGTGCCCATGCTCTTTGATAATATGGTCTAAAGCATAACGAATAATGAATGCCAAGTTTGTGTGATTCCGCTCTGCAATAATTTCAAGGGCTCTACGTTGCCCATTCCCTAAAGTGATAGTAAGGCGGTCAGGCTTCTTCTTTAATTCGTTCATCATTTATCATCATAATGATATCATTATTCACCATTATGATGCTTCTTTTCGTTAATGTCAAGAGTCAGAACTATTTTGCTTAGTAATCATTACAAACATACAATTGACTATTACTAGGGTTTTTTCAGGAATCCTTCTTTAGAGCTGGGGACAACCTAATAACTTGGAAATTATGTTTCTAATGAAGTGCTTATCTTCCTCTGGCTGAGAGGGATGTAAAACGTGCTAGTTCTTCTGATTTCACTTAATGACTTTTTGTTAAATAGGCAAGATTACACAGACCGTCAGAAAGTGTAATTGGAAAAAAAGGAAAGATTCTTGTTAGACAGAAGCAGCTTAAGAATTTAATATTGTTAAAATTTCCTAAGGCCACAAGGAAGCATCCCTGTCTTCACGAGGTTAATCGGTCAGGCGTTGCTGGTTGGAGCCATCGGCATCCATCACGTATATCCGACGGTCAGACGAGAAAACGATACGTAGGCCATCCGGCGACCAAGAAGCATCACTGTCTTCACCAGGGTTATTGGTCAAGCGTTGCTGGTTGGAGCCATCGGTATCCATCATGTATATCTCCCAATTCCCGTCACGCTTAGAACGGAAAACGATATGCGAGCCATCCGGCGACCAGGAAGGCGCCTCGTCGTCTGCAGGATTATCGGTCAGGCGTTGCTGGTTGGAGCCGCCAGCGTCCATTACGTATATCTCATTGTTCCCGTCACGCTTAGAATGGAAAACGATATGCGAGCCATCAGGCGACCAGGAAGCGTTACTGTCTTCACCAGGGTTATTGGTCAAGCGTTGCTGGTTGGAACCATCTGCGTCCATCACGTATATTTCCCAGTTCCCGTCACGCTTAGAATGGAAAACGATATGCGAGCCATCAGGCACTGTATCAACGGCAGGGTCGTTAGTCAGGCGTTGTTGGTTGGAGCCATCAGTATCCATTACGTGTATATCCCAGTTCCCCTCACCGCTAGACATAAAAGCGATGCGTGAGCCATCCGGTGACCAGGAAGGAGCTGAGTCATAGGCAGGGTCATTAGTCAGGCGTTGCTGGTTGGAGCCATCGGTATCCATTACGTATATCTCCCAGTTCCTGTCACGGCTGGACGTGAAAGCGATATGAGAACCATCCGGTGACCAGGAAGCGTCCCAATCTGAAATAGGCTCAGTTAAAAGCCAGCTTCCGATTGAAGCCACAATACCTAATGAACACACGACCACGCCAGCAACTGGTATGCGTTTTTTCGGTTTAAATTTTACCAGAACAATAATACCCAGTGTCAGTCCAATAACAGCTACAGGTAAACTAATAGCTAATCCACTGACTTCCCCTAGTGGTCTTAAACCAGATAGTGGTATCACTCTAAATAGGAGCCAAACAACTAAAGATATTATCCCCAGAATCATCGCTAGAATAGCTATTTTGTTATTCATTCGGTTCATTTTTCTGATTGTCAATGGATAATGATATAAATGCCATAGTGAACTAGAGTGTAATCACTCACACGTAGATTGTCAATACTTATAAAAAGGAACGATTCTAGATTAGCAGAATTTTAACAACTTAATGCGGCTTCGACAGAAACATCCAACGCCACAGACGAGTTGCTGCTTACCCGGGGCTATCGGTACCAATACTGGGGATATCATCGTCCGTAGGTGGCTGTGGCTCTGGAGACTCGACTTATTCCTCTGAGGTAGACCACCCCGTGCTTGAGCTCCACTCTCTCCCATCGTAGTGCAGGATGGTTTCAACCGAACCGACGGCGAAGACGTCGGAGGAGGAGCTGCCCCAGACACCTTTGAGGTTCGCCGTTGTGCCGCTGGTCATCTCACTCCACCCGGTGCGGTCATAGTTCAGGATTGTACCCGAGTCGCCAACGACGTAGACATCAGATGAAGAGCTACCCCAAATACCATGGAGGACGCTCGAGATGCCGCTCACCATCTCACTCCACCCTGTGCCGTTATAGTGCAGTATTGTACCCGAGTCACCAACAGCGAAAATGTTGGAAGAGGATGTGCCCCAGACACTTTTAAGACCTGCCGTAGTGCCGCTGGCCATTTCGCTCCACTTGGTGCCGTCATAGTGCAGGATTATACCAGAATCACCAACAGCGAAAACGTCGGAAGAGGATGTGCCCCACACGTCGAACAATCTGGACTTAGTGCCGCTGGTCATCTCATCCCACGCCTGGCCATCATAGTGTAGGATGATTCCAGACGTGCCGACAGCGAAGACGTCGGAGGAGGAGGAACCCCAGACATCATCGCTTTGGCGAAACAAGACGCTGCTTACCATCCTGCTCCATTCACTCCCATCGTAATGCAAGATGGTTCTACGACTACCGACAGCGAAGACATCGGACGGGGATACACCCCAGACACCTCCGATAAAATTTGTGGTGCCGCTGGTCGTCTCTCTCCACTCCCTCCCATCATAGTGCACGATGGTTCCAGACGTGCCGACGGTGAACACATCGGATGAAGAGGAACCCCAGACATCGTCTAAACCCTGTGGCTCATCACAACCAGCAGCCATGAGGATGGCTACGAGTATCAGAGTGACCGCAACCAACCGCATGATACACACTCCTCCCAGCGTTCCAGCGTAATCATGAGTAAGGAAGGAGAGTATAGCATTACTATTGAGGATTGTCAACGGACAGCAGGAAGAAAAAAGAACCTTTTTACATGCGAGGTAACAAAACGTCATTGACGGATGCTTTGACAGGCGTGAGCTAAGGTTTTAACATACCCATGCTAATGAATATTGGAAATACCTGCTATTAACTGAGGAGGAATTCGAATGTTAGATGGTTTCTTCTTATAAACGATATTCTCGTGTAACTTTGTTTCCACTTTGATTACGGCCTCTACGCAGTATGCCGAACCCTGCCTACATACCACTAAACTTAGGTGGCCTTCTCTCTCTGAAGGCGCGAGCACCCTCTATAGGGTCTCCTGAGAGATGGATACGTTCTACTAGCTCAGGCTCGACCACATACAGGTCACCGCGACCTGCTGCTGTGTATGCATTAACCAATTTTTTGGTCAGCCTGATAGCCAGAGGGGATTTACTGGCGATCTTGTCCACTAGTTCGCAGGCAGCATCCATTAACTTATCGTTAGGGACTACCTGGCTCACCAGACCTATTGATAGAGCCTGTTCAGCAGTGACGTTCTCGCATGTCATGACCATGTATTTGGCCCAGATTGGTCCCACCAGACGACTAAGTCTAGCACAAGAACCCCAGGTATAAAAGATGCCCACGTTTGTCTCAGGTATACCGAAAAGGGCTTTTTCTGCAGCTATTATGAAATCAGATTCGATAATAAAAACCAGCCCGGCTCCTAAACAATATCCATTGACGGCTGCAATAGTAACCTGCTCCAAATTTTGATAGGTACGCATCATTTCGTGGGATGCCATTTGTACCAAACGTTGTTCCTGAGCGATAGCCTGGGCTGCTTCGGGTGGGGACTCACCTCGTGCGCCCATGTCGGCACCTGAGGAGAAAGCTCCACCGGCTCCGGTAAGGATAACAAAACGGGTGGTTGTATCTCCGCGGAGTTTAGCCAATACCTGAGTAATCTCTTCAAGCATCTGGGCATTCATTGCATTGAGCTTTTCCGGTCGATTCAGGGTAATTGTGGTAGTAATCCCCTTTTTCTGTACCAATATTGTTTCATAAGCCATCTTCACTCTACCTCTTTGTTAATTAGTTTCAATGCGGTATTTCGACATAGTCTTCTTACTACTCTGGTTTCCTACCGGTGATCCTGCCCAGAGAACCCGAGATAAATTCGGTTACCCGCATATCGACGCAGCCAGCCTTCTCCAGATATTCACAGAACTCGGCTCCCGTGCTGACACGGCCTTCTCTACCGGGAGCGAGTCCCATCAGGTGGCGAAACACTGAATCTAGAGGCCCCTTCTTATCATCATTGAGCATGTACTCGACAATAAGCATCGTGCCACCAGGTTCTAGGGCATTGACGGCTTTGTTAATCAGCCACTGGACATCATCCTTCTCATAAACCTGAAGGGGAGTTATATATGATACAAGGTCTGCTCCCTTTGGATAATCAGTCTCGAAAAAATTACCAGGATGGGTCTTTATGCGGTCGGATAACCCCGCCTGAGCAATGAATTCCTCAGCAATGACGCAAACATAGGGGTGGTCAAAAACGATAGCCCTAAGATTCGGGTGCCTCAGGCAAGCGGCGATTGAATAGCAACCTGAACCACCACCAAGGTCAGGTACGAGCAGCCTGGGGATCTTTCCACAAAGATTCGTACCTTGCCTTGGGAGGCTTTATCAGATTGGTAATATTTTTCCAACTATCAAAATCAGCCCTAGTCTGGTAGACAAGGTAATCACCAAAGTAGGTGGAACTAGTCTTTACTAAGTATTTCTCGACATCAGGTGCATTATTGTACTTATTATCTTCCTTCGTAAGTAAATCCAGTGCAGCGCAGGCAATCATCAATCGCTCTATGTTCTCTGCAGGTATGTCAAGTTTCTGCGCCACCTGTGCCGGCTCATGTACACCTTCCGATATCGCTGTGAAGAGACCGACATCTATAGCAGCAACTAATGTGGCCGAGTGCCTAAAGGAAAATGCCATCTCATTGAGCCGCTGGGTTGTCAGTTTTTGCCCCACTTGCTTATTGGACTCAACTTGTGCCATGATTGCTCTCCTTTCTTGGGTTATATCGCCTGTGCTTTTCGTAATTGCTCAATTCTCTCTTGGGTATAACCTAGTCCTTCCAGAACTTCCTGTGTGTCCTGGCCAATAAGTGGAGCTACTCCCCTCATCTCTCCTGGTGTTTCCGAGAACTTTATTGGGATACCAACCTGCCTCACTCTCCCCTTGATTGGGTGATTCACTTCAAGAGCCATCTGTCGATGCAGTATCTGGGGATCAAAAAAGGCCTCAAGGGGAGTGTTTACCGGTCCAATTTCTATGTCCAGGGCTTGCAACTGGCTGAGCCATTCATCCCTGGATTTAGACTTGAAGATCCGCTTTAAAAAAGATAGTGTCTCCTCTCTTTTTTCACCCATTACCCACTGATAGTCAACAAAGTCTTCTCTGTCCATCGCTTTACACAAGTTTTCCCAGGACTGCGGTCGTCCGATGCCGAGGGCGATATAATTGCCATCCTTTGTCTGGTATACATTGTAGCCGGGTGACGGACCCATCAGTACTGGAGGTTTCTGACCTGGGTATTGACTCCCATAGGCCAGAGCCAGCCAGGAGAAAGCTCCATCCAGCATGGAGATATCAAGATACTGTCCTTTACCGGTTCGCTCTCGTACAAGGAGTGCGGTTAAGATACCAATAGTAGCAAGCAAGCCCGCTGCTGTATCTGATAGGTAAAGCCCGGGCACGATGGGCGGTTCATTGGGACCGCTAATAAGTGCTAGAAGCCCACTAATCGCCATGAAGATAATGTCAAAACCTGGAAGCTGGTTGTATGGACCATCCTGCCCATATCCAGAGAGAGAGCAATATATAATGCGTGGATTTGTCTTCTTAATAGTCTCGTAATCGATGCCGATGCGTTTCGCTACTCCGGGTCGATAGCTTTCTAAAACTATGTCTGCTTTTTCCGAAAGCTCGTAAAAAACCTGTCTTGCTTCCTCAGTCCTCAAGTTTAAGGTAATACTCTTCTTATTGCGGTTAAGAACCAGATCTTCGTTGGGGAACCGGCTATCCTCTGGTGTATTTCTGGAAATAGGCCGCTCTACTCTGGTCACCTCGGCTCCAAGGTCTCCCAGTATAAATGTACAGTACTTTCCAGGGGTGAGGGTGCCTGTATCCAGAATCTTGATATCTTGCATAGGTAATGTCATTGAAGTTTTACCTTCTCCGAAGTAATACCTGACTGGTGGTTATTAATCTCCATCTGCCGATAGGAAAGACGGTACGACAAAACTCCTGATACCACGGCACTTGGCTGTCAATCTCCGTCTCGGAGGCCTACAATAATCCTCGAAATATAGATGAACCTTTAGGAATCAGTACCGAAGTATCTTGTATGCCAGACTCATTTTACCATAGTATATAAAATAACATTCAATCGAGTCCATTACACATTTAACCAAATTGTGCAATCTAACTATTTAATTCCCAGGTTATCGACCGGGCTGGCTTTCTGATGGACACGAATCAGGTCTTCGACACCGAGCGCCGATACATACCTTCTAGTCATTTCTAGGCTACTGTGACCAAGCATGACCTGTAGCGTGAAGACATCACCGCCGTTCCTGAGATAGTTTATTGCACAGGTATGCCTGAAAGTGCGTGGCCCACGCTTTACACCGTTTACGTGCGCTCTCTTACATAACCTCTTAATCATGGTCTGTAAACCGTATCTCATCATTGGTCGCTTTTCCTCAGTAACCCAAAAACATTCGAGGTCTGTACCTCTTATCAACAATTATTTCAACAACGCTTTTTCTGTTTTTCTGCCGATCCTGACGATTCTCTCCCTTGCCCCCTTTTCCGAATACCCTTATTGTTCCATTTGAGTAGTCAATGCTTTGCAGTTTCAGGCTGGCGAGTTCCGCCAACCTCAACCCTGTATCTAGCAGGATGAGAATAATAGCCCTGTTCCTTACTTCCAATAATGTATTCGCAGAGCAAAGCAGAAGCATATTGTGAATATCCATCTGAGAGAATGGCTGAGGTAGTGACCTAGGGATAGTCGGAGGACTGATATTGTTCATAGGACTGATTTCAAGCATACCTTTAGCCACCAGCCAGTTAAAGAACGTGTTGAGGGCGCGGTAGTAGGCATTGACTGTAATGGGCTTGATATTACTATCATGTAGAGCTAGAAGGAATATACGGATGTCGTTGGCGGTGACTTTCTCGATTGAACTCTTGTGTATCGAGGCCAAGAAAGCACTCAACCTCTGCTTATAGGTGTCCAGTGTAAGAACTGATTTTTCTTCTACTTTACAGGCTATCAGGTAGTAATCTAGTAAAGGACTGAGGTCAGTACCAAGCTTGCTCCAGTCTCGGAGAATTGCCAAAGGACTGAGGTCAACCATCTCATTTTTCAGCCCCCAAGCCGAACATTTAGCTTCAAAGTGGGCCATTCTGGACTCGAACCAGAGACCTCAGTCTTATCAGAATTGAGGCACATAGGAGTAAACCTATTACCAGAGTTAATCCACGCGACTATATTGATGCCTGGTACAACGAACAACTGCTCAAAGGACTTACCAAACAGACAGCAGATTGCCATCGCAGCCATATAAATGCACTACTCAGCGTATATCCGAGGCCAACTGAATCTGATGTAAAGGACTATCTCCTACAAAAACAGCGAGCCGGCTACATGTCAGGTACTATCGCCAACTACGTGAAGTCGTACCGCAGCTTAAGACGAAGAAGTTAGGAGGCTTTTTCAAGCAGTAGATAAAGACGAGGACAGACTAGCCCTGCTACTACTCGTTGACTGTGGTCTACGTGTAACCGAGCTAGCATCAATCAAACTGAAGAACATTAATCTTAATGACGCAAGTATTTCGATAAATGGTAAGGGTAGCAAGACAAGGACTGTCTATTTATCGGACCAGAGTGTCAGATTTCTTCGAGGTTATATTGGTCAACTGTATAGTGAACACCTTTTCCCTGTAAATAGGTCTGACTCTAACAACGGACATCGGAACCGTCGCTTCTTCGAGGTTCATTTGAATGAACTATGTGAGCGAACCGGGAAATGAACTATGTGAGCGAACCGGGATTGAGAGTATCACGCCTCACCAGCTACGACACTACTTCGCCACGCATACTCTATCCAACGGTGCTGACGTGAAAGCGGTGAGCGAGATGCTTGGCCACGCTGATGTAGGAATCACTCTCAAGATATACCATCACGTAAACGCGAAATCGATAAGAAGTATGCACCGGGAGTTTAGTCCGGTGGGAGAGTTAGTGGCGGTTAGTTAGCCGATATGATACATCACTGAGGATGTAACAGATGCAATTCTGTTGTATATCCACGCACTTAAAAACATCAGATTGTTGCCAAGAAGTAACCATCACATTGTATGTGTGATGTAGTATGATTTGAACTACTTTGACAAAGAATCCTTTTTTAATGTATAATATAATTTAATTAGTTCCTGTTTAGGTTATTACAAGCTTTATAAATCAACGTTGAACCACTCTAGTATTGGATGACCGGACTCTAACTAAAATTTAAAAGAGAGGAGGTCATCCAATGAGTTTTAATGACAAATCACTCCAGTGTTCCGATTGTGGCATTACTTTTACGCACAGCGCTGAGGATCAAGAGTTTTTCCAATCCAGGGGTTATACTAACGAGCCCAAGCGCTGTCCCGAGTGCCGCCAGGCAAGGAAATCAGAGCGTTATGGAAACAATAACTACGGTTCCAGACGCCAGATGTTTCCCGCGGTTTGTGCCGATTGTGGCAGGGAAACCGAAGTACCGTTCGAACCCCGTGAGGACAGACCAGTGTATTGCAGCGATTGTTACCGTAAAGTAAGAGCAAGTAGATAATACTAGCTTAGCCTTAAGACATACATGGGTTTGGGATACCTAGCCCATGTATGTCACCGAAACTCGAGAAAAACCCCAACATTAGTTGATTTAAAGAGAGAGACCAATGGTAGGAGTATATATATTGGTGGTTTAATCGCAGCCGGTATCATGGCGTTTATGGTTTTAAAAGTAAAGCGGGGTAGAGCAGATAGGGTAGAAACTCGCAGAAGGGAAGATAAAATCGAGGGAGAGAGAATCAAAGAGGAGAGAAGCAAAGCGTAGGGCGAGACTAAGCGAAAGAACACTGATATGAGAATATTACTCGTGTATCCTAAATATCCGGACACTTTCTGGAGCTTCAAACACGCCTTAAAATTCGTGTCCAAGAAAGCGGCTTTCCCCCCACTGGGCCTGTTGACTGTGGCGGCAATGCTCCCGGAAGAATGGGAGAAAAATCTGGTAGATATGAATGTTACCAAGCTTACCGATAGTGACATCGAGTGGGCTGAATATGTATTTATCAGTGCTATGGAAGTGCAAAAGGAGTCAGTGAAAAAGGTAATTGCGCAGTGTAAGAAACTGGGCACTAAAATCGTTGCTGGTGGTCCTCTATTTACTACTGGATATGAAGAATTTGATGGGGTAGACTATTTTGTCCTGGGTGAAGCTGAGGTTACTCTGTATCCTTTCCTGGAAGACCTGAAGGAAGGTCGTGCCCAGCATATCTATGCTTCTAATGAGCATCCAGATATAAGCGCTACGCCCATACCGCTGTGGTCATTGATAGACATGAAGCATTATTCATCAATGAACCTACAATATTCACGGGGGTGTCCCTATGATTGTGAGTTCTGCGATATCATCATACTGAACGGACATACACCGAGAACTAAAAGCGAAGAACAGCTGATTTCAGAGATGGACGCCCTGTATGAGCAAGGCTGGCGTGGTGGCCTGTTTATTGTTGATGATAATTTTATTGGTAACAAGAAAAAATTAAAAGCAGAAACACTGCCGGCTCTTATTGAGTGGAGAGAAAGCAAGAAGTATCCATTTGCTCTTTGCACAGAAGCGTCCATAAACCTGGCTGATGATGAAGAGTTAATGCGATTAATGGTAGCTGCGGGCTTCGATGTGGTATTCATCGGTATTGAGACTCCCAATGAGGAAAGCCTGATGGAGTGCACCAAGACCCAGAATCAAAACCGGGATCTCATCACCTCGGTAAAGAGGCTCCAGGAATTCGGGCTTGAGGTACAAGGGGGATTTATTATTGGTTTTGACAGTGACCCGGAGTCTATTTTTCAAAGCCAGATAGAATTTATTCAAAGAAGTGGTATTGTTACTGCAATGGTTGGACTATTGAATGCGCCCATAGGTACCAGATTGCACAAACGACTGGAGAAAGAAAAACGCCTTCTCAAATCCTTTACCGGCAGCAATACAGACTTCTCACTAAATTTTGTCCCGAAGATGAACTACGATACACTGATTAATGGCTACAGACATGTCCTAGATACAATCTATTCGCCCAAGCATTATTATGACCGTATTAAGACTTTCCTTCGAATGTATAAACCACCTAGGACAACGGCTGGGAAAATACAGGTTCACCAAATAAAAGCATTCTTCAAGTCCATCTGGTTCTTAGGAATACACGGTAAGGGAAGAAGACATTACTGGAGGTTGTTTATTTATTATCTGCTAAAGTCCCCACCAAAATTCGCCAGGTTTATTATACTTGCTGTGTACGGATATCACTTCCGCAAGGTTACGGTGAGTCAAACATGGTAATATATCTATTCTCGTGGGTTTGAATCAAGTAAACTATTTATCAAAGGCAGCGCTTCTTCGAGATTCGACTGGCTGAGCTATGTGGGTAAGCTGGCATTGAAACTATCACACCTCATAAATTGCGACACTACTTTGCATCTCATACCTTATCCAATGGTGCAGACGTTAAAGCAGTAAGCGAGATACTTGGCCACGCTGATGTAGGGATCACTCTCAAAATATACCATCACGTGAATGCGAGGGCTATTCGGGAAATGCACCAGGGGTTCAGTCCTTTGGCAGAGTTATTGGCCGCTACTTAGCTGGCACGCTACATAATTGAGAATGTGACCGGATGTAAAAATATCTCCCCGTACACCACTTGACATATCTATACGATGGTCATAGACTGTTAAGGCAAATTTGGCATAGGAGGGCTATCGCTCATGAAATGCCCAAATTGCCAGACAGAGAATCCTGAGGGTGTCAAGTGCACTCACTCCAGATAGAGTTGGCCTGTCCACAGTGTGGTCATATTAACCCCCCGGATGTAAAGTTCTGCTATGAATGTGGTTACTCACTAGTTGAACCGACGCCTGCACCAACAGCCCCACCATCTCCCGAGCCCACCTCATTTGTCGGCAGCCGCTATCAGGTCAAGAAGTTCCTGGGCGAGGGTGGCAAGAAGAAGGTATACCTGGTCCATGATACCGTACTTGACCGGGATGTCGCCTTTGCCCTGCTGAAGACAGAAACACTGGATGAAGAGGCCAAAACACGAATCAAGCGTGAAGCCCAGGCCATGGGAAGGCTGGGCTCACATCAGAACATCGTGACCGTCCACGACTTCGGAGAGGCAGCCCTATCTGGTCATCGAGGTGATGGAGGGCGGCGAAGTCGAGAAGCTAATTGAGAAGGCACCGGACCACCGACTTCGCCTTGAGCAGGCTATCAGCATTACTAAGTCCATATGCCTTGGGCTTGAGTTCGCCCACTCCAAGGGTATTATTCACCGTGACCTGAAACCGAGTAATGTGTGGCTTAGCGCTGATGGCACGGTAAAGATAGGTGATTTTGGCCTGGCAGTGGCGGTTGACCTATCACGTCTTACACAAGAAGGGATGATGGTAGGTACAGCGTCCTACATGCCTCCAGAACAGGCTATGGGTGGTCAGGTGACAAATAAGGCAGACCTTTATTCACTGGGGGCAATGTTATACGAAATGGTTACCGGAAGGCCACCCTTCATTGGGGATGATTGGGTAAATGTCGTCAGCCAGCACATCAACACGTCGGTGGTATCGCCTACCTGGCACCGAGCTGACCTACCGCCGGGACTAGAGGTACTCGTACTACAGCTACTGGAGAAAGACCCTGAGAAACGACCTGCCTCGGCTGGCGATGTACTCAAAGCCCTTGAGTCTATAGAAGCCGGTAAAGTCCAGAGAGAGCCGTCACAGGTAACCACCGCTCCAAAGAATCCCTTATACCACCGTGTCTTCGTTGGTCGTGAACCGGAGCAGAAGCAGTTTCAAGCGGCCTTTGATGGTGCCATGTCAGGACAGGGTGCCCTGATGATGGTGGTCGGTGAACCGGGTATCGGTAAGACTGCTTTGTGTGAGCAGCTATCCACTTATGTGACATTAAGGGGTGGCAAGACTTTAGTAGGACACTGCTATGAAGAAGGGTCACTATCGCTGCCCTATCTGGCCTTTGTTGAGGCGATGCGTTCCTATGTTCTTACCAGAGAGACCAGAGACCTTAGAAAGGAGCTGGGGACGGGTGCGGCCGATGTTGCCCGTATCGTCTCCGATGTAAGGGAGAAGCTTAAGGTAGAACCAAGACCACCGGAGAACCCCGAGGAAGACCGCTACCGTCTTATGCAGGCTGTTACCAGTTTCCTCACCAACGCTGCTAAAGTCCAGCCGCTGCTGATTGTATTGGAAGACCTGCATGACTCTGATAAGGGTACGTTAGAGATGCTGACCCATGTCTCACGTAATCTATCTGACGCAAGACTCCTTATAGTTGGTACTTATCGTGACGTAGAAGTAGATAGGACTCATCCCTTATCAACAACCCTAGCTGAGCTAAGGCGTGTTGCTAACTTTGACCGTGTCCTGCTGCGGGGTCTCAATGCCGATGAAGTCAGGCGGATGCTAGAGAGTATCACCAGGGAAGATGTACCGTGGAGCCTAGCAGAGGCAGTGCATCGTCAGACAGAGGGTAACCCGCTTTTCGTGCAGGAGGTGGTACGATATATCATCGAGGAGGGACTATTCTACCGTGACAAGGGACAGTGGAGGATTACTAGGGACAAGTCTCTGGAGATGAGCATCCCCGAGGGGTTACGGGATGTTGTTGGTAAGCGCCTCTCGGGGCTGAGTCAAGAATGTAATAATCTACTCTCGATTGCCTCTGTGATAGGCAGGGAGTTCAGACTGGCCGTATTGCAGAAGGTAGCCAATATATCTGATGACGAGCTATTTACTGCCCTCGAGGAAGCTAAGGGAGCTGCCGTGGTCGAGGAACGATCGACAGTTGGTGCAGCGATCACCTACCGCTTTAGCCATGCCTTCTTCCGACAAACCCTCTATGAGGAGATTATTGCCCCAAGACGAATACGACTCCACCAGCAGGCAGGTCAGGCGCTAGAAGAAGTGTATGCTAGGCGACTAGAGGAGCACGCTGCCGAGTTGGCTGAGCACTTCTCCAACTCATCTGACCCTACCGACCTAGCTAAAGCAATCAGCTACGGTGAGATGGCAGCCGAAAGAGCGATTTCTGTCTACGCCTATGGCGAGGCAGTAAGGTTACTAGAGCAAGCGCTCAAGGTGCAAGAGGTGCTAGATCCTGAGGATAAGGGTAAACGGTGTGACTTGTTGTTGCTTATGGCTGAGGCCTTACTCCCGGGCGAAGAGCACCGTCAGGTTGTTGATGATGTTGCGCCCCGGGCTTTTACGCTGGCAGAAGAGACGGGTGATAACATCCGCGCCTCACGCGCATGTCTGAGAGCGCTAGATGGTCTACATCGCTCTGGATGCGTGAACGCCTTTAGCGATCCAGTAATCGCGGTATGGGCAGAGCGCGCCGACCAGTTCGCGCCAGCCCAGAGTATCGACCGAGTGTGGGTTGATATGCGCCTAAACTGGGTGCGGATGGGTGAAGGTAGACTGGCGGACTCTAAAACCCTACGTAAGCACGCGCTGGAACTGGCGCGCCAACTTGATGATCCGGATGCCCTGCTCTTCGCGATCTATCAGAACTTCGCTATTTTCACGACTGTACAAGAGGAGCGAGAGAGACTTCAACTTACCGACGAAGCCCTCACTGGTTCGTCTAAGGGAGTGAGCTCTTGGACCCAAGCGGAAGCCATGTGGCATGGGGGAGACACATATCTTTGTTGGGGCCGGCGATCCCAAGCTGAAGAAATTTGGCAAAGAGCGGAGGAGGTGACGAAACGAACAAGAGACACCTTTATGCTGCTTCACAAGAGTCTCTATGACAACGTCCTTCGTCTAGTAGATGGCCAGCTGCAAGAGGCTATCGCCGCGGGGGATGCATTGGCTGTCCAAGGCCAGCAACTAGGTCTTCCCGTAGTTAGTGCTCTTTTTGGTGCAGGAACTGCCGCCAGACCCCGCTTATACCTAGGCCAGGCGGACGCAGTATTGAGCGTAGCCGATGCTGGCGGGCTGATACTTGCTGACTTGTGGCGAGGTCTGTGTTTGGCTTACCTGGGGCGTAATGCAGAAGCTCTGGACGTGTTAACTGATTTCACCTCGCCACGGAACGGTGGTGATAGACAAGAGGATACACCGACGTCAATCTTGCTTGGACTTTTGGAAATAGCAACTATGATCGAGCAACAGGCCACGGCGTCGTTGTTATCGGAGCAGCTTGAAACGATTGCAGATATGTCAATATTGAACGGAATGACAGGATCGACCTGTCCGGCACGACACTTAGGGACCGCTGCTGCCATACTCGGCGAGCCCGACAAGGCTAAGGCCTACTACCACCAGGCCATAGAGGCATGTGTCAAGATCCGCTATCGCCCGGAGCTCGCCCTCACCCGGCTCCAGCTTGCTGAGCTGCTCCTGGAACACTACCCGGAGGAGCGGGCTGAAGCATTAGAGCACCTGGGCTTCGCTATCAACGAGTTCCGCGACATGAAGATGCAGCCATCCCTGGAGCGCGCCCTGAAGCACAAGGAGATACTGGGGGCGTAGGCTCCAGTCTTAATCCCCTCTCCCCTGCCCAACTAGTGCAAATGTTTTAGGAAAATAGGCGCGTCGAACCCATAACTCGGCAACTGCGTGCCC
>SMTZ1_10027432_pt1 | contig 15004 bp, 11 predicted proteins | sample DeeMarSWOR136_30_FD_25667 | JGI IMG/M metagenome (IMG submission 25667)
TGTGATGCTCTATGAAATGGTAACGGGGCAGGCACCGTTCAGAGGTGACTATGAGCAGGCAGTTATCTACTCGATCCTGCACGAGGACCCCGAGCCGGTGACGGCGCTTCGAACCGGCGTGCCGGTTGAGCTTGAGAGAATCGCTCACAAGGCGATGGCAAAGAACGCGAGTGATCGATACCAGCGTGCCGATGAGCTGCTGGTGGATCTCAGATCTTTGTCGGCTGAGATAACAACCACCGGTTTAGCAAAGGGTCCAGCAAAGAAAGGATTCACGGGAAAGCATATCGGTTTTGTATTCGGTTCGGTAGTAATTATCGTTGCAGCTCTCGTGCTTGCAAGACTCTATCTCTTTCCCGAAAAAAGCGAAGCGATCGATTCGATAGCGGTGCTGCCGCTCGAGAATTTATCACGGGATCCTGATCAGGAATACTTCGTTGATGGGATGACCGAGGCGCTTATCGCCGATCTTGGGAAGACCGGCACGATCAAGGTGATCTCGCGGACATCGGTCATGCGCTACAAGGATACAGACAAATCCCTGCCGGAGATTGCGAACGAGCTCGGCGTCGATGCGATCGTCGAGGGATCGGTCATGCAGACAGGAGGCCGGGTGCGCATCACGGCACAGCTCATCGAGGCGGACGAGGATCATCAAATCTGGGGGGAGCACTACGAGCGTGACCTGCAAGATGTCCTGGCGCTACAGCGTGGGGTAGCACGCGCGATCGCCAGTGAAATAAATATCACTTTGGCACCAGGGGAAAAAGGCGAAAAATCTGATGCCCGCCGGATCGATCCCCGCGCTCATGAAGCGTACCTCAAGGGGCGCTACCACTGGAACAAGAGGACGGAGAAGGATCTCTGGAAAAGCATCGAATATTTCGAGGAGGCTATCAGGATGGATCCCGATTACGCCCAGGCGTATGCGGGAGTTGCGGAAGCCTTCACCATACTCAGAAACTGGGGATATTATGCGGCGAAAGAAGCCCATCAAAAAGCAAAGGAATACGCCCACAAGGCGCTCTCGATAGACAACAAATCGGCGGCAGCGTATTCGGTGCTCGGCCTAGAATCTCTCGAATACGAGTATAACTGGGAGGCTGCGGAAGAATATTTTAAAAAAGCGATATCGCTGAATCCGAACTATGCCACCGCTCACCATTGGTATGCAAATATTCTTGCCCGCTGGGGGCGACATGATGAGGCGATGGAACAGATGCTGCGAGCCCTGAAGCTCGATCCACTGTCCCTTGTCATAAACGTGGCCCTTGCTCTTAACTATTATTATGTGGGTCGCTACGATGAAGCGATCGAGCAGAGCCGGAAGTCGCTCGAACTGGATAAGAATTTCCTTGCTGCTTATTTTGTTTTGTACCTTTGCTACGTAGAGAAAGGAATGATTCAGGAAGCTTACGAGGCATTCAGGCAAGTGATGATCCTTGACGAAAAAACAAGCATATATGTGGAAGAACTCGACCATGTCTGCAAAACGTCGGGGTACGAAGTCTGCAATACATGGTGGGTAATCAAGAACATGGATGAATGGTCGTTCCATGACTATAACTACCCGTTCTATCGGTCCATGGCTTATGCACGGATTGATAATAAGGACAAAGCGTTTGAAGAATTGGAAAAGGCGTATGAAGCGCGTTCGCCGTATTTAATATCGATCGGCGTCGAGCCGGCGCTCGACACCCTTCGATCGGATCCGCGTTTTGATGAGCTGCTCAAAAAGGTCGGATTAAAAGAGTGATCGGTGAAATCATTTGGTAATGCATTTTCGATAGACTTAAAATGACAACATGATCGGTAAGACCATTTCACATTACAATATCCTCGAAGAACTCAGCCGCAGCGGCATGTTGGTTGTCTACAAGGCGAAGGATACGAAGCCGAAGCACACTGTGGTGCTTGAGCTCCTTTAGCTCACCTGATGTATTATCAGCAGGTTTGACGCCCAATTGGTCTCTTAGTCAGTAGGTTCGGGGTTCGATTCCCTGGTGGTGCATTTTTATTTATTTAATTGCAATAAGTTAACGTTTTAGAGCCCCGTTCCCAATATCCCGAAAATCGAAAGGTAGCGCATAGGTAGCAGCAGAATGCTGTATTTATTGTTTCTCCTGCTATAACATCTATATGACTAGTGTATCACCTTGCGGGTATGATACAGTATATGTAACGTGCCTGGAGAGCTCTCATGATCGGCAAGACAGTATCCCATTACAAGATCCTCGAAAAGCTTGGTGAGGGCGGGATGGGTGTGGTATATCGTGCGCACGATACCGCGTTGGGCCGTGACGTTGCACTCAAGTTCCTGCCCACCAACTTAACCCGCGATCCCACGGCCAAGACGCGGTTCGTCCGAGAGGCACGTGCAGCCTCCGCACTCGATCATCCAAATGTATCCACGGTGTACGAGATAGACGAGACCGAAGAGGGTCAGCTTTTTATCGCCATGACCTACTATGAAGGTGAGGCATTGAGAGAAAGGCTCTCCCGCGGGCCCCTGCCCCTGGAGGATGCCATGAGCATAACAATTCAGATCGCGCAAGGGCTCTTGGCTGCTCACCAAAAGGATATCGTCCACCGGGATATCAAGGCGGCGAATGTTTTTCTTACCTCCAGCGGCCTCGTGAAGATCCTGGATTTCGGGCTGGCGAAGCTTTCCGGGGTGACGCAGCTGACACTGCCCGAGACGACCGTCGGCACGGTTTCTTACATGTCCCCGGAGCAGGCCCAGGGAGCGGAGATCGACAGCCGATCCGACGTATGGTCATTGGGCGTCGTTCTCTACGAGATGGTCACCGGCCAACTGCCCTTTCGAGGGGAATTCCCGGAGGCGATGGTGTACTCCATCCTCAATGAAGATCCCCCGCGCGTGACCGGGCTGCGGTCGGGTGTTCCTCTTGAACTGGAGAGAATCATCGATAAGTGCCTCGCAAAGGGTGCGGACCAGCGGTATCAGCACCTCGATGATCTCATCGTCGATCTCAACCGCCTTAAGCCTTCCCTGGCCAGTGGGTCAGGTGTGAGATCAATGGAGCCTGCGAGCACAGTTCGAGGTGTACGCCGTTCACTGCTGTTCGCGGTGGCCGGGTTCGGTTGGCTTGCAGCCGTTATGGTCAGCCTTTATCTGTTGCGTCCCCCCGCGCAGCATCCTCCCGTGCGGCTGCATACTATCTCTTACTCCGGTCGGGACTGGGCGCCCAACGCTTCCCCGGCAGGAGACATGATCGCATTCGCATCCGATCGCGACGGAGTGTCCCGGATCTGGCTCAAGCAGGTGGCCGGCGGCAGCGAGGAGCCCATTACAGAAGGGCCCGACGATCTTCCCCGCTTCTCGCCAGACGGAGCGCAGATCCTGTTTGTGCGAGACCTGGGTGGCACGAGGGATCTCTACCGTACATCTGTAGTCGGTGCCCAGCAGCGCCGGATACTCGAGGATGTAAGCGAGGCCGACTGGTCACCGGACTTGAAGAATGTGGCTTTTATAAGAACGGAACCGGTGGGCGAGGATAATATCGAGGTCATCGGCGTGGCAGATATTCAAACGGGTGATGAGCAGATCCTCGCAGAGATTCCAAATCGCCTTTGCTACGGTATCCGGTGGTCACCGGATGGACGGCGTATCGCCGTGAGCGAGACTCATTCATCTCCCGCGACGACAGGGTTCCACTATATCGACTTGATCTACGTTCCATCGGGCGAGATCACGCGCCTCGAGCTCACCGACATGGCGGGACCGTACACGGCTACCGAGTGGGGCCCGGACGGCCGCCGGTCAGGCTGCAGCCGTTCTCACGCAGTTCGGGGATTTCCCCGGCCAGATCATGGAGTACGACCTCGAATCAAAGACCGTTCACCCCTTGTTCTGGTCACCCGTCAAGCTGCCGTTTGGCGGGCGGAGATTCTCGACGATTGCTATTCTCGGTAACGATCGGTTCGTCATAGACGAAAATATAGCCAATTCGGTCCTCATTGAAGTTCCATGGTCTGGAAAGAACAGCACCGGCTTGGGAAGAACGCTCACACGTGGATTGGGACGGGACCGGCAGCCCGCCTATTCACCGGACGGGGATCGTGTCATCTTCTCGTCCAATCGCAGCGGGAACACCGATCTCTGGACCGTCGACCGGAACACGGGAACAATCCGCCAGCTGACCGACGATCCCGCTATCGATTATGATCCGGCGTTCTTCCCCGACGGCGAGCGCATCGTGTGGACATCCACCCGCAGCGGCAATCCGGAGATCTGGATGGCTGCCGCCGATGGAAGCCGGGCACAGCAGGTCACGCGGGACGGCATGGATGCAGAGAATGCGACCGTTACTGCCGACGGGGAATGGATCGTATACGGCAGTTTCAACGATGAAACGATCGGTATATTGAAAATACGCCCCGACGGTTCGGATATGACGTTCCTTGCGGAAGGCTCCTATGTTAATCCCGAAGTTTCGCCTGACGGACGGTACGTTCTGTTTCTGGTAACTCGCGGCCTCGGCACTGTTATGAAAATTGTCGAGACCGAGAGTGCCCGGATAGTGCCATTCGAGATCGAATTTCCCACGAGAATGCTGCACGAGAATATAGTTATCGGGCGCGCACGGTGGACGCACGACGGCCGTGGAATCGTCTATGTGGGGCATGATGAACGAGGGTGCTTCGGTATCTACGTGCAGGATTTCATCCCGGGACGCGACACGTCCGGATCACGAAGGCCGCTTGCCGGTTTCTCGAATGACTTTATCACGGAATCTCTCGGTGTCTCGCCCGATGGCAGGCACATCGCTATCTCAGTACTGTCCGAGCGTCTGAGTCTCAAGCTCGCCGAGCTGGTACCCCTTAGTTGGGGGGACGGCACGAGCGCCGAATAGCCCGGATCCCCAGTCGTGATCCTTTGCGGAATGTCCTGGGATACCATGAAGTCATTCGTTCAGCACAATAAGAAAAGCTGTTGTTTTATCAGTAGGTTAGCTGCCCAAAAGGCCTCTGAATCAGTAGGTTCTCCGGTTCGATTCCTTGGCGGCGTATTTTTTATTTATTTAATTGCAATAAGTTAACGACTTACAGCATCGCTACCAAAATCACAAAAATCGAAAGGTAGCGCATAGGTAGTAGCAAAATACTGTAATTACTGTCTACCACATTCTGGCTTATAACTCGTGTATGCTCTTGTTTGTATGATATAGTATAATGAGCTTACCTGGAGAACTCTCATGGTCGGCAAGACTATTTCACATTATAAGGTCCTCGAGAAGCTCGGTGAGGGCGGGATGGGCGTGGTCTACAAGGCCCGCGATACCAAACTCGACCGCACCGTCGCGCTGAAGTTCTTGCCGCTGCATCTCACCGGCGCGGATGAAGACAAGCAGCGATTCATCCGCGAAGCGAAAGCGGCCGCGGCGCTGAACCATTCGAATATCTGCACGATCTATTCAGTGGAAGAACACGGCGGGTACCAATTCATCTCGATGGAATACGTCGACGGAATGACGTTGCGTGAAAAATGCGGTACGACCGGTCCGGTCGCTGTGCCGTCCAAAGAGGCAATCGGGTATGCGATACAGATCGCCGAAGCCCTCTCGGAAGCCCATGAAAAGGGAATCATCCACCGTGATATCAAACCCGGAAACATCATGGTGGATTCGAAGAACCGGATAAAGGTCATGGACTTCGGTCTGGCCAAATTGAAGGATGTGAGCCCTCTCACCAAGGCAGGCACGACGGTCGGAACGCTCGCCTACATGTCGCCGGAACAGATACAGGGGCAAGACGTCGATCACCGTTCGGACATCTTTTCATTCGGTGTCGTCCTGTACGAAATGCTCGCGGGACAGACCCCCTTCCGCGGCGATCACGAAGCGGCGATGATGTACTCGATCGTGCATGAAGAGCCGCAGCCGATATCGTCCTCTGTGCCCGAGATATCATCTCAGCTCGAAAATTTCATCGAAAGAACGCTGGAAAAGGATCCCTCTGACCGGTACCAATCGATGCAGGATCTACTCAGTGATTTGAGGCGCTTGAAAAGAAAAACATCCAAGAAGGCGGCGACTGTGGTCGGCGCCGCACCCCCTGCCCCGTCAGTAGCGGAACAACAGCAATCTTTCGGCACGCGCTCTGTTGCGCGTTCTCCGGTCTTTTACATTGCTATAGCCATGGTCGTTGTAATTGCCGCGGTGGCGTCATACGTGATCTTCTTCCTCCCGAAGAGTGGTGACGCCCCCCCGATGAATCCCAACAGAGTCTTTGTCGCGGCGTTTGAAAACCGCACCAGCGATCCGGCCCTCGACCCGATCGGAAGGCTGGCGTCGGATTGGGTCACGCAGGGGATAGTGCAGAACGAGCTCGCCGAGGCGATACCGACGACGACAATGCTTATGCTTATGCAGGATGCCGGGTTGAAGGAAGCCGGATTCGAGGATCGAGATAAGCTCATCGAACTGGCGGAGGCGACGCATTCGGGGATTCTCGTGGCGGGGATGTTTTATCAGGTCGGCGAGGATATACAGATCGAGGCGCAGATCATCGATGCGCAGAGGAACGATGTCATCCTGACGCTCGATCCGGTTCGCGGTCCCCGGAGCGAGCCGATGAAGGCGATCGATGCGCTGCGGCAGAAGGTCATGGGAGCGCTCGCGATTCACATTACACCAGGGGTTGCTATTGCGACGGTCGGCGAGCCGCCGGTCTACGAAGCATATGTGGAATTTCTGGAAGGAACGAAATACTTCGGCATGGACTATGAAAAATCATTCGAACACTACCGGCGGGCATTGGAGCTAGATCCTCACTATATGGGACCGAAGCTGAGAATGGCGACCGGATATGCGAATATGGGGCAGTATGAAACCGCCGATTCGATTTTTCAAACCATTGATCGCCACAGTCGTAGATTATCTCCGTATGAGCGGTATTATCTGGATTGGTTTGCGTTTCAGCTGCAGGGGAAGCAGGAGGAGGCGTTTGCGACGCTTCTCCATATCGAGAGCATCGTCCCAATGGATGTAGTAACGAATTATCTGGTGGGTCTGTACGCAGTATATCTCAATCGTCCCCGCAAAACCGTTGAAACCTTTTCCAAAATAGATTTTCAGGTTCAATGGGCCGATTACGCCTCTATGTCATGGCGTTTCGGAGTCTTGTGCGACGCCTATCATCTTCTCGGGGATCATGAGAAGGAGCTCGAGGTCGCCCGTGAAGCACAGAAATATTATCCGAACGATCTTGGCCGCCGCGCCGACGAGGCCTGCGCGCTCGCCGCTCTGGGAAGGATTGAGGAGCTGTACGACGTCATCGAAGAGAGCAAGCGCATCGAGCAGCCCCGGGGCAGCGTGACCTATGTGATGAATGTTGCATCGCTGGAGCTCCGCGCGCACGGAAAGAGGACCGAAGGGCTACGGATCGCCGAACAGAGGATTCAATGGTATGAGGAGCATGATCCGGGGAATACAGGGGCGCGCGCCGATGCGCTGTACGATGCCGAGCGATGGGATGAAGCGTACGCCCTGTACAGAGAGCTGGCGGTGGAAGATCCAGACAACTGGTACCATAAGGTTAGTCTCGGCACATTGGCGGCGCGCTTGGATGACACAGAAGAGGCGCGCCGCATGGCAAATGAATTAAAGAACCTCGAGCGGAAATATCTATTCGGCTCGCATACCTATAACCGGGCTTGCATCCATGCGCTTCTCGGTGAGTATGCCGAGGCGGTAAGGCTCATACAAGAATCATTAAAACAAGGTTGCAGAGTCACAGTACATATGCACCGCGATATGGACCTCGAGCCATTGCGCGACTATCCGCCGTTTCAGGAACTGCTCAAGCCCAAGGGGTAACCGCAGAGGAGTCATGATCGGTAAAACCATATCCCACTACAAGATCCTCGAAGAGCTCGGCCGGGGCGGGATGGGTGTGGTCTACAAGGCGGAGGATACGAAGCTGCAACGCTTCGTCGCGATCAAGATACTTCCCCCCCACCTCAACGCCGACGAGGAAGCCACAAGGCGCTTCATCCACGAAGCTAGGGCCGCATCCTCCCTCGACCACAGCAACATCGGCACGATATACGAGATCAATGAGACTGGCGACGGTCAGACCTTCATCGTCATGGCCCATTATGAGGGCGAGACTCTTAGGGAACGGATAGATGGAGGGAACATCTCGGTAGATGAGGCTCTGGACATCACATCACAGGTCGTCTCGGGACTAGCGCGAGCTCACGAGAAAGGGATCGTACACCGGGATATAAAACCGTCGAACGTCATTGTTACGGAGCGCGGCGAGGTGAAGATCATAGATTTCGGACTGGCAAAGCTAACCGCACGGACCAAGATCACGAGGGACGGCTCGGCTCTCGGGACGGTTGCGTATATGTCCCCCGAGCAAGCACGGGGAAAAGAGGTTGATCACCGGACGGATATCTGGTCCCTGGGCGTACTCCTTTATGAAACAATAACCGGCCAAAAGCCGTTCGAGGGCGAATACGACCAGGCCGTCATGTACTCGATTCTCAACGATGAGCCGACGGAGATCAAGAAACTCCGCTCCGATGTGCCTGCGGGTATAGAGAAGATTATCAATAACGCTCTGGCAAAAAGCCCGGAGAAACGGTATCAAAGGATCGAAGAGCTGGCAGTGGACTTGCAGTCGGTTAGAGAAAAGTTTATGTCAAAAACTTCAGTCGAAAAGCTTTTCAGGGTGAAGCATTCCATTGCAGTGCTCCCTTTCGTGGATATGAGCCCTCAGAAGGACCAGGAGTACTTCTGCGACGGCCTGGCCGAGGAGCTGATCAACGCACTGACCCATATCAAATCGCTCCACGTGGTGGCCCGGACATCGGCATTTGCCTTCAAAGAGGGAACGCATGACGTGCGCGAGATCGGCGAGAAGCTGAACGTCGACACCGTGCTGGAGGGGAGTATCCGCAAGGCGGGCGAGCGGCTGCGCATCACCGCCCAGCTCGTCAGCGCCGCCGACGGGTATCACCTCTGGTCGGAGAAGTACGACCGCAAGCTGGAGGACATCTTCGCCATACAGGACGAGATCTCGCTTGCGATCGTTGACAAGCTGAAGATAGAGCTTCTGGGAGAGGAGGCCTCACGGCTCGTGGAGAAGCGTGGTGAGGGGCTGAAAAGGGCGGTCGAGTATTTCGGGCAAGCCGTAGAAAAGGATCCGAGCTACGCGGAAGCGTACGCCGGGATCGCGGACTCCTACAACAACCTCGCCTTCTACGGCTACATGCCTTCCCGGGAGGCGATTCCTATAGCAAGGGAGAATGCCAAAAAGGCGCTCGAGATAGACAATACCCTGGCAGATGCCCACAGCGCCCTGGGGTATATCCATGAGTTTTTCGATTGGAATTTATCGACGGCCGAGAGGGAGTACAAACGAGCGATCGAGCTCAATCCCGCCTGTACGCAGGCCCATTACTGGTATGCCACCCTCCTTTTGTTCACCAATCGATTCCCCCAGGCACTGCAACAGAACGAGCAGGCGATAAGTGTGGATCCACTCTCTGTCCATGCCCACGCACAGTACGGGTGGAACCTGATCGGCATGCTTGAATTCGATCAGGCGGAGGAGAAGCTGAAACGAGTGCTCGAGCTGAATCCGGACTACGTGCTCGCTCACTGGCTGCTCGGTTGGATCTACGACCTCACATCGAAAGACGATGAGGCCATCGCAAAACTTCAAAAAGCGGTGGAGCTCTCGGGTAATAACCTGTGGATGCTCTCGACACTCGGAGGCGCGTACGGCAAAGTGGGGAGGACGGCGGAGGCCCGGGAGGTGCTCGCCGAGCTTCGGGAGCGTTCAGAGCTCGAGGAAACATTGACCTGGCTGGAGAAAGCATATGAAGATCGTGAACTATGGCTGTTCGTAATGGCAATGGTATGGGATCCTAGCTTCGAAAGAGTCCAAGATGATCCCCGCTTCAAGGAGTTTATCGAGAAGGTCCGCGCTTCAATACGCTGAGCGGCAAGATCAAGGGGAAGCTTCCTAAGCAGCATGAATAGCTGCCTGAATCGTTTCCGTTCACATTCAGCTTTATTACTCTAGTGTATTCTCTTGGTAGGTATGATATAGTATGTACACCGTTTCGGGAGAGCTCTCATGATCGGCAAAACCATATCCCATTATAAGATCATCGAGAAGCTCGGTGAGGGCGGGATGGGAGTGGTCTACAAGGCCGAGGATACGAAGCTCAAGCGTTCGATTGCCCTCAAGTTCCTCTCACCTCAAGCAATAGGGACTGAAGAAGACAAAACGCGCTTTATCCACGAGGCCCGGGCTGCGGCTGCATTGAATCACCCGAATATCTGCACGGTCTATGAAATTGACGAATTTGAGAACCAATCCTTCATAGCGATGGAATGTATTGAAGGAGAAAGTCTCACATTAAGATCGCCATTGAGATTGCAGAAGGGCTGCAGGAAGCTCATCGTAAAGGGATCGTCCACCGCGACATAAAATCAGCCAACATCATGCTCACCACTACCGGACGGGCGAAGTTGATGGATTTTGGTTTGGCCAGGGCATCGGATAGAACGCAGCTCACCCAATCAGGAACAACGATTGGCACGGCCGCCTATATGTCTCCGGAACAGGGAAGAGGGGACACCGTTGATTTTCGGACCGACATCTGGTCACTGGGGATTGTGCTCTATGAGATGATAACCGGCGAACTGCCCTTCAAGGCCGACTACGAGCAAGCAACACTATATCTCATTATAAATGAGAAACCTCCATCTGAAAAGCCACCGTTCTGATGTACCGAAAGAGCTCGAACGGATTATTGAGAAGACCCTGGCGAAAAGAGCGAGTGAACGGTACCAGAGCGCCAAAGATCTCAAGAAGGATCTAGAATCGCTTATGGAAACCAGAAAACCTAGGACTACGGGAAGAAAAGCAAGCGCACAAGAGTCCAAGCCTTCGATCGCCGTGCTTCCATTCAGAGATATGAGTTCGCAGAGAGACCAAGAGTATTTCTGTGAGGGGATTGCCGAGGAGCTCATAAACGCACTGGTCAAACTCCGAGGTCTACGTGTGGCGGCGCGAACGTCAGCGTTTCAGTTCAAGGATCGCGACATTGACATCCAGAAGATTGGCGAGCAGCTCAAAGTGAAGACCGTGCTCGAAGGGAGCATTCGCAAGTCGGGCAATCGACTGCGGATCACCGCGCAGCTCATAAACGTTGAAGACGGATTTCACATCTGGTCGGAGAAATATGACCGGGATCTCGATGATATCTTTGCTATACAAGACGAAATTTCATTGGCCATTGTCGATAAACTCAAGGTTCGTCTCCTCGGGAAGGAGAGAAGCGCGCTCATAAAACGGCACACCGATGACCATGAAGCACATAGTCTCTATCTTCAAGGCCTCTACTTCTGGAACAGGCGGCTCGAGGGCGGTATGAAGAAAGCTATGGAACACTTCCACCGGGCGATTGAAAAAGATCCCGGTTATGCGCTTGCCTACGTGGGAGTCGCCGACACCTACAATATTTCAGGTTTGTTTAGCTATCTCCCACCCAAAGAGACGTTTCCGAAGGCGAAGGAAGCCGCGAGAAAGGCGTTGGAAATTGATGCTACGCTCGGCGAGGCCCACGCATCGCTGGGATTCGCGAACACGTTTTTCGACTGGGATTGGCCCGCCGCGGAAAAGGAATTCAAACGAGCCATCGAACTCAATCCAAATTACGCGATGGCACACGAGTGGTATGCTTTGTATCTGATGGTTAGGGAGCGGTTTGATGAATCGATCGAAGAAGCAGAGCGTGCTCTGGAGCTCGATCCTCTGTCACTCATTATTAAATGTGTTGTTGGGATCGCTTATCATTTTGCACGCCGATACGATGAGAGTATCGCACATCATCGGAAGACCCTCGAAATGGATCCTTACTTCTTGCTGGCAAGCACTTATATCAGTCTTCCTTATGTTGAATGCGGCATGTACGACGAAGCGATTGAAGTGATGAAAAGAGTCGAATCATTGGCTGCCGAGAACGCATTTACACTTGGGTGGTTCGGTATGGTCTACGGCATGGCCGGGCGAAAAGAAGAGGCGTTCGAAATTTTGGATAAGTTGGATGAATTGGCTAAGGAGAGGTACAGCTCGCCCCTCCATTATGCTAACATCTTTTTTGGTCTCGGTGAAATAGACAAAACAATTGAGTATCTTGAGAAGGCCTATGTTGAGAAAAGTCCAATGCTGATATTAGTAAAAGTATCGCCCTGGGTTGATCCTCTGCGGTCGGACCCAAGATTCAAATCGTTATTGAAAAAGATCGGTTTGTGACATGATCGGCCGAACCATCTCTCATTATAAAATCCTCGAAAAGCTCGGCGAATGTGGGATGTGTGTCTTCTACAAAGCGGAGGATAATACGCCCAAGCGCACCATTGCGCCCGAGCTCCTTTCATCCCAGGCTCGAGCAGTTTGAGTCTCAGGGTGGTACAACTCCCGGGGACAGGCCAGATTAATCGAAACGTCAATGAACAGATTCAAGAAGAAGAGAGAGGAAGTTACCGCATGTTGAAAAGACGTAAAATCTACCTCACGCTGGCGATAATTAGGGTGATCCTTGCAGGATGCTACGAGATCTGTAGGCGAAGCCAGGTGTTCGTCGGTCTCGCGCAGAGGATGATTTGGCAAGATAAATGGGAGAGCGGTATCACTCTTCTCCGGCTAAACGCAAGGCTGTACTTCTTCGATGCGAGATCTCACAGATCACTGGCCCGGGCATATTTCTTCCACGGTGAAGGAGGAAAGAGCCGGAAAAGCCTTCAGGCCGCTATGGCCATCCAGCCAAACCGCTTGGATGATGTCATACTGATGAAGAAGCTGGATTTTGTTCCTGAGAATTTCAGTCCACCGGTCCTATTCGAAACAGAGCACTTCGTGATTCGGCCGATAAAAACCTCGGACGCTGATATGGATTACGAAGCCGTGATGAGTAGCATAGATCACTTGAAGGGAGTTCTCGGGGATGACTGACCCTCAGCTGATCTCACTAAACAAGAGGACATGGAAGTCCTGGCTATGCATGAGGATCAGTTCAGGAGACGAGAACTTTTTGTTTATACGGTATTGAACCCAGATCGGACCAGGTGCATAGGGTGCGTATACATTGCCCCCTCTAAACTAGACGACTATGATGCGCAAGTAACATTGTGGGTCACAAAGGAAGCGTATGACAAGGGTCTCGATGATAAACTCATGGCAGCTGTCCGGGATTGGCTTGTTGACTCCTGGTCGCTTGAGCGTGTCGTATTTCCCGGCAGGGCTATGACCTGGGCTGCATTCTATGAACAGCTTGAGGAACAGTCTAAGAAGTATCAGTAATTTAGATCTTTCAGATTCCAATGGCAACTATATCTACCATCTTGTGGCCGGCGAACTTGTGGAGACAAAAAGGAAGGTTTTTCTCCGATAGTACATTGGTTTTCTCTTTATACGATTTATCAAAAAATATTGATAAATAGGAGTAATTCCTATATAGTAATAAAAATGAAAAAGCAGATTAAATCCATAGAATTTTTGACAACAAGGTGCAAGGAGCATAACTTAAGAATTACGCCGCAACGTACGGCTATATATAAAGCACTACAAAATGATCGTAGTCATCCTTCTGCAGATATTGTGTATAAAATAATTAAGGCAACATTTCCTAATATTTCATTTGATACAGTAAATAGAACGCTACTGTCTTTTGTGGATATTGGGGTGCTTAAAATAGCAGAAAGTTATAATCGACAGAAAAGATTTGACCCTAATTTAGAACGACACCATCACCTGAGTTGTATCAAATGCGGCAAAATCATTGATTTTGAAAATAAGGATTTTGATGAATTAAAGATTCCAAACAGTATAAAGAATAAGCAGTAAAAGAAAGAGAGGGGGACGGAGATGAATGAAAATAGCAAGCACCCGGAAACGGGCAGGACAAGCAAATCCATCGCCGGCGGTGGTATGTCAAACCGGGACTGGTGGCCGAACCAGGTGAACCTCAAGATTTTGCACCAGCACTCCTCCAAGTCCAATCCAATGGGCGAGGGTTTCAACTACGCTGAGGAATTCAAAAAACTCGACCTGGCGGCACTGAAGAAGGACCTCTATGCGCTGATGACTGACTCGCAGGACTGGTGGCCGGCCGACTACGGTCACTACGGGCCGCTCTTTATCCGGATGGCGTGGCATAGTGCAGGCACCTACCGCATGGGGGACGGTCGTGGGGGCGCGGGTTCCGGCTCCCAACGCTTGGCGCCCATCAACAGCTGGCCCGACAACGTGAACCTCGACAAGGCGCGCCGTCTGCTTTGGCCGATCAAGCAAAAATACGGCAGGAAAATCTCCTGGGCAGATCTCATGGTTCTCGCCGGTAACTGCGCCCTTGAGTCCATGGGATTCAAGTCCTTCGGCTTCGCCGGCGGGCGCGAGGATGTCTGGGAGCCGGAAGAGGACATTTACTGGGGCTCTGAGGACGAGTGGCTCGGCGACAAACGCTATTCGGGCGACCGTGATCTCGAGAACCCGCTCGCCGCAGTGCAAATGGGGCTGATCTACGTGAATCCGGAAGGCCCGAACGGCAATCCGGACCCGGTCGCCTCAGGCCGTGACGTTCGCGAGACCTTCGCACGTATGGCGATGAACGACGAAGAGACCGTCGCGCTCGTCGCTGGAGGACACACTTTCGGTAAATGTCACGGCGCCGGCGACGCGGCGCATGTGGGACCTGAGCCCGAGGGCGCCCCCATCGAGGAACAGGGACTCGGCTGGAAGAGCAGCTTCGGCAGCGGCAAAGGCGGCGATACGATCAGCAGCGGCATCGAGGGCGCCTGGAAGCCGAAGCCGACCAAGTGGGACATGGGTTATCTGAACGTGCTGTTCAAATACGAGTGGGAACTGGTCAAGAGCCCGGCCGGCGCGCATCAGTGGCTGGCCAAGGACGTGGCCGAAGAGGACATGGTGGTTGACGCGCACGACCCGTCGAAGAAGC
>SMTZ1_10027223_pt1 | contig 14999 bp, 13 predicted proteins | sample DeeMarSWOR136_30_FD_25667 | JGI IMG/M metagenome (IMG submission 25667)
ACCCATCCGGAACCTGTCCAGTTATATACATTTATCCAGAAGTAATTATATGTTGTATTATAAATTATATTATCTAACCATTTTCCATTATGATTATATCTTACATCATAAAGGTTAGATATTGTAATTGTTGTGTTAGTACCAGCAACTTCAGTTCCAGTTTTATCAAAAAGTCTAATACTCCAATTACCTAATGGATTACTACCAATCGCACTCCAACCAGGTACATGCACATCCAATGAGATACACCCATACTTATCAGATTTCGTATTACCGTCGATTTTTAGATTCCTCCATTGAGTTCCATTCCAAACCTTAACATAATATTTTTCAGAAGTGTTAAGACTGTTATCAACCACTTTAATAGTAATAATTTCTCCACATGTCAATCCTAGTGGAATACCATTTACTGTTCTATTACCATCATCAGAAATATCAATAGCTGTGGCACCAGCATTTCCAATTATTTTAAAATTTGTTACCTGATTTATGACTACCATAGCAGAAAAAATCAATGCAAATACAACTATTGTAGCCAATATCTTCTTACCTATCATCTCATTTTCCTCCTAAATTTGCATTATATTCTCTTAATGTAAGATCCAGTTTTAGACATTATTAGTCCACACCGCGAACTAATAGGAAAGTCCATAAAGCTATCTAATAAATGTATGAACTTTCAGCATCCGTGTCCTCACCGGACCCTCTTTTCACCCTAAATAATTACCTTCTTTATAAAAGTTGCGTTTATTCAAATTTTTTAACAAAAATATTTTTTATTTTTGTTTGATAATAATTATTTTTTGTTATTAACGGTCTTGTGGTGTATTTACTTCCTCAATTATCTTCATACCAGCAGATACACCATCTATTGAATGAATAACTGCGCCACATTCAGAAATTTCTTTTTTAACTCTTTGATAATCTATATTAGTACCTTCAATGGTAATTTTAATGCTATCAGTTTCGGCATCAACTTCTTCAAGAGATATATTAACACCAGTAATTCCTTCTAATCCACCTAGTTTTTCTGCTATTTCAATAATTGAAGGAGAATGAGGCTTTAATACATCTAGAATTATTCGTTTTATTGCAGTCAATTTAATCTCCAAACGCCTATCTCAGTCCAATTAATAAATTTTTTTATTAAATATTTTTATTTCGAATATTGATATTAAAAAAAATATTTTTTTATTTCCAAATATAACCTTAACTAATAAATATAGCTATGTTTATTTGGGCTTTGCATTCCCGCCTTAGCTCAGTCTGGCTGGAGCGGCCGGCTGTAGACCCTATGGCCGTGACCGGCAGGTCCCCGGTTCAAATCCGGGAGGCGGGATTTACAAGATTTTATCATTAAAATAGGATAATTATGAAAAAAAATGGAATAAAAATAAAAAAGGAAAATGCTGAAAGATTTAGAAAATATCTAATTGAACAGAATCTTTTAATAAAAGATCTTAAGATAAATAAGGATGAAGAATTTGTTTATTTTCCAGTCAATGATTATCCAAATAAAATCTCATCTTTTGAACCTGTGAAAATGGAATTTGAAAAAATCAAAGAGAAACCAAAATCATACAAGGATATAGCACTAATTCCAGCTAAATTCAAAAAAAAATTACCAACTTCTTATGATGTTATAGGAGATATTCTAATTATAAAAATTCCAAAGGAATTGATGTATTATAAGAGACAAATTGGAAAGGCTTTAATGAAGGTTAATAAAAATATAACTACTGTTTGCCATACCAACCCTGTAACCGGTGAGTTTAGAACACATAATCTAGAGGTTATATCTGGTAAAAAAAGCACTTTTACAATTCATAAGGAATATGGTTTAAATTTTTATTTAGATATTAGTAAAGCTTATTTTTCCCCAAGACTTTCAGAAGAAAGAAAAAGAATAGCAGATCTTGTAAAAACTGGGGAAATTGTAATTGATATGTTTGCAGGTATTGCACCTTTCTCAATTATGATTGCTAAATATGCAAAACCAAAAATTGTATATGCATTTGATAAAAATAAAGATGCAATAAATTATGCTCTTGAAAATATTAGGTTGAACAAAGTTATTGATAAAATCGAAATGATTCATGCTGACTCAAAAGATATTAAAAATGTTCTTCTTAAAAAAGTATCAAGAGTTGATAGAATTATTATGAACCTTCCATTTACTGCTCATAAATATTTTCCTAATGCATTATCGCTTATTTCAGATAGATGTGTTATTCATTATTACACAATTATTGAAGAAAAAAAAATTAAAGGAAGACTTAAAGAACTAGAAAAGATGGGACATGAAAATAAAATATTGTATACAGAATGTAAAATTAGAAAAATAAAAACTTATTCACCTAGAGAATTTTATATAGGAATTGATATTACTGCAAAGAAAAAAATGCCGATGTAGCTTAGCCCGGTTGAGCGGCTGACTTGTAATCAGCAGGTCGAGGGTTCGAATCCCTCCATCGGCTCAATTATTAAAAATAATAATTCAAAACCTGGGGAACCAGAAGATTTCTTTGCTTTTATTTTTATAACTCCAGTTGCAATATCTGAGTACTCACCATCAGAAACAGTTAAAGTAACAGCATAAGTCCCACGTTGTGGATATTTATAACTAGTTGAAGTACTATTGGAATTTTGACCGTTACCAAAATCCCATAAATAAGTCAGATCATCCCCATCTGGATCATAGGTTTCGCTACTATCAAAGTATATTTGTTCACCTGCTCTTGCTGTTTCTACAAAAATCATCTTGGCAACTGGTGGATCATTTTCCTGTGTTCCAACTGAAACAAATGTGTTACTTGAGGTACTACTACCGTCATTATCAATTATTGTTAGTGTGACTTGATATTCCATAGGATTTTCATATAAATGGGTTGGATTTTCCTCCAAGATTTCACTTGATCCATCTCCAAAATTCCATCTATAAAAAGCAATTGTACCATCAGGATCATAACTTCCGGTTGAATCGAATTGAACTAAATCACCTACTTGTGTAAAATATGGTCCACCCGCAATAGCTATTGGTGGGTCATTATCTGGGGGTGTTTTGCGAGTCGAAAAAATAAAAGGATCAGACTTATTTTGTAAAAGTCCATCATCTACAATCACATACCATGTAAAAACTGTATTGTATCCTTGATAAAACAAACATTGTACCTCTGTATCGTTTAGAACATATTTAACTGGATTTGGACTGCTACTTTTTATAAGTGTATAATCATCCCCTCTATAAAAATAAACCGTTAGTTTTTCACTATCAGGATCTTCAACATGAACCTTTAATGTTATAGTAAGACCCACACCATCCTCAAAATCTTCAGGACTTGGGTTATCAGGTTTATTTGGAGGTTTTAAAAAATATCCAAGAGGATATTTATCGACAACGCCATTCTTCGAGTAATAATCATCGCCTATACCATCCAAATCCTTATCAATATAGTTATAATCAGACCAATAATTACCATTAGATTCATTATACCACTGATTTTCTCCAAGATCTTGTGCGGATTTTCCGTTTTTAATAAATTTATTTAGATAGATTATGTTAAGACTTGTTCCTATTTGAGCATATATCCCTGATGCGGACTGTTTTTTTAATGTATTATTAATAATTAAGTTATTATTACCATATACTAAAATTCCCCTTACGTTTTTTTCCATTGTATTATTTCGTACTATACAATTCGAAGATTTTAGATAAATACCATCACTTATGCTATCTTTCAAAACATTCATGTTTATAATACTATCACTGCTAGACCCCAAATATATTGAATAATGAGTCGAATTAATTATTGTATTATTTGTAATGTTTATATTATTAGAGGTTTGAACATATATACCTGATTTACTATCAGATATATTATTTCCATATAGCCTGTTTGTACCAGTCGAATATTCTGTTAATATGCCATATTCTGAACAATTCGATATTTCATTGTTAACAACATCATTGTTAAGGGAGGATGAGATGTATACACCAATCTTTGTGTTATTAATCTCATTTGAACTAATCAAATTATCAGTTGATTTTGGATGTACATATATACCATAACTACTTGTGTTAAAAATATTATTGTTATTTATTCGGTTATTATCTGACTTTAAAAAAATAAGGGCACCAATTGGTGAGGTTGTGGTATTATCACTGTCACTAACAGTAACATATTCTAAGGTTACTTCATCTGCTGTTATTTCAACTACATATCTATAATCATATCTATAATCAATTATTGTTTCAATTTCATCAATACTTCCAACAATTTTTAATTGTTTATTAATAATTATTTTTTCTTGATATAAACCTCCGAAAATATAAATTGTATCTCCATTACTTGCAGCATCTATTGCTTCTTGAATAGAAGTGTAAGGTTTTTCAGCTGTGCCAGTACTTGTCCCAAAATAAGACTCATTTACATATATTTCTTTGCTTTCTGCTTTGCAGTAATCTGAGGTTATTGGAAATACTGCGATAAAAACTATTAATGTTATTAATCCTATCTTTAATAATTTGTAATTTGTCATCCACATCATCTCCTATTTGAAGAGATAAATCAGATAGTATGATTTATAATTTTCTCAAGTCTTTAATCCCACAAAAATAATTATGTTTATTAATAGGTTCTTTAATCGTATTTTTAATATGAGGGTTTGTGTCGGGGGAACATTTGACAGGTTCCATAAAGGTCATAAAACTTTGATAAAAAAGGCGTTTGAAATTGTAGGAAATTCTGGTACAGTTTTTATTGGTCTTGCAAAGGGAGATTTAGTTAAAAATAAAAAAAATATTAGACCTTTCTATATGAGGAAAAGAGAATTAGAAAAATTTCTCGTTAATAAAGGATTTAATAATCAATCAATAATTGTCCCTATAACAAATAAATATGGTTTAACCTTGGATGAAGACTTTGATGCTATTGTTATATCACCAGAAACAGAAAAGATTGCTATAAAAATCAATCAAAAACGTGTTTTAAAGGGTAAAAAACCTTTGAAAATCATAAAAATTCCTTATATTCTAGCAGAGGATGGCAAACCGATAAGCACGACAAGGATAAAAAACAAGGGAATTGATGAAAATGGAAATATTCCTCAAAGACATTAATTTAATAAAGGGGATTTTATTACATCGCTAGAAAAGGTGATTGTAATTGACATATTTAATCTTTGAAGTAAAATCAGATGAAATTGGTAAAATAAACAAGTTAATCAAAGATGATCTTATAAGCAGACAAAGCATACTCACCAGAGATTCAAGTTCTTTAAACATGAAAGGTAACTTTTCGTATGTAAAAATTGAGGGGAGTGCTGACGGTCTTAAAAGAGCAAAAGAGCTTGCAAAAGAACTTGAACTTAAAAAATTGGATGAAAAAAAGGCAAAAGGTATAAATAAAAAAATGGAAGAACAAGAAGAATCTGCTGCTTCTGGTATGGGTATGATATTTGATTAAATCTTCCAATATCTATCCATTTCGTTTTTAATCTCCTTTATTATTTCATTTACATTTTCTTCTTCTGTTGCTGAATCCTTAAAATCTACTTCATTACCACTCATTTGTCCCAATTGAGAAACAAAACATTTACCTATCCAATTAAGATTATATCCACCTTCTAATGAACATACAATTTTTCGTTGAATTTCTTGAAGTTTAGCAATTATATCTCCATAAAAATTAGTTGTTAATCTCAATCCACCTAAAGGATCCAAGTGATGAGAATCATAACCTGTTGAAATGATTATAATATCAGGATTAAATTGTTTTGCTATTGGTAGAAAAATTTCATCTGTAAGCTTTAAAACTGAATTATCACCATTTCCATAAGATAATGGTGCGTTAACATTGTAACCCTCTCCCTCACCAATTCCTATTTCATTTGTATCTCCAGTTCCTGGATAATGTGGTGATAAATGAAATGATTCATACAATACATCCTTCCTATCATAAAAAATATCTTGTGTGCCGTTCCCATGATGAACATCGAGGTCAAAAATTAATATCTTATTTCCTTGTTTTGCAAGTTCATTTGCAGCTATTGCTGCATTGTTAAAAAGACAGAAGCCCATTGACCTATTCTTTGTTGCATGATGGCCTGGAGGTCTTACTAATGCAAAGGCATTGTCAGCATCTCCCTTTATAACATTTTTACTTGCTTTAAGTAGTCCTCCTGCTGCAAGTCTAGCTGTTTCATAATCTGAATTGCATACATAAGTATCCATATCTATCCATGCCTCATATTCAGTGCTCATCTCCTTTATTTGTTCGATCATTCTATCTGAGTGTACATCATATAAAAGGTCTTCAGGAAGTATATCTGGTTTAATAAATTCTAAATCATTGTAAAATGATGATTTCTTAATCTCTTGCACCATTACATTTAGTCTTTCTGCATTTTCGGGATGCCCTCTATTGTTGTGTTTGCTAAATTCTTCTGAAAATACTATTTGAGTTGACATAAATATCAATAACAGAAAACGTTACCCTTACATATAAATCATAACATTTAATTTAAGTAGAAGAAGTATATTTGGACTTAAAATAAAAGAGTTGTAAGTTGTGAAGAATTTGTTAATAGGAATCTCACCAGAATATCTTTATATGTATGGAAAAAATCCAAAATTAATTTCAGATTTACATAGACCATATTTTTTAGCTTTTTGTCCAAAGGATAGAAATATCGATACAGAACGAAGAGAACTTATAAAAAAATGGAAGGATAATAAATCATCTAATGAGTTCTTATCAAAAATTGAGGAAATTGGTGAAGTTGAAAACTATAAAAGTTTTTGGGATTTTGATGTAAGGAGAAAAATTTTTAAGGTTTTTACAAAAAAATCATACTTCGTACCAGAGGTAAGTGACTATCTATTCTTCAATTATGGTTTATATACAGCTGAGCACGATATTCCATATCAACAGAGAGCATTAGTAGATCTGGCTGCAGAAGGAAAAACCTGGCTTTTTGATACAAATGGAGAAAAAAAGAAACTAAAGGTTTTAGTATATGATATTGAAACATCTGAATTTGAAAAAGGTAAAGAAAATATTCCAATTGATATAATAGGTTATTCAGATTTTGATATAGTTTTTAATTCAAATAAAAATCTGGAAAATGAAGAATTTAGTTTTGATATCTTAGATTGCCCATCTGATTGGAAAAACATTGAAGTAAACCAGCTTATATCTCGTAATATCGATGAAGAAATTGATAATCTTTTAAATTTTTGCGAAATTGTCTGCAAACACGATATAATATCTGGTCACAATATAATTGGTTTTGATAATTTACAAATATTTAATAGACTTAACTGGATTTTAAAATCACAAAGAAACCAATTATCAGATGAAAATAGAAAATCACTTTATAATTTTGTCAATAAATATAGCAGGCCTGATAAATCCTTTTATTTTGGAATCCGTTCTGAAGCAGTACAATTCTATCCCTGTAGTCTTGATACATATCTAGGGGTTAGAAAGTTCTATTCTTTCTTAAATGACTTTTCCCTTAAATCAGTAGCCCCTTTCCTAGGCGTTGAGATTAAGGATAGGATAATTTTAACTCCTTCTCAAATCAAAATAGATGACAGAACTCTGAAATATAACAAACAGGATGTTCAAGAGCAGTTGGGAGTAACTCTTAATCTAATTCAGCAGTCTTTACCCCTGGCCTTTACAACATGTATGCCTTTTGATATGCTGCTTTCCTCTGGAGCGGTAAATATGTGGGACCATATGTCTCTTATAAGAGCATCTGTTCAAAAAAAGATAATGCCCCCTATTTGTAGGGTGTTGTATCCTATTAAGATATTTCAAGGATTGTGAAAATAGAGATGAAATTGTAAGGCAATCAAAAAAAATAAAGGATCAATTGTCAAAGGACTTTGTTCGAGTTATAAAATACGGGCATGAGATGCCAAAATGGATGGAGGATCCATATGTTATTTACAATGAGAATGCAACAGACCCTGATGAAAGAATAAATTATCATATGCCAGGTGGTATGACAATAAAACCTGACAAAGAGGCATTTTCACATTTTATTCCTTGGTGGTATGTAGTTGTTGCAGATGTTGGTGCCATGTATCCAACTATTCTAAAAGCTATGAATATTGGTGCTGATACTGTAAGACTAGCACATAAGACTGAAATCCCTGACGATTGGATTTGGTTAAAAAAAATTCCTAATCGTTTTTTAAGGAAAAGAGATGTACACTGGAGGGAAATTACAAAAGAAGATACTTTTGCAGATGAAGGATTTATGCTTGGAATCAAAATAGACGATAAACCAGGTGTTGTAAATTGTGCTATGACTGGAATTATGAATATGATTGCAAAGACAAAAGATGAACTGAAAGAAGCAAAGAAAAGAAATAATGAGGAAGAGTTGCAACACTTAAAGATGATGTATCAAAGTGTTAAAGGCGCTCGTAATGCCGGTAGTGTTGATTATTCACAAAGAGTTATTTTCATTAATTCAGAAGGAGAATATGAAAATATTAAAATCGGTGAATTTGTTGATAAAGCAATTGATAAATTTGGATATTTTACTGAGAAAATCAATGGTACTGAATTTGAAATTGCTGAAATTAAGGTTAATTGGAGAGTAGTTTCGGTAAATAAGAATGGAAAAATTGAAGTCAAGAGAGTAAAGCAAGCAGTTAGACATAAATGGAAAGAAAAACTTGTTAAAATCTCGACAAAAAGCGGATTTACAGTTGTTACTCCAAATCATAGTGTATTTACAATAAAAGATAAAACTATAAAAGAGATTTCAGCAGGAGAGATTAATGAAGATACTTTGCTTGTTCATGCAAACAAAATTATAAATATAGGAAAAAGTGAAAAAACATTTAATACTAGAATGGTAAATTTTTATAAAGGAAAAAAAGAGAAATTAGGAGATTGTTATGCAATCCCCCCCAAAAAAATTGAATATATCGACCCATCTTCAGATTATGTTTATGATATAAGTGTTGAGGATAATGAAAATTTTATTGATATGAATGGAGGTTTAGTATTACACAATACGCATGGCATTTTAGCTGCACCTAGTGTATCTGGTAGACAATTCAATCTTTGGGGAGCTACAACAATTACTACAAAAGGTCAATTTATAATGTCTGATACACTTGATTATCTTAAAAATAAAGGAATTCGTGTAATATATTTAGATACGGATGGTGCATATTTAGGATGTTCTCGTTCTGTAGGAAACATTCCTAATCTTTCAAAAGCACTGAAACTTGATGTTTCCAATGATGAAAACACTTGGATTACAAAACCAGATAAAGCAATAAAAGCAATAGAAGAATGCAACAACAAATGGCAGAAAGAACTGAATTACCCAGATTTTGAATTGGAACCAGAAATTCACGATAACATGATTTTTGTGAAACATAAGAATTATCTTATTTTTGATTCAAAAGATGATAAAATTGAGATGATCACAAAGGGTAATAATTTCAAGGGATCAGACAAAGCAGATATCGCAAGAAAAACTCTTAAAAAAATCATGATTGAAGTTCTAAAAGAAAATCCAACTTGGGAAGACGAAGAGGAAGCAAGACAATCTGTTAAAAATAGTATCATGAACAAAACAAAAGAAATAGTTTCAAAACTTGATTTAACAAAAGTTGATTTAGATGATCTAACACTTGTTCAATCAGTTCAACCAGCAAAAAGGTACAAATTAAATCAAGATGGATCCATCTCTGTATTTGGAAAACGCTCTCAAGCCCTTGAAAAGTTTATAGGTCAACCTATTAAAAGTCGTATTAAACTTAAATTTGTGGTCACAAAAAGACCGCTACCTGGAATTACAAAACCTTCAAAAAGCGGTGTAAAACCAATTGATTATATGTACCCTGTTGATTTTGTTAAAAGCAAGGGTGAAATTGATCTTGATTGGTATAAAAAAATGATTGAAAATTATATCCAGGGAGCATTTGGTTTATCTGATATTGCAATCACAGAGCAAACTGGACTTGATGCTTGGATGTAATAAAATATATTTTTATGTAAAACATAATCTAAATAAAGTTGTTTTATATTGGAAAATCTGTGTTAATTTATAAATTTTATAATCTTTAGGAGAAAAACAGGAGAGAACCTAAAAGAAAATTATTTATCCAAAGAATTGATTTAAAAATGGGGGACCTGGTATTATAAATTGGGGAGGTTTACTGTACCTGCTTTCCGCTTAGAGGCACATTCCTCCTATCAATGCATCCCGTCCCCCACTTTTCAATGTGAAAATTTACAGTTCTTTGGATTAAAAAAGAAAACATTGAGTTCCAACAATATTTTTAATTCTAATTTTTTAAGCATCTCTTCTTATGATTTTGTTGGAACAACAATATTTTTTATCCAAATAATGCGCCAAGTCCTGCAGCTGCCTCTTCTTCAGAAACCTCTTCTTCCTTTTTCTTTTTCTCTTTCTCTTCTTTTTTCTCTTCAGGTTTTCCCTCAGCAGATGCTGGTGCTTGTGCAGATGGTGCAGCAGCTACTGGAACTGCAGCAGACTCTATTGCTTTATCGATGTCAACACCTTCAAGAGATGCTGTTAAGGCTTTTATCCTTCCATCATCAGCCTTTACGCCTGCAGCAGTAAGTACTTTTTTTATATTTTCCTCTGTTATTTTTTTTCCTGCAGAGTGAAGAAGCATTGCACTATATATGTATTCCATTTTTACTTCCTCCTAAGTTGTTATATTCTTTAAAGCTAGTACATTTGAATGAGCTTTTAAAAGCAAATTCTTAATTGTTGTTTTATTTACAATCCCCTGCTTTATTGCAAGAGTAAATGCACTATTATAAGCCTTCATTAATAATGGTCTTATTGTTAGTTTATTAAACCAAGCTGTCTCGATTGCAAGATTAAATGAATTATTGTAGGCCTGTTTCATTTTTCCAATAAATTCATTAATGTTTATATCTAAAATATCAGGTTTGAAAATGTTGCCATCCTCAAAAACTGCATGTAAAGACATACCAATCTCAATAGGGAAGATTTCAAGGCGGGTAAGCATCTGTGCAACATCAGCAGGTATCTTTTCTCCCTCAGGGACAATAATCTTGTCAGATTTAATTACAACTTTTCCTTCCTGAATAGCTGCTGGAATTCCAGCTTTTTGTAGTTCACCTACAATAGGACCTGGTTTAAATGGTGTATCTCCCGCCTTTACCTTAATATCATAACGAGCTGTTTCACCGCCCTTTGCAGGTGCCATAGTTCTTGTGGCCTTAATTTTTGCAAACAACTTAAATGGATTCAACCCAGTAGAGATAATTGCTGTTTGACCAGTAATTGTTTCTTTTAATTGAGAAATACCCTTTACTTGTTTTTCAGCTTCATCAAGTGCCCTCAAAATTAATCTATTTTTTGCAGAACGAACAGTAGCAATATCATGAAGATTACTTCTCATCTGCTGCATTTGAGGAGCAGGAATTCCTCCAATCTCCACAATTCCAATAACCTTTTTTTCAGTAAGAAGATCTGTTAGTTTTTTTATCTCCCCATGTTTCCATTCTGCAATATGAGCCATAGTATGTTCCCCTAAATTCTTTTAATTATAGTATTAACATTATCAACAATATGATCATTTGACATATCTGCAGAACCAGCAACTGTGTGAAATGTTTTATTACTCTTTGATCTAACCTTTATAGAATTACGTAGATTTTTTACAATCCCTGTTAAATCTGCATTAGGTGGTACAGGTTTTGGCATCTTTCCTCGGGGCCCAAGAACTGTACCAAGAGTTTTACCAATGGTGGGCATAAGAGGAGCCTCGGCGATAAAGAACTCATATTCATCAGCAATTTTTTTAAATTTCTTTTTATCCTTTGAAAGATCTCCTATCTCTTCTGGTTTAATTAGAAAATCAACATGTTTTTTAGATTTTATAGCAAGTTCACCACTTGCAAAAAGAGCAATCTTAACATCTTTTCCTCTTCCATGAGGAAGAATGATTTCTTCATCGATACGATTTTTTGGGATGTTGAGATCAATATTTTTTAAGTTAATTACTAAATCAATATTTTGTTTGAATTTTCTATCTATTTTCTTAGATTCCTCTAAGATTTTTCCAACTGCCTCTGTAGTTTTATTATCTGTCATAGATATCAATCGGAGTGTTATGTATGCCATTTTCTACATAAAAAGGAGAAAATGTAGTTTTTGGGAATGATAACCCTATTTATAAAAGTTTGGTTAAAAAATTCAATCCTTTCTATACAGACGTTCGAGGACTAAATCAAGTATTTCTTCAGGGCCCCTAATTTTCTTTAATTCTTTTCTAATAATTAAAGGTGTACCTTCTATACTTGTTTTATGAACATCCTTATCTATAATAAGAACTGCATGCTTCTCTGTAACCTTTGAAATACTGCTTACAGCCTGTGCCTTTTTGAGCAGCTTTTTGTTATATTCATCTACACATGTAAGAAGAATTTTTCTTTTATCTTGACTTACAGCTTCAAAAATACATCTCTCTAGAGGAATAACCTTATAGCCCAACTTCTCAAGTATTGAAAAAACCTCCCTTTGAAACTTTCTAAAGAAATCTTTTTCTGGAGATAAAAATTGAACCTTATCTTTTAACTCTTTAGGTCTAAATAGATCAATTGGAAGGGTAATATTTGTTCCTAATGTATCTTCGATTCTAATAGCAACTTCAATAGTTGCATTCATCCCCTCTTCGTACATTTGAACCGTTCTTCTAGATACCTTTAGAGATCGTGCAAAGGATCCAAGAGATATATTCTGCTCGGATCTATATTTTTTAATTCTATCTTTATCAAGATTTACATATAAACCGCCTGGTGCAGCATAAACTTCAAGGGATATTCCTTCAAGAAGATGGGTTTTAAGTGTTTCTGAAGTTATTGTTTGAATACCAAATCTATCATATACTGCATTATCTTGTAAATCTCCCATTCCACTTTTTTGCCCAATAATCAATGGGCATCCTTTAAGTAGAATTGACAGTGTTCTAAGTTCATTTGCAACCTCTTCAGACATTGCATCGATATTAATCAAAACTTTAATTATCAGTAATGAATTGTCTCTTCTTGCAACTAAATCAAAACCAATGGGCCGCATAATAAAAAGTTCAGAGACATAAAAACCTGCCTTTATCAAGGTATCTCTGACTTCCCCTAAGAGGTCTACTCGTCTCATTTGCTATAAAAACTAAAGAAGCACTTCATATATATATTTATCGGGGTTGATTCTATCTGGATAGGAATTGATGACACTGATTCGATAACTGGTGGATGTACTACATATTTAGCTTGTGCTTTAATTAAAAAATTAATAGATGAAAATTATAATATCATTGGTTATCCAAGACTTATCAGACTAAATCCTAATATTCCTTGGAAGACTAGGGGTAACGGTGCAATATCGCTTCAAGTTGGTAAAGGTAGAGGATATAATAAAAAAATTGGTGAAATAAATGGTAAGGAAATCTTATGCTATCAAAAGAATTTTTCAAAGATTAATAGTAATATTAGAATCAGAAAAATTGTTGAACAAATAGTTAATTCTTATGCAAGAATTGATGATGAAAAAACAAATCCTGGTTTTGCGATATTAACAAAAAAACCAAATTATAGGGCCTATGAAAAGGCTGTTAAAGGAATAGTTACATTAGAAAATACAAAAGAAATTCTAGAAACATTCAGAGCATATTACAAAGGATATAAAAATTGTAGGGGACTTATTGGTGCAACTGCATCTATTGCTTGGTCACCTAAAAAAGATAAAACCTATGAATTAATCACTTATAGAAAGAAAGAAAAATGGGGAAGTAAGAGATTTGTAGATAATAACACAACAAAAAAAATGGATAAACTGTGTAATTCAACCTTTGATAATTATGATTATAAAAATGACCATAACAGGTTAATTCCCAATTCCCCATGTCCTGTTTTATTTGGTATAAGAGGAAATGATGAAGAAGAGCTGATAAATGCTAAATCTTTAATAAACTCTGAGGAAATCGAGAGCTGGTTGATATTTGAGACCAATCAAGGAACTGATGACCATCTTCAAAGAACTACTATTAACAAAATTCGGCCATATCAATCAGTAATTGTAGAGGGAACAGTAGTTAAAGAACCTTATACCATAAAGGGAGGGCACGTATTTTTTTCTATAAAGGATTCAACTGCAGAAATTTATTGTGCCGCATATGAACCTACAAAGAATTTTAGAGAAATCATAAGACAATTAACCCCTGGTGATAAAGTTGAAGTTTATGGGGGCATAAGAAAAGAACCTATTGAGATTAATTTAGAAAAAATTAATATAAAATATCTTGAAAAACAAATGGAAAAGATTGAAAATCCAATTTGTCCAAAATGTAACAAACATATGAAATCAATTGGGAAAAGGCAGGGTTATAAATGTAAAAAATGTGGTTCAAAAAGCAATAGACCATTAGTAAAAGAAAGAAAAAGAAACATTAAAACTGGTTTTTATGAAGCACCAGTATGTGCCCGAAGACACCTAAGTAAACCATTGAAGAGGATGAAGCAACCATAAGACTTTTTAATGTTTTGTGATTTCTTGGTTTTTAAAATTCATTTGCGGGTGTGGTGTAGCCTGGTATCACTTAAGCTTGCCAAGCTTATAACCCGGGTTCAAATCCCGGCGCCCGCATTCCGCTTTTTTAGAAAAATCGGAACCAAAAACTTTCTCTTTATTATTTTTTGAGTTTCCTTCAAGAAGACATATATATTCATTGAGTCTAATCTCTAAAAAAGTGCTAATATTTATGTCGTGTTCTCTTGCCTTTTGTACAACATTTTTATTAACAGAAAGAGTAAGTTTTTGTTTAGACATACCCGTACGTAATACGTATTTCATACATAAAGTTACTGCCAAATTACTTAAGAAATCTGTTTCGTAGTCGTGATAGGCAATAAAATTTGAAAAGAGAAATCCTTTCAGCTTGAATTATAATTCTCTCCCGTTAATCT
>SMTZ1_10004877_pt1 | contig 14998 bp, 16 predicted proteins | sample DeeMarSWOR136_30_FD_25667 | JGI IMG/M metagenome (IMG submission 25667)
AGAGCTTGCGAAGCTCCGAGGCTTGTATGAGTACTGCTGGGTCATGAAACCTCCTGCTAAACCAAGCGTCCACGTACCGTATAACTTGTTGGCGTTTTTGGTTAAAATGGCGCCGAAAGAGTGCCTGAACGACTTTCTAACCGAAAAACTTCAGAGCTACCGTTACCTGCAGAAAAACCAGCAAGTTGACGCTGACCTAGAAAAGCGGGTTGAATACACGCTCAACTGGGTTCAAGACTTCGAGGAAATCAAAGAAAGCACTGTAAGCCTCAAAAACGAAGAGAAAAACGCGATCACCGTCCTGATCAAAGTCTTAGAAACCGAAGACGAGCCAGAGACGATACAGAACGCCATTTTCAACGCTGCTAAAAACAACAGCTTGAAACCTAGTGCTTTCTTTAGAACTCTCTATTTGACACTTCTGGGCGCTCCGCAGGGACCAAGATTAGGACCGTACATACTTGCAATGGGCAAGGAAAATGTTATCGCAGCCTTGAGAAGAGTATTAAACAAAAAATAGAGTTCTGTCTCTCATATCCCGGTCAACATCAGCCTCACGATAAACACATAAAGGATTAGAATAAGCAAGATTACCGCGCCGCCGCGGCGAGAAATGTCCCTCAATTTTCTGAAGTTTTTTTCAGACGCATCTTGTGCTCGCTTCATAAAATACAGCAGACAAGGAACTAAACACGCAAAGGCAATTAGATACCATCCGAGAAAAGGAGTTAACGACAAATTAAGCAGTTCGTATATTATTGGAAGGCTTATTGTAACCAATAGCGAAATGGCTGCGAATCTCAGGGCAATTTTTTGGCCGTATTTTACCGCAAACGTGTTAATCTTTGCAGACACGTCTGCCTTGTAATCTCCTACGACTTGGTAAATTTGACCAGCGCACTGGATAAGAAAAATTGGTAATGCAGTAAAAAGCGCGTCTTGATAACGCCGAACCATCCAAGGAAATTCAAACTGTAAAGTCAACAGAGGCGCCGTTTGTACTCCAATAAAGAACGGCAGTACTCCTGCTCCTATGCCGCAAACGATAACGTCTAAGCCTGGTCTGCTTTTGAAGCAAACAGGCGGAGTAGAATACCCTATTCCAAGCAACATGAGAGTGACCAGTAGCAGGAAAACGCTGATGTCTGTGATAAACGCGCTTGTCAAGCTAACCCCAGTAAACACGAAAAACAACGCGAGCCCCGTTCTTGGCGATACCTCTCCAGATGCAATGGGTAAATCCTTTTTCAGAATGTTTGCTCTATCGTTTTCATAGTCGAAGTATTGGTTCAAAATGAATATTGCACTGGTGGCAAGGGAAAAAGAGATCAAAACCACTATGAAGCGGCTTATTGGTGGGAGTTCAAACAGAATGCAGCCAAGTAAAAAATTGAACAGCCAAACCTGCCAACTGTCAAATCGCAACAGTTTAACGTAAGCACGGATCTTTCTTTTCACTGGCATTTTCGTCTCTTAGCTTTAATCTAAAAAAGGTTATAAAACATATGTGTGTGAATCTGCTGTTTGCTCAGCATTTATATTATGCGAGTAGAATAATCTCGCGCTAGGGGCCCGTAGTCTAGTACGGATTATGACACTGGCCTGCGGAGCCGGAGGTCCTGGGTTCAAATCCCAGCGGGCCCGCCCCTGTTTGTTAAGCATCAGAAGCGTGGGTTCAAAAGCACTTATATTTAATGGCGTTGCTCTTTATTTATGGCTCTGAAGAGAGAAGGCGTAATTTTTCTTCTTGGAATAACCGTTTTAGCAGTGATTATAGCATTGCTGTTTTTGCCTAACACCCTCGCGGCGAATTTCACCCGTTCGGCTGTTCGGTTTTTTGGGCTTTACGGCTATCTGCTTCTCAGCGTAACAACTCTAGTTACTCCATTTCTGCGTGAAGTCACTCAGGCTTTCGGCAGACCTTTCTTGAAACTTCACCACAGTTTCGCCATCCTCGGCGTAGTCTTCATTACTCTGCACCCAGTTTTCAACGCAATAGAATTCCTCAGCCTATCCGTTTTTGTGCCGCGTTTCGATTCATGGAACCTCTTTTGGTTGCTCGCAGGCAGACCCGCGTTTATCCTAATTTACGTTGCCGTTTTTGCAGCTTTCTTAAGAGCTAAAGCGCCTAAATACTGGCGGGCTTTCCACGCCTTAATGTACGTAGTATTACTTTTCGGAATAGTGCACGCCAACCTCATTGGGCATGACTTCCTAAACCTTGGAATAATGCTTATTTTCAACGCATTATTCATTGCGACCCTCGCGGGTTTCGCTTTCAAAAGATACAGAAATTACCAGCTCAAAAGAAAAATGAGCCGCTGATTGTCAACTTCTACTTGGCATTTCTAAGATGTCCTCATGGTTCCAAAATAAAATCTTATTTAGTACGGTGCTGGACACAGTAGAGGAGACTGATATCTATGCGAGATGGAACCGACGAGATAATAAAAACTGAGCTATACGGAGAAATCGAGACCTTAGAGAAACAGTACCGCGCAATTACGGCTTATCTTTTAGGAAAGGAAGTTGAAAGCTTGGAAATCATTGGGACCTTGCGGGGATTCAGGAACACCTTAAGCAAAATCAGCATGCACATCCTAACGTTGTATACTTTGGAAGGCCAAAAAACCAAAATCACATGGGATTCCCTCTTCACGAACATAGATAACGCTTTGGAGCGACTGCAAGCTTCACGTTCGAATCCCAGACCAACAATCCAACTAGCCCTAGACATGTCTGAACCCAAAATCGAGGAAGTCATGTCCTACCTATTAACCCTCAAAAAATCCCTACAATAAGCGGGCAGAGACTTACTCTACAATTTTTTCCCAGCTTTTAACCAAATCCAGAACTTCTTGAACAGGCTGACCGCCGTAGTTTTGTAAACGATCGCGTAGCTCAATTTTGTCAACCACCGCTTTCTGGAAATCATTGATTTGGCTAGGTCCACTTGCCAAGTAGAGAATCCCATCTATGCCTGTTCGTGCGCAGCGAACGCTAACAGTTAACAACTCGGAGGCTGACGGAACATCTTTTGCGTTGTCGCCTGGACCGAAAACGTACAGGCTGATGTACACTGGCTTCTTAAGCAGCTTCTTGAACCCGCGCGCCAGCATCTCCCAGTACCAAGGCGTAGCGTAGCTCTTGCTGAACATCACAACGTTAACCGCGTCAGCGTATCTGGCAAGGTCATCAAAGTCAACGCCGTAACGCTCATAAGAACTTACAGGGTCAGGCTGAATGCACATGACCAGTTCTTTTTTAACGCGTTCCCTGATTTGGGCGATGTAGCCTGTGGCTTCCTTTTTGCGCCATTCCAACCAGCTGAGACCGCTCCTCTTCCAGAGTTCGTTGCAGCGTGGACAAGTGCAGTGACCATGATCCGCGAAGTATTGGCTGTTCAGCCACACACCCTGCGAGTGCCGGTCAACATCCTCAATGTAATCCAGTTGTTCAGCTCTATGCTCAGGCTGCGTGGCACACACAACATCCCAGTAAATGTTGAAGTTGTTGTTTCCCATTCGCGCTGGTCCAAGAGGTGACTGCGAAATCCAGTCAGGATGACTGCGGGTAGCCGCGTTATCCGCGAAAACGGCAATGTTGCTGTACATACCCTGCACTGGCGGAATGCTATCGCCAGTTTCCAATTTAACGCGCAACACGTGAAAGTCAAAACCCGCAGCTTTCTCTGCCTCATACAAGTACGCACCAAACTTCAAGTCGCACACCTTACGTCACGCAAAGAAAACAGCATGTGATTATAAGGTTTCGGATAAAATAGACGCAAACTCATTGCGAGCGACATCTGCACTCCCAGAGACTCAAAACCTGTTTTGCTCACTCAAAGCAAACTTCGCTTCTCTCACAACTAGTTTCTATATAAGGGGGCTATAGTCTTTTCCGAGCGCTGTGGCATCCGCTGAAAAAAGAAACGGAAAAAATGCTGTATGCCAAGTTCGCGTTTATTCTCTGCTTGAGAGCACAAGGATGTAGTCTGCTGTGTCTGCGCACATGTCTGCAGCGTGTTCTATGAACTCGATTAAATCGTCAAAAATGACCATGGCTCCACAGTTGACTTCCGCGCCGTACTTAACAAACAAGCTTTTGGACTTGAGATACTCTTCGTCAAGGACGTGTTCGATTTCTCCAACTTTTTTAGCTTTTTCTATCGCTTCAGCAGGGTTAGACGAAATCTTTTCAATGCTGTTGCGCAAGGTTTGAGCGGTTTCTACAAGTTTTGAAGTCATGAACACTGTTTTTTCGCACAGTTCTTGCGGAATTTTTGCTCCTGTAAGCATCTCCAAACACCTTGCCGCATCTTTTGTGTGATCCGCCAGAGTGTCCAGCCTTTTCACTACGTGCAGCAGGTCTTCACGGTAGTCAGCCACGAGAGCAATACCCTTAGAAAGTTCCATGAAAACGTCTGTCCGTAACTTGTCAACTTCTTCCTCAGCCTTATACAGGTTCTCAATGTGCTTCTTGGCGTCCTTGAAGTTTCCTTCTGAAAAGCTTTTAGTTGCCTTATGAAGCCAAGTCACAGTGTCAAAGGCTCTCGATATCTGCTCATGAGCTAGCTCTAACCCTTTTGTTTTGCGGCGTTTTTCAAACCAATTATAGCTTCTTCTTTCCACGAATAGCATCTCCATTTACATTATTTGAAATTGTAAACATATAACCCTTCTTGTAATGCAAAATGTTCTGAAGACTCCCAAGCATAGTAACAGAAACAATCACAGATTTTGTTATGATAAACACGCGTCAATCGCCAGAAACCAGTCAACAAGGTCCGTTCCATTCGCCTGTGCTTGCTTTCTATTTTTCCCCTTTTCCTTCATAGGCACAATCTCATTCTGCAATTTGCTCTATACATGGGTGAAATACCACGATTCGGCAAGTTTTATGGCTGGCTTCTTTCCTTTTTTCACAATAGCTTTCCGCATCGCAATCTCCACGTAAAACAGCAGCGTTCTCACTTATTTAGAATCTCCAAATATTATATAGACCACCCTTTAGTCTATATATCTCAGCTCAGAAAAAAGCATCTTTAGATCAGCTTTCTAGAACGGTTCTCGCCAAGTCAATTTTGTCTTCCAAGCTTTTCATCAGCGTATTTGTGACTTTCACTTCAATTCCAAGCTTCTCTATTTTGTCTTTCTCTGCAGAATCAGCTACGTCAAGAATAAACGTGTCAAGGAAATCCGAGTAGAGTTTAGCCACCGAATACGCGGAAACTTCAAGCCCTAAGCCTCGCATTAACTTGTCAGCTGGACCTTTGGCAGGCGCACCAGCAATTATGGGGCTTATCGCCACTTTTTTAGCATCTGTGCACTTAATAGCGTCTCTGACTCCTTTCACAGCGAGGATCGTACCTATGCTGACCACTGGATTGCTTGGACAGATCACCACCAACTGAGCCTCGTTGATGGATTCTACCACCCCAGCTGCAGGGTTTGCGCTCTCCGCGCCGAGAAACTTGACGCCTAATACTTTGTCTTTTGCTTCTCGCTTTACTAGATACTCTTGAAAGTGAACAGAGCCGATTTCAGTCGTTATTCTGGTTTCAAATTTATCATCTGTCATAGGCAAGATTGCCACATCAAGCCCTAACGTGCGGCTGACCTGTGCAGTAACTTCGGATAGTTTGAAACCGTTTTTTAGAAGGGCTGTTCTGAATATGTGCGTAGCAAGGTCCCTGTCGCCAAGGTTAAACCATGTTTCGCGGCTAAATTTTCTAAGTGCTTCAAGACAGTGAAAAGTGTCTCCTTTTATTCCCCACCCTTTCTTTTCATCAACAATCCCTGCCAAAGTGTACGTGACGATATCAACGTCTGGGGACACATGTAAACCAAACAATTCAATGTCATCACCTGTGTTCACTACTATTGACAGGTCTTTTCCGTTGACGAGTTTCGCGAGTCCCGTGAGAAACCTTGCGGCTCCTACTCCACCCGCTAAAGCTGTGATCATTAGTTTTCACGATGAATCCTATATGCTAATTTCTTCATGAATCTTCCGTCTGACTAAAAATAGACTATTTGACCGTGCAAGCTATGTGCCTATGGCTTTTGCTTCTCTTTCTCTGAAACCCAGTATTCAGTTGCTGACCCTTTCGCGTCAATAATATGTTCTTTTTTGAACACAGGAGACTCGTTCTTGTATCTCTCCACTGCTTCTCTTAAAACTGAAAAAACGTCTGTTCGGTGGGAACCAGCCACCAAAACGTACACGAGATCTTCTCCGACGTTGAATTCGCCGAGTAAATGGTGAATCTGAACGTCAACTATGCCCGGCTTTTTAGATAAGTCATCACAAATCTTGGCGAGAACCTCATTGGCTTTTTCTTCATACGCTTCCAGCGTTAGCTTCTGAACTTTTTCTCCTTCTAAGGTTTCGCCGCGAGTTACGCCGATAAAAAGGGTTATCGCTCCAGTCTTTTCGTAGTTACCGTTTCTCTTAGTGTTGTTTATCAGGTCTAAAACAGAGAATGTTCCTTTTTCATGAACACCTGAATGTGTGGTCAACCAGTCACCTTCCTCATGCTTTCTAAAAGAAACATACTCGCCTCTAAAGACATTTCGCCTTAAAAAACGCAATGAAGATGGTGAAAGTTGAATCTGGAGCGGAAAAGCTCTGTGCTATTGCGCCGGCTTGACTTCTTGCAGTGGCGCCTGAGCGGGTTGAGCTATCAGTTTTGATTTTCTGATACCAACATGCCTGAGAGGTGCCACTTTCTTCGCTTTATTGTAAACGTCTGAAGCTATTTTTCCAAGAACCATTTCTTGAACAAACTGGTCCAGCGTCAGTACAGCGGCTTTTTCGTCGATGGTTTTTGCCATCATGTCGCGGATGAGTTTTTCTTGGGATGTGTTGATTCGCGAAAGCGTGAGGGCTGACACTGCCACTCTCAGTTTATATTTGTCTTTTGTGGTTAGATTGAAAAGACCGTCAACTTTTGTTGTCCTTCTCCTCACCAAGCTTCGTAAATAGTCGCGGGAATATTCGTGACCTTTGAATAATGTGTGAGCGGTTTTTCCATCAATCTGGTTTATTTGGAAAAACATTTTCAAGTATTGATGGGAAAAGTCGCTGGTGATGTCGTAAAGTGTGGCTTCGACAACTCTTCCTACAAGCTGTTCTGGCTCTTCTGCTGGCAATGTGCCTAACTCCACGTTTCCAAAGAACGGCGGCGCCACTACCATGTACCACGCCTTTCCTCGCCATTTATCGCGTAAGCGCTTCGATTTCGAAGACAAGTTTATCCTCCGAACGTGCCATCAACAATCTCAAGGCAATATTAAAAGGTTTACCGTTTCAAGTTTATCTTCTCAATGTCGCCCATGTACTTTCTCAAAACTTTGGGAACAACAACTGTGCCGTCTTCTTGCTGAAAGTTTTCTAATATCGCGACAATGGTTCTACCCGTGGCTATGGCAGTCGAATTCAAAGTGTGCAAAAATCCTTTCGGAGGTGCGCCTTCTTTTTCCCTATAACGGATGCCTAGTCTCCTAGCTTGGTAATCTGTGCAGTTGCTGCATGACACGATTTCTCTGTAACCTTTTTGAGCGGGCATCCACGCTTCAATGTCGTATTTTTTGGCTGCCACTGTTCCGATGTCGCCTGTGCATACATTAACAACGCGGTAAGGTAAGCCAAGTTTCTGAACAAGTTCCTCCGCGTTATGGATGAGCTCTTCATGAAGTTTCCACGATTCCTCAGGCTTGCAGAAGACAAACTGTTCTATCTTGTTAAACTGGTGCGTTCGGAATATCCCACGCGTGTCTTTGCCATGGGCACCCGCCTCCTTTCTGAAACATGTGCTTACGCCTGCGAGTTTAAGCGGCAAGTCTTCTTCTTTCAGCACTTCGTTCATAAACATTGCCGCCATGGGATGCTCTGAAGTTGCGATTAAATACAGGTCTTCATTTTCGATTTTGTACAGTACGTCTTCGAAATCGCTTAGGGCTGTGACGCCTTCGTAGGGCTCTCGCCTCATCACGTATGGTGGTTCCACGGGCAAATAGCCTTTCTTCGTAATTTCTTCCAACGCAAAACTCATCAAAGCCATGTCCAAAAGTACGCCTTCCCTCTTTAGGTAGAAGAATCTGGAGCCTGTAACTTTTCCAGCTCTCTCTATGTCAATTATATCCAAGTTTAATCCTAGGTCGATGTGATTTTTAACAGCAAAGTCAAATTTGGGGATTACGCCCCAGCTTCTAATTTGGACGTTATCGTTTTCATCCTTACCGACTGGCACGGTTTCGTGTAGCAAATTCGGAAGCCGCATAAGGTAATCGCGGGTTTTCTCTTCTACTTTGGCTACTTCTTTTTCTATGCTCGTAATTTCGGAGTCAAGTTTTTTTGCTTTTTCAACTTTGCCGCTGGCGTCTTTTCTCGTTTTTTTTAAAGCGGCAATTTCGGAGGTTATCAGTTTTCTTTTGTGGCGGAGGTCGTTTAGTTTTGTTAGGCTCTTTCGCCATTCTTTGTCTAAGTCAATTAGCGCATCCAACATTTTGCTGTTTTCAGGGTTTCCTCTTTTCATCAGATTGTTCTTTACGAACTCGGGATTTTCGCGGATAAGTTTGATGTCTAACATCTTTCTCACGGAGCTAACTCTTTACTTTGAAGTCCCTTAAGCTATTAATCTTGCGATGAGAAAATCCATCAAAAACCCGAGTAATACAGTTGCTTGTTGAAAATTAAAAAATAGAAGAAAATTTGAAGGTGTCTGCTTTGTTCGCTCTATGCTGTTTTGGCTTTCTCTTTGCTCATCGTTATTTCCATCGTCGAAACCATTCTGGACTTGTTTTCTCCTTCTCTTGGTGGCATCTCTGCTGTTCCGATAGCTATCTTTGTCACTTTCAAGTCTTTGATAAATCGGTTTCTGGTTATTTCAGCCACGTCAACTGCTGTAGTTATTGCTTGGCCACGGGCTTTCAGCGTTATTTCCTTTGAGTTTCCTGAGGAGAGACTTGTGATGATTGCCAGCACATAGCTCATTGGAGGTTTGTTTCCGACGAAGACGACATCCGCGTTCTCAGTCATTTTCTTCACTCCTTTTTGTTTCTTTTGTGTAACGTTGCCGTCTATGCGTTTCTGTCGGCGACAGAACGTTACTGCCTCTACATAATCTGGCATCTTCCTTATAAGTCCGCTGACAGAACAAGGCACCGGCTATACAAATCTAATGTTGAAACGTAAACCATATTGCGATCCAGCTTAAATAATAAGCGTTAGCATACCAAATAGAGAGCTAAAGTTGCTGACGAAACTAAAGAAAAAAGTTCAAAACATGCTGACTTTAGAAGCGCAAGCCGCGCACAATATAGGATTAACCCCAAACATTGTAAGCCTCATGGGTTTGGCGTTGGCTCTATTTTCAGCTTTTGTTTATGCGGTAACGCAAGGTCAACCTCTGTGGATTCTTTTGGCAACGATTCTGCTTTTGGCATCTGGATTCTGCGACGCGTTAGACGGCGTCATAGCTAGAATCTACCAACAGACAAGCGTTTTCGGAGGATTTCTGGATTCCCTTCTAGATAGGTATGCTGACGTTGCTGTTTATGCAGGCGTGATAATAGGCGGGCTGTGCGATCCTTTATGGGGGTTAGCTGCTTTAGCGGGTTCCATGATGGTAAGCTATAGTCGCGCAAGAGCGGAAGCGGCAGAGATAGAGATGGAGTCTGTAGGCATAGCCGAAAGAGCTGAACGCATGCTAATTCTATCAGTAGCGAGCATTGCCGCGATTTTCTGGCTTCCAGCCTTAAACATCGGAATAATACTGCTGGCAGTGCTCTCGAACTTCACGGTTCTGCAAAGGGGACTGCATGTTTACACTTCGTTAAAGAAAAAGAGTAATGATCCAGAAAACTAGCGTTTTCTTCTATAACGTGAGCGTCTTTCGTTTTCGGCTCTAACCTTTACGATTCCTCGATGTACTGCGCATGAAATACAATAATATTTTGTGTCTACCCACGAGGACATGTACGTGCCTTTCTGTCGTAGCTCCTTAGCCAATTGAGGCTCAACAAAGGACACTCTGCGCGTAGACTTCTTTGCTTTGTCACGCGGCACCATCTGTCCGCAACTGACGCATTGTACGAGACCGCTGCTTCCTTTACTTCCTTTTGATCTCCCTCGGCTCTTTCGTTTAAACGGCAATTACTTTTGACCTCTTGGTTTCTTTACAAGCAAATAGTAAAATTACTGCTTTATATATCTGATCGTAACTTCAAGAGACAAGCAATGTTGGCTTTGGCATCAATTTTGGGTATGATTTTCCCTGACGGCGAGGTCATTAGGCTTGTAACTCCGGGTCCGTGACCTGCTGTGACACAATTGGTGTGCACGACTATACCGACGGAAATGGCTCCTTGACGATAAACTCTGCCGAAAGAGTGATCAGCGTCAATTATAGCAACCAAATCTCCAAGCCTCAAATCATCAAGCCCATACTGCTCTCTAACATTTTCATCAAAAAGCTGGATGTCATAATCTCCTGAATGTGTCTGGCTTGCTCCTAACCCTGAACCCATAATGGCTGCAGGAATCAGATGAGTTACAGGAACCTCAAGTTTCTCACCGTTTGATTTCGGGTCTAAAGCCTCCAAAAAACGTGGGTCCATATTCATCACTTTTACATCAGCGAAGTCCATAAGCTTCAAGCCCAATCCAAAGGCTTTCACAAGAATCTTGTCGCCAAGCATGAGTTTCTCCAAAGTTTCTGGTTGAAAATCAACGAGCACGTGTTCTATCCCGCCGTGCTTGCCAGTGACAACACCTTTGGCGCCTTTGGCATCGCCAGTGGCAATAACCGCTTCATTTCCGACGCATGAAAGCACATTAAACGCAGCGTTGGCTCCCTGTCCATACCTCGGGTCATTTTCCTTGTTTTCCACGCTAACGCCTGGCTCTACATGGTCAGCTTCCCAACCGCATGCGGGGTCGCCAACTCTCAGATTGTACGTTATTCCGCCTACTCCAGGCAAAATTGTGGGAATGCCCGTAGGCGAGACTCTATACACAGATTTTCCTATAACTGGGCTAGCCGCTTCACCCACAACGGAAATCTTCACAAGTTTATCCGCGTTTGTCCTCAACATTACCTATCCCTTACTCTTGAATTATGCTGTTTATCCACACACTAATAAACTTGCACGACTTCCCTTTGAATGAGCGTTTTTACACTATCGGAGTTAGCAACTCTTAAATGTGCGATTACTACTTTGACAAGTGAAAGCCAAAACTCGACAAACTTGTTTGGGAGTCTAAGCGATGTCTGACATTGGATTAAGGACAAGAATGGTCGTCAAAGACATAATGAGTAGTCCAGTGGTAACCTTGGATGAAGACGCAACTTCAAACAAAGTTGCTAATATCATGGATGAAAACGATTTGGGCTGCGTTATAGTCACGAACAAGGTAGGAAAGCCTGTCGGTATAATAACTGAACGAGACCTAGTGATAAGAGTTCTAGCCAAGAATCTTGTGCCTGACGCTGTAAAAGCGAAGGAAATTATGACGTCTCCTTTGGTTACGATAGAACCGGAAGCAACAATAAGCGAAGCTGCGAGGAGAATGAGCCGGCTGGACATCAGGAGACTCGGAGTGGTTTACAAAGGCAATCTTGTGGGGTTAATTTCAAGCAGAGACGTTCTAGGCGTCATGCCTGAACTTATAGAGATAATTCAAGAAAGAACACGCATTGAGGATGCTGCCGAGGCGGAGGAAAGCATAGAAGCCGAAGAAACGCCTCTCTCGGGATATTGCGACCGCTGTGGAGTGTTCTCACAAAACTTGAAAGACGTTAACGGGCAAAACTTATGTGAAGACTGCCGCATAGAATTAGAAACCGAAAAATAAGCGACAGCGGTTCTTTCACACCGCAGAAGAATTAGTTCAAACAAAATAAACTTTAATTAGCCTTCCTGTTCGTTATTCACCATAAGAGCGCGTTTAACTTGATCATTGATTCTGTGTTAACAAACGCCAAGGCGTACTTGAACAAGGAAATAGTTGACTGCAGCATAGCTATTGAAAACGGCAGAATCTTCAAAATAGGCAAAGAGACACAGATGCCAAAAGCGGACGAGAAAACAAACCTCAGAAACCTGCTAGTGCTCCCAGGGTTGATTGACGTTCACGTGCACCTTCGTGATGAAGGAAAAGCGTACAAAGAGAATTTTTACACTGGAACTGCCGCTGCCGCCGCGGGCGGAATGACCACCGTTTTGGACATGCCTAACAACGACCCAGTGACCATGAGCACAGAAACTTTGAGGAATCGTATGCGAATCGCAGAAAGAAGCATTCTCGTCAACGTTGGGTTTTATTCCGAATTTCCAAATGACTTGGGCGAGGTCACTGGCGTCGTCGCTCAGGGCGCAGTGGGCTTTAAACTCTTCATGGCTCGTCAGGTTGGCGGATTGAACATTGATGATGATGAAGCCTTGCAAGAAGCGTTTACAAAAGTCGGCGAATCAGGCGTTCCAGTTGCGGTGCATGCAGAAGACAAAGAGTTGTTGATGGCAAACGAAGAAAGGCTTAAGCGAGCTAGCCGTCACGATGCCGCTGCTTTCCTCAAGGCACATTCAGAGCGTGTTGAACTCAAAGCGGTCGAACGCCTGTTGGAAATAAGTGCGCAAACTGGTGCACGTTTGCATTTTTGTCATATGACGACTGAAGAGGGCTTAAACGCCGTTATTGAGGCGAAAAAATCTGGCAGGAACGTAAACTGTGAAGTTACTCCTCAGCATCTTTTGTTGTCAAATGTAGATTATGAGCGCTCTGGCTTAATGTTAACAATGATGCCGCCTCTTCGCGGCAAAAGCCACATCGAGGCCCTTTGGAAAGGCGTTGCTGACGGTTGGGTTGACGTTTTAGGTTCAGATCATGCCCCTCACGCTTTAAGCGAGAAGTCGGCTGGCAGCGTTTGGGACGTTAAAGTTGGTATGCCTGGTCTTGAAACAACTCTCCCTCTCATGTTGACGATGGTTAGAAAGAATCGAATTTCGCTGGCGCGTGTGGTTCAAATGCTCTCAGAAAAACCCGCGGAAATTTTCAATTTAAAAGACGGCGGTGGCTTGGCGCAAGGGAAAAAAGCGGATTTAACGGTTGTAGACTTTAACCGGAAATTCAGGATTGACGCTTCTAAATTCCATTCTAAAGCTAAGTACTCGCCCTTTGACGGGTGGGAAGTGCAGGGCAGACCTGTGAAAACATTTGTTAACGGATTATTAATTATGGATGAACAGGAGATTCTAGTGAAGGCTGGAAACGGCGGCGTAATTCGGAGAGACTACGCGTGAAATTTATCACTGATGGGATGCTTGGAAAACTGACCAGATGGCTCCGCATGCTGGGGCAAGATGTCAAGTATTCCAATCAATTTGAGGATGCTGAACTTATTGTAACGGCCAACAAAGAGCACCGAATTCTCCTCACAAAAGATTCAGAACTTCATCAACGCGCCATAGCCAAAGGCATTGCCGCTTTCTACGTGCAAGGTCGAACAGAAGCTGAAAAGCTAGCAGAACTTGCTGAACGATTTGACTTTCCCTTGACAATAGACCTGAAGCGTTCTCGTTGTCCAAGATGCAACGCTAAAATTCGATTAACATCCAAAGAGAAGCTTGCGGGCAAAGTTGAAAAAAACACTTTCATTTATTACGACGAATTTTGGAAATGCGCAAAATGCGGTCACATCTATTGGCAAGGCGCCCACTGGAGCGGAATCCGCGCTACTCTTGAAGAAGCAAAGAAAATTAAAGGTTTATAGCATAACTTCATTTAAGAAGCCACTTCAACGGAATATCCTGAAAGGTACCGTCTGGCAACGTTCTTCTGATCGTGATTGGCAAGATGCCGCCTTCAAGTTCTTCCAAGGCGATGTCAATCGGGTTTGAATAGGTTTCGTTAGCCTCTATGAGTATCGGTGCACCCATAGAAATCTGAAGAGCCCTAGCTCCCACTATCCTTGCTTTCTCAAACCGCGTGATTTTCGGAGGACCTACAGAGATTTTTTCTTTTTTAGACGTGTTCTAATACTCCCCAGCGCCTGGATACATTCCGCCAGGAGCCCCTCCTCCTGGTGGCATTGGAGGCGCCTTCATTTTGCCTGCAGCGATAACGTCGTCTATTTTAAGAATCATTGAAGCCGCTTCGGTTGCCGATTTTATTATCTGTTTTTTAACTGTAATCGGCTCGAAAACGCCCTTTTTGGACATATCTTGGACTTTTCCTTCTAGGACTTCTAGGCCCGCCCAAGTTTCCCCTTTTTCATGTCTCGACCTTAGTTCTGAAAGTATGTCAATTGGATCCAACCCAGCGTTTTCAGTAAGCGTTATTGCAACAGCCTCTAAAGCCTCTGCAAAGATTCCGACCGCAAGCTGCTCTCTTCCCGGCAAAGTTTCTGCATACATCTTTAGTGTACGTGCCATTTCGAGTTCTGGAGCGCTACCTCCTGCTACAACTTTTGGTTCTTCAAGTACGTCTTTGATTACACATAGAGCATCGTGGATTGAGCGCTCTGCTTCTGCCGTCATCCGGGCTGTTCCTCCGCGTATCAAGAGTGTAACTGCCCGCGGGTGCTTGCAGCCTTCGATGAAGGTCATTTTGTCGTCTCCGATTCTGCGTTCTTCTAAAAGGGCTGCGTATCCAAGGTCTTTGGACGTGATATCGTCCAGCTTGGTTACTATTTTTCCGCCAGTAGCTTTTGCTAGTTTCTCCATGTCTGATTTTTTCGCTCTTCGAATTGCAACTATTCCTTTTCTCGCAAGAAAATGCTGAACTATGTCGTCGATGCCTTTTTGGCATATGACAACGTTTGCACCTGCGGCTACGATTTGCTCGACCATGCCTTTAAGCATGGCTTCTTCTTGGTTGAGGAACGCTTCAATCTGATCAGGGGTTTCGATGTTGATTTTCGCGTCGAACTCGGTCTTTTCAATTTCTAAAGAAGTGTCAAGTAATGCAATTTTGGCTTTTTCTACTCGTTTAG
>SMTZ1_10003899_pt1 | contig 14996 bp, 21 predicted proteins | sample DeeMarSWOR136_30_FD_25667 | JGI IMG/M metagenome (IMG submission 25667)
TTTTTTCCGGGAGCAAGTCACGCACGGGATAGCCATCTTTGCGCGCAGCCATCGCGTTCATTTGCGGCTGCGCGATCCCGATGGGAATTTCGCCACGGGCCACCAATTGGGTCGTATCCGTGCTGCCGGTGGAGAAGCGGGCTAGCTGCGCTGCCAATAATCTGTTGTATGCCCAGGCTTCCTTTTCCCCAAATGCCTGCAAGTGAATTTCAACAGTTTCATGCATTGTGCCGGAGGCGTATGGCAGCGTTTGCACGATATTGCCCCTGTAAATGGGGTTGAGCAGATCCTTCCACGTTTTTGGAGGCGGCAGCTTCAGCCTTTTCAAGATCTTCTCGTTGTACAGATTGGTCACGATCCAGGGCGCGAAGCAGGTCCAATAATAATCTTTATCCTTTACCTTCATGCCGCCCCATTCGGCGGGAACCTTGTCCCAATCCTTTGGCTTGTAAGGGACGATCAGCCCCTCCTTCTTCGCGATTTCGTGCGCCGGAGCGCCGGCGCCGAGGAATACATCGGCATCCGGTTTGCCGCCCCATGCCCTCATTTTATCCACGACGACCGGCCATCCACCCGGCCGCACGAAGGTTATCTCCACGTCCTTACCATAGGTCTTCTTATAGTACTCTCCGAAACCCTTACGAAGACTGTCGGATAACTCCTTGTAAATGGGACCGACCCAGCCGACTTTGTCTTTCGCCGCTTTTACTTCGACCGGAAGCGCCGGAAGAAGCAATAACAATACCGATAGGATAAGGATGGTTATTCTTGTAAAGACTCTACATTTCATTGAAGGCCTCCTTTCTGGAAAAGTTACAAATGATGGAATGCAATTACCCTCCTTTCAAAATTAGTGACCCCCATAATTTACTCAAATTCAAATCCTTTCCCTTTTTATCACCTCCTTCCAAAGGAATAATCGACCCCCTCATGAAACCTGGATCCGAACATCGTCTCATGTCTTATATGCTATTAATTCAAAGATGTCAACAGGGAAATTGCCTCCCGGTTCCATAATGGATTCAGCTTTAATCCAGCATCTAATCCATGCCCGCTACTGACTGAAAAATGCCCCTTCCGCTCCCCGAACGAAATTCTTGACCCATCCTATGGCTCGGTTGTTCGAGGACACTCCCCTGGCCAAGGCGGGGTGTCCAAAAAATCTCGTGATGTCCCCTCGACGGGTATTTTTCAGCGTGAACTTCGTGGTTGATTTATCAATAGTTTCAGAGCATTGCAGGTGAAAACCATCCGCTGGGATTCTCCTTATATTTTCAGCTCTTCCAAATTTTGGTGGTGAATTTTGATCGGATCCCTGTATTGACATGCGCGAGAAAGCATGCTAAAAAACAATTGATTCTTACTGGGTCTGACGGGTCGTCCAATGGCAGGACACGGGACTTTGGCTCCCGGTATCTAGGTTCGAATCCTAGCCCGTCAGCCAGTTTTTCCCCGATACGAGGCTGGCCTGAATTTGCTAACAAGTTCGTATTGGAGAATCTCTGGGGAGTAGTTCATGGGTTTACGCTGTCCCTATTGTCATAAGAGGATTCGGGTCCCGAAAGCGAAGACGGAGGTACTCCTGTTCCCGTGTCCCAACTGCGGGGGCAGCATTGACCTATCTCGAATCAGAGGAGATGATGACTCGAAGGTACTCTATCTCTCGGAGGGAGATTTAATTGAGCCCCGTGAGGCAGACGAGGAGATACGCTCGAGGACTTGGGCAGATCAAGGCACGCTTCCCCATAAGGAGTCCCGGCATCTCCATCTCCTTCGTTGGCTGGGCGTGATGTTAGGTTTGATTCTGCTCATCCCCTTAATAGGTGGCTATTTCTTTTTGAAAACTACATCCAGGAAGGACGAGGCCATCTCTTGTTTGAAATCGTATTTTTCCGAGGTCGATCATCGTAATTATAACGCCGCCTTCCGGAAATATATGGCACCCGATCTCCAGAGAAAGATGTCCCTGGAAGAATATCTGAGGGAGATGGAGGAGACACGGCGAAAATTGGGAAAAGTGGAACGTCGGGATCTCATGAGATGGAGTTATCGGTCGACGGATAGGGAGAAGAGCTGCACCCTTAACTACAACTCCTCATACGAACGCGGGAATGCCCAGGAACGCTATAGGTTAGTCAAGGCGAAAGACGGCTGGAAAATCTTCGAGTTCCGGATTGTTCCCCATCCCACCAAGCCTGAAAAAGGGATGTTTGAGATCTAACGCGAGGGCTTACCCTCCAGCCTCCACCAGACGTATGCTCAACTCATGCACCATGATCCAGATCATATCGAGGGTAAAATGGGATCCAATGGAGGCATCGAAAAGGACCCCTGCCTTTGTGGAGAATTCTTCATCCCCCATCCATAAGATATAAATGATTGGGATCCGGGGAAAGACGTCCATGGCGATGGATTTGTCGCCGAAACGAACCGAGGTGCCACCGAGGACCTTCCCGGCGTCGATAAAGCCATCGGGATTATCGCCGTATTTTTTCTCGATGAGATCGACACTGAGGGCGTGGGGGCCCCGGAAAAAGGTTTCCCCGCCGAGCAAATCCTTTTCGCTGATCCATTTGCGGTCCAGGGGTATATCTTTGGTTCTTAGAAGGTAGAAGAGGACCATCAGGGTGAAACTCTTGGTCAGATTTTCCTCCTTGGGTACATCCCCTTCGATAAGACTCTTTATCTCCCTCTGATAGGGAAGGACTAAATAGTCGTGGTTGAGAATGGGAAGAGTATAGCCCCGGTGCTTCACCTGATAGTCGGCCATTGTCCTGATGCACACCGTTTCGGGGTTTAATCGAGCAAGTTCATCCCAATAATCGAATTCGGTTTGATCCATGGTTTTCCTTTCCGAAGAGTTTGTTTCTCCTCCAGACCTTCTCGGAAAAAAGCAACACGAGGAAAGAGGACGCACATGCCAAAGGAAAAGAGAGACCAACGATAGGGTAGTTTTATCCCTCGATATAATTAAGGAGTCGTTTGAGCTTCAGGAGATTTCCATTATCCATTTCGATGAATTCCAAGCCATGTTGAAGATACTCATTCCACTCTTCCCTTTGGCGTGTCGGGGCCCAGATGATTTGAGTCACGGCCTTGATGGGTTTTAATCCGAAGTAGTCCGGGGGGAAAATCTCGACTTTCAATTTCATTCCTTCCAATAAGGCCTCCTTCAAATGTACCAAGAGGCCACCCTCACTGATATTTCCTGTTTCTCCTCCATAGGTCTTTATATTCTCGATGAAGGCGTACAAAATAGGGAGTTCGATATGGCGACGATGAAACCTCCTGCCCTCCAAATCAGGGCCTCCCGATTGTTTCCCGGCTTTTTTCCCCGTCATCACATCCTCCTTTGCTTTCGCTGGTGGCGCAATTATTTTCATATCAAAAATGGGAAGGGAAATGCAATCTTTTTGTGAAATTTTTTTGGAAGGCTTCGTACGGAACATTTGGCTCCCCTCCACAAAATGTTCATAGGTCGATTACCATCGTCGTCAGGGTAGGCGAGCGTTACTTTCGGCGTGGTGATTTGAAATATTTACATAGGAAAGGGGAAAGCGTTTGGCATCTTCTTCCCCGGATTTGTATACATTGTCGAAAATCAGCTATGAAGAGGGGATTGGCTCTTGGCTGAATTTGGTATGGAATATGCGAAACATCGGGCAGACCCTAATCGTTCAAAAGGAGTTTCACCATGAAACAAAATAATCGGCCGACGAGGCCCATTCCAATTTTCACAACGGGAAAAAAGGAAAAAGCCTCCCTTCGGGAAGGGCCCCCTGGTAAACTCATTGTCGTTTATGGAGCCCATTTGGGAAAGCAATATCATCTGGGCCCGAAGAAGATGCTGATCGGAAGGATGGGCCAAAGCGACATATCTATCGACGATTCATCGGTTTCCCGGGAACATGCCTTTATCGAAGGGAAAGATGGCAGATTTATTCTGGAGGATCTAAAGAGCACCAATGGAACCTTCATCAACGGCGAATTCGTTGATGTGCGCGTCTTGAATCACGGAGATAAAATCCGGATCGGAAATAGCGTCTTGCAGTTTATCGTTGAAGGATAATGGCTAATGGGCTGGCCTTCCCCTTCCATCCGGCTGAGGGCGAGCCTGAAGCCTATGGCCTATTTTCCTCCCCTTATCAGTTCTTTCCGTTTTCTGTTCCCCTCATTCCTTTTCGGTTCAAATGGCTGTCCCGTCCAGGAAGTTATTCAGCGAGTGAGCATAGTTGAACCACTTGGCCCAAAAGGAATCGTCTTCATCCAAGAAATAGCCAACTTCAACAAGCTTGACGGCTTCGTAAAAAGTCCGCTTCATCCCTTGCCCTGTTAAATTGAAGGCAGCCATATCAAGAGAGATGGGATATAGGAGCTGCTTGAAAACAGTAACATCAAACAAAGAAAATATTTAACAGGGTAAATCACTTCACCGTACTTTTCTCCTTCGACGCAGAGAGCACCACGGGTTTAGCCGTGGGTAAATGCTCTTTGCTCAGGGTGTCGCCCGTATGGGCGTAACAAGCAGTACCACAGGCTCGGCTGTGGGGCTCCATGTACGCCTCATTCCTCAGGATTTGCCATTGCTTCCTGAGAGGAAGCGTATCAAGAGAAAGTGCCAATAGCTTGCCATGCGGTATAAGGTTGGTGTAAGATAACCTCATAAAATTATGCCAGTGGGCAGGAAAGGAATCAACAAATGAAAATGGCGTTCATTGGTTTTGGTGAGGCGGCTTATGGTTTAACCAAGGGCTTGAGACAGGCCGGACTGCGAGAAGAAGTGTACTTCTTTGACAAGCTCTGGGATACTTCCCCCTATGGTGATGTAATAATGAAACGCGCAGCTGAAACCGATGCCGTTTTGCTTAAAAGTATTGAAGAATTGATGAATGTTTCAGATATTGTTATTTCTGCCGTTACTGCGTCCGTTGCTATAATTGTGGCAGAAAATTTAGCGCCTTTCCTTTCTAAAAAACATCTTTACGTAGATGTTAATGCTGCTTCACCTATGGTAAAGGAACAGGTTTCAGATATCGTAGAAAAGACAGGAGCAGCATTCGTCGATGTCGCAATGATGGGGGCAATTCCTGTTTTTCTCCATCGTGTTCCAATTTTAGCTTCTGGAAATGGAGCGCTGCTTTTCAAAGAGTGGATGGAGCCTTTCGAAATGCGAATTACGTGTATTGGCGATAAGCCTGGGCAGGCTTCGGCAATCAAAATGTTTCGGAGTATTTTCATGAAAGGTTTGGTCGCCTTGCTTTTGGAAACCTTAGACGCCACTCACAGATATAATGTGGATGATACTGTTCTCGAATCCATAGCTGAGACGATGGAAAAGAACTCATTTTTGGAAACAGTGCGGTTGCTCGTAACAAGGGGAGTTGTCCATGCTGAAAGAAGGGCTCATGAAATGGAAGAGGTCATCAAAACGTTGGAAGGGATTGATGTTCTTCCCACCATGTCCCAAGCGACCAAGGAAAAACTGTACTGGTGCAGTGGTCTTGGCTTGAAGGAATATTTCGGTGGCGAAACACCCAAGACGTTAGCTGAAGTAATGAGTGCTCTAGAGGAAATGCTATCTATTTAGAGGTATGAAAGCTATCCAGGCATTGGAGAGGAAAGTATCGGCCTTTACCAAGTCATCGGTGGACGAGAAGCAGATGGGTCTGGGATTTCCTGAATTTTGTAGGAAATATTTTTGTAACCTATTGATCATAAAGGAGCTCAGGAGTTTTTCCCCAACTGGAACATTGGAATAATGGGTATAAAAACCAGTGAAATACAAACTCAATGTTCCATCCAGAAAAACCGAGTAAACCGCATAGACCAGAAAAACGAGACAAACGCGATAAACCAAATAAACCCAATAAACCCAACAAACGATCCAAACTATCTCAACGATCTAAACCAGATAGACCAGATTGACCAACCAAACCAGGTAGACCAAACAAACCAGATAAACCGCTCAGGGACAACGGAATTCCCCAAATAACCCGGAACCTTCATCAAATTTGGGGCGATCGGAGAAGGGGTCCGGTCTTCTCTCGCTTCATCTTTCAACAACATCAAGTACAATACCTAGCTCGATTCACAATTAAGAGAAGGGAAAAGGTTCATATTTCAACCTTAAATCAGGGTCGGTTGGCCCTGATTTTTTCTTTCTTGTAAATATTATTTTACTCTGGTACTATTGGCCCATGAGGCGGCTTGGCCAGCAGGTTATCCCACTCGTTTTGTCCTTTTATTGCTGTCTATCCCCCTCTTTTCTCAAGCCGCTGATTCCCAAACCGCCTGGATCAAGCGGATCGTTGACGGGGAGAAATCTTCTTTAATGGGCTGAGATTTTCTCTCTGAGGGCGCATATAAGCCTCTGAAGACTCATACTACTGGTAAATAAAAATTTCACGAAAGGGGGATGTAAGCTCATGATTAAAAAGATCCTTGTTCCAACAGATGGCTCTGACTATGCCAAGAAGGCCATTGAAATTGCCTCTGACATTGCCTTGAAATATGCTGCCCCGATTTATCTCCTTCATGTGGTTTCCTCCCCTGCGATATTCCATGAAGGGGCCTTCCCCGCTATGGAAGGGATGCTAAAGGTCCTGGAAGAGGACGGCAAGAAAATCATTGAGGAGGCCGAAAGGGAAACCAAGAAATGCGGTGTGAAAGATGTTCAGTCAGCCATGGTTCAAGGAGAGCCTGCTAGTAGGATCATGGAATTTGCAAAGGCAGAAGGCATCGATATGATTGTCATAGGAAGTAGGGGGTTGACTGGGATGAAGGGGTTTCTTCTTGGGAGCGTTTCTCACAAAGTCTTCCATATGGCTGAGCACATCTATATAATGGTCATCAAGTAGCCCTCTTTTAAAAGTCCTGTCTGAGGGCACCCATGGAAGTCTGGAGGCTAATTCTCGTACCCCATTTGATTGCTACTGGTCCTATCCGTTCCCTCACATTCAAGGGAGAAATTCTATCGAGTCACACAGATTGTTGACAGCGATATGTTTCGCCTCGCCAATGGCCAAAAGGTGGGACTTATCGGGATTGATACACCAGAAGTCCATGAATCCAAAAAACTGCATCAAAATGTCGAAAGAAGGGGGAAGAATATCTTCCTTGGCAGGCCTGGAAGGAAGGAAACATGGAAGATCTTGGAGGGCAAAATGGATCAAAAAAAAGGATTGATTTACTCCTGTTGCAGTGATGGGACGCGGCCCGTGTTCTTCAAGATTGAGAGGTTGTAAGATGACCTAAGGAGAAAGACATATGCCCTCCTCTTTTGTCATGTATTGCCACCCGGAGGCCGATTTGTCAAAAAGGGCCTCTATTGGGAAGGGCCTCCACGATGGGTTTATGACCTTTTTGGCTGATTTGGATAACCAGGTGGTCCAGAGGATCTCGGGGTCCAAGATAGTTCCCTTCACCTTTTCCCCCCTTTTCGGCAAGGTAAGTAGGGGAGCGAGGGTCAAGGAGAGGCGCGGGATTGAGAAATTGGTCCGCGAAAGGGATTTTGGCGATGAAGGCTTAATAAGGGCGGGAACCCCATGTCGCCTGAGGATCAGCCTCTTGGAGGATTCGGTCGGGAAAAAGGTGGAGGGGATTTTACGGGAATCGGGCGAGGGAATATTTCTTTCCATAGACGACATCCCTTTAAGGATAACGGAAACGGTTTTTACCAACGAAAGCGCAGATCCTTGGGTTAACCGCAAGAGCTATAAGGAACTTTACGATGATGCCTCCCCCTCCATGAGGAATATAACCCTCCAGTTCGCCACGGCCACGGCTTTTGAACGAAGTGGTGGAAGCCTCCCCTTGCCCGATCCCCTGTTGGTTTTCAATGGATACCTCGATCATTGGAGGTGGTTTTCCCTTGTTCCCTTCTCCTCGGACTTTACAGAGGTAATCGAACAATCTATTTTCTTGGCGGACTTCAATATCTCTCCCGTTTCCCATGAGATGGATTACGGAAAACAGCATGGCTTTACGGGGTGGTGTCGTTTCCTGTTGGTGGGACGACACCATGAGAGACATATCCGGGAGTTCAACACCCTTGCCGATTATGCCTATTATTGCGGCACCGGGAAAAACACATCCCTGGGCATGGGAGTGACGAGAAGAGTTTGATGTGGGAAGAGGGTATTACCCAGGTAAGCCAGAGAAGGGAACTAAAGAAGGGGAGCCGTCCTTTTTCATCTTGATGACCTGAGACTTAGTCATGTTCTTAAACGTGCGGTACTGTTCCGAATAGTCATTCATGGAGGCAACAACCTTTTTCTCATAGAGGACCTTCTCAATGATCTGCTTTAGCAGGAAACGGTGGCAGGGATAGTCTTTCTCGAGGCCAACGAGCCAGACGTTCCTTTCCATGGAAAGGGATATGATCTCGTCCAAAAGACTGCCTGCCCTCTGGTCGTGGTACAGCTGAAGAAAATACCTCTCGACGTATTCCTTCCACCGAATCCGATCGTTATTCCAATCCTCCAACAGCACACGGTTTGGAGCCAATGGGCTTATGGTTGGTTTGCCCTTCCCGAACCCGGAGATATCAAAGATGAGGTCCCCCCTAGGTATGGTCCTTTTTCTGGCCGATAGATGTGTCTCCTTGATCACCAATTTATCTCCCCGGGGATATCTTGCGTAATAGGGTTACGCTCTCGATGTGATAGGTTTGGGGCACCATATCGATGGGTTGGGTTTTCACGGGGATATAACCCCCCAATCGGAAGGTCCTTAAATCCCTGGCCAAGGTTCCAGGATCACATGAGATGTAGATTATCTTTGGAGCCGCGAGTTCCACAATTCCCTTAATGATTTGTCTACAACCAGCTCTTGGGGGATCGATGACGACGATGTCGGGCCTGAGGATTTTTTTGGGCTTTTCATGCAATGCCTTTTGAACGCTCATACACAAAAATTCCAAATTCCTGATGGGATTCAGTTTTTGAATATATCGGGCATCCTTTATGGCCCAGGGATTTTCGTCAATCCCGACGGCATATTGGGCCTTCAGGGAAAGGGGAAAGGTAAAGTTGCCTACCCCACAGTAAAGGTCAAGCACCTTCTCGTTCCCCTGCATCTCGGCCATTTCCAAGACGGCATGAATGAGATGGTGATTTTGTTGGGGATTAACCTGGGAAAAACTGAGTGCTCCAACGCGATATCGGATCTTTATCCCCCTGGGGGAGTTCCATGAATATTTGGCCACTGTCTCCCCGATTTCAACCGGCCTCTTTTCCCTTCTTTCGCCTATCAGGACAACACCCATGAGCTGTGTATGAATGGCTTGAGGATTGCGGAAAAGAGCTCTGCCTTCCCGAATGAAATGAGGGGATACGTGAAGGATTGCGATTACCTTCTCATCATCCACGGAGACATTGAGATGGATCCGCCTTATGGTTGGCTTCGGAACCCAAAGGTTCAGAAATGGCCTGAGCTCTTGGAGGACGGAGTTGATTAATGGATCTGAAATGTGGCAGTACTGAAATTGAATAATTTCGTGGCTGGCCTCCTTAAAAAAACCCAGTGAATATTCGGGCGATCTATATTCCGCGTGAAGCTGCACGCGGCACCGATAGGAATATTCCCGAGGGGAGGGAACAATAGGAAGTTGCTCTAGGGATTCAACTTTTCCGATACGGTGTAGGAGATCCGTGAAGGTTTTCTCTTTCAATTCCAGCTGAGTTGCATAAACCAGGTGCTGCCAATGACATCCTCCGCAGGTCCCGAAAATATCGCATGGAGGCGGATTTCGGAGAGGGGACTGGGATACGATCTCTTTGATTTCCCCCTGGAGGTATTGCTTCTTCTTATGAACAATGCGGGCGATGACCGTATCTCCGGGGGCGGTGAAGGGAATAAAGATGACGCGGTTATCGACTCGCCCTACGCCCGAACCGAGATGGGCCAAACGATCGATTTTTACCTTGGTCAATGTACCCAATTCCACCTGAACAAGGTAGCAGGTTTTCGCCCGGAAGGCAAATGAGTAGCCCTCGACAGCTGAGTTTGGGTACCGTAGTTGACTTGTAAAGGGGTTTTCGTTACAGTCCAAGGGATGCCAGGGACTCATGGAGGTAACGGATAAGGGAGCATAGTGGAGAGCAAGAGCATGGATTTGAACGGGCTAAGGGATAGGTTTAAAGGCTCAGCCATCGGAACTTTCATAGGAGATGCAATGGGCAGAGCCGTAGAAGGGTGGCCGGCCTCGGCCATACGGAGGGCCTTCGGGATTCTCGAAGATATGGCCGAGGGGATCTATACCGATGATACGGAGATGATGGTGGGGATTATGGAAAGCCTGTGTGAGGATGGCCTGTTCGATCCTGGCCTGACTGCCGAGAAATTCCTCCATAACTTCAATCCCAGCCGGGGTTATGGGGGAAGGATCTACGGAGTTATGGATCGGTTACGAAGGGGAATCCCATGGGATCAGGTAGGAACGGATAGCTGGGGTAATGGCAGCGCCATGAGAATTGCTCCCATCGGTTTTTTTTTCCACGACAATCCTGATAAACTGAGGGATGCGGCCATTCAGTCGAGCATGATTACCCATAAGCATTCAAAGGGGATAGCCGGGGCTGTAGCTCAGGCGACAGCCATTGGGATTGCCACTCGAAAGGGGCTGAGAGGAGAGTCCATTGAGATCGAGGGATTTATTGATCTCATTATCGAGAGTGTGGTCGAGATCGACCAGGAGATGGCACACCAATTGGAAAGGATAAAGGGGATTAAAGGTGGGGATCTTCGAGCAACTATCAATGCCATAGGCTCGCATTTTTATTGCGATGTTAGTGCCATCGGTGCTGTTCCCCCGGCCATAGCCTCCTTCCTGTCGACCAGGGGATTTAAGGAGAGCGTCGTTGTGGCCGTAAATTGCGGGGGCGATACCGATACCATAGGCGCGATGTCGGGGGCCATAGCCGGTGCTTACTACGGCTATTCCCAAATCCCGAGGCAATGGTTGATGCCTTTGGAGAATGAGGGAAAGGGAAGGGACTACATACTCTCCCTCGGGGAGAGGTTGGCCGAGTTTAAGGTCCGGTATATCAATTCGTGAAATTAAGATCGGATGGATACTCATTTATGTGGCGGTGGACGAAAATTGTTTTAATCATAGCCGGACTCGGTCTGCTATTCTTTTTGGATGAACTATTTATCATTTTCATCCTAAAAGAAACCTTTCCAGCAGCCTTATCCCCTTTTTTCCTCACCATAATTATTGCGGTGGTGGGGATACTTTCCTTTCTCCTGGCCTGGGTTGTTTATAGGGCCCTCCGGAGAAGACCAACTACGGGAAGAGAGGGTTTAGTAGGAGAGAAGGGAAAGGCCCTCTCGGCCATCTATGGCCTGGGAGAGGTCTTCGTCCATGGCGAGATATGGAAGGCAAGAAGTGAGGAGGAAATTCAGGAGGGAGATGCCATCGAGGTCATGGGGGTCGATGGTTTGGCTTTGAAGGTTCGAAAGGTGAACTTGTAAGGCAAAGATGCATTATGTTCGCCCCACGGGGTTCGAATAATGTCCATTAAGCTGTTCGTATAAGGTTTTTCACGGTATCTAACTCATCGTGATTGGAGGAGAAGTTGGGCGATTGTCTTCAGATCCACCTCCTCAAGGCTTCGGACCACCCGGTCTGCCGATGCTATTTTTCCCTCCGGCACGGTGTTTGTTATCCCAATTGCCTTCATTCCTGCCTTCTTGGCCGCTGCGATCCCCGCGGGTGCGTCCTCAATTACCAGACATCTGGCGGGGGCGAGGGACATGTCTTTTGCCGCCCTCAAAAAAACCTCCGGATCCGGCTTTCCCCTTGCAACTTCTTCCCCGGAAATGATGGCATGAAAAAAGGCAAGGATTGTAAGGGCGTTCAGGATAAGATGGATGTTTTTCAAGGAGGTTGAAGAGGCAACGGCCTGTTTGTAACCCAGGGCATGCAGGTTTCGAATTAACTTGAATACTCCGGGAAAAGGCCTCACCTTGCCCTGAATTAATTGGCGAAACCGTTCCTCTTTTTCATCCGACATTGTTCTGAGAAGTCCACGTTTCAATTTCTCCCCGAAGATGTAAACCAAGATATCTTCGTTTCTCCTCCCAAAGGTCTTTCTGAAATCCTCATGGGTGAATACTTTTCCCTTGGCAGCGGTAAATTCCCGCCAGGCTTTGAAATGATAAGGGGCCGAGTCGACAATAACCCCATCCAGATCCCAGATGATCCCCTGATTCATTTCCCCAGCCCTTTTCCCCGTAACCTTTTGTCCCATACCTCGATTTGGCTCCAGGATGTATGTATCAGAGAAGTTTACAAAAGGCAAGGTGATATCCGGTCAAAAGGTTTACTACCAAAGAGAACGGAGTTCTCCAACAAGGCAAAACCCTCACGAAATTCTCTTATTGACAAGATCCCGCGGGTTCCTGTATTAAGGGGAATAACGCTATCTCTTTGGACATTCGGGAAGTCGTCATCCCGAAATATCGATAAGGGAGGATTCCATGGAAAGAGGAATCAGTCGATGTATGCTCGAACTAGTCCAGGGCGATATTACCGAGATGGAGACCGACGCCATTGTCAACGCAGCAAATGCTGAGCTGATATTGGGTGGTGGTGTAGCAGGGGCGATAAGGGATAAGGGGGGGGCTGCTATTCAGGAGGAGTGCAAACGGATCGGGGGAACCCATGTGGGCGGCGCGGTAATCACCACAGGGGGGAATCTTAAGGCAAAACACGTCATTCATGCCGTTGGCCCTCGCATGGGGGAGGGAGATGAGGACAGAAAATTGAAAAACGCCACCCTGAACAGCCTTAAGGTTGCCGACCAGCATCATCTTGAAAGCATCAGTTTCCCGGCTATCAGCACGGGGATATTCGGATATCCGTTGGATCGATGTGCACAGATTATGCTTTCAACGGCCATCGAATACCTCAAGGGGGAGACTGGATTACGTCGAGTCGTTTTCTGTCTATACGGGGAGGGGAGTTTTTCGGCCTTCGCAGAGGAATTGAGAAGGCAGTCGGAGGAGTAACGGGAGTTTTGGGGGTTGCTACTCGAAAAATCCGCTCATGAAGGGGATGGTATGAGAAAAAAGAGAGAGGATAAGATTATCGAAGAGTATATCGAGGAAAAGATCAAGCCGGCCTTGAAAAAGGAATACACCAATCTCTCCCACACCTTTTCTCTGCTGAGCAAAGAACCCAACTATGCCTTCCAAACCCTTTTTATCCTTACTTTTATGGCTCCACTCCTGATGGGGAAAAGGGAGATCTGTAAGAGAAATGTGATCATGCTGAAGGACCTGGTGGATAGGCTGGAGGCCCTGTCCGCGAAAAGCCAAAACATACGAAAAATAATCGATGCTTTTTATGAGGAGTTCAATTCGGTCATCTTAAAGCTGAACAAGATTCACCAACTCTACGATATTGAGATGGATCTCTCCTTGCTGAAAGAGGTCCCCATCAGGATGCCTTTTGGGAAGGAATAGGCCAGGCGTTTCAGGGGAACCACCGCGTGATATTGGGGAAATTCTCCCTGGATGATTTAAACCGATTGACCGGGTTTTCCCAATCGGGATACCCAAGGGCTACTCCAAGGATTACCTCCTTCGCCTCCGGAATATTGAGCTGATCCTTGATCTCATCCTCGAAGGCTGTGATGATTCCGATGGGACAGGTTCCAAGGCCAAGGGCGTGGGCTGTGAGAACCAAGTATCCGAGGGTAGCGCCGATGCATACTAAACGAGTTTTAGGGAAGGCTCGATCCATGCTGATAATGATCGCCGTCGGGGCTCCGTAGAAGTTGAAGCTTCCCTCGTTTATGTAATCCTCAAAGGAAACGCCCAGTTGGTCAACATAGGGCTTCATCTCCTGGAAGAGTTCTTTTCGCCTCCGGTCTATCTCCGGAGGGAGAGGCTTCGTAGTTCTCGGACTACAGGAGACCCTTTTTTCGCCGTAGGCCTTGAGAAGACGGCGGCAAAGCCTCTGCTTTTCCTTTCCATCAACTAGCGCAAACTCCCACGGCTGAAGGTTGATGGCAGAAGGGGCTTTTGTGGCCAGTAGCAAAATTTTTTCTATCATTTCCCTGGGAACTGGATCCGGTTTGAAGGCCCGTATACTTTTTCTTCCCTCGATAGTCTCGATTAGTTCCATATTCCACCCACCCTTTCAAATCCCCAAATCAAATGTATACCCTTCCATTCCCCTTAGCAACCCCCCTAACTTCTCTAGCCGAATACGCCCAGAGACAAGGAAGGACTCTTATACCCCTTCATGGCAGTGTGGACCACAAAACTTATATTTTCAGAGATCTCAAATAACTTCCTTGACAAAAAAAGGGGTCGTCTATTTGTATAATATTGTCAAGGCATCTTTCCTTCCAAGGGGGCTCAGTGCTTCGATCCGCAAATCCTGAAAAACGTTCCTCTTGGAACCGACGAATAAAAGGGGTAAGACATGATACGGTTTAGGGTATGGCTTAGGTGTGCTGCTATGCATGATCCGGTGAGTCCAATTGTGATGAACCCCGCCATCATTGGGTGGGATGCCAAGGAGAGGAAGGTTGACCTTCAGATCGAGAGGGTATTCACCGGGGAAGAATTGGTGAAGAGGATGAAGGGATGGGTTACGGTGGATCCCTCCCACTTGATCGAAGTGATTGGCGCGTATGGGAGGCTCAAAGTATTGGACGATCGGTATTTGGTGGTCGAGCTGGAGCATGAGAAGGCTTATAAGGAGCTTCAGAGAGAGCTCCGCGAGAGGTTCGGCAATGAGGTTGATCTAGAACCCTACACCTCATAGCAGCAGTCAACGCTGCTTCTCTTTACTCCTTCAATCCCGCTTGAAGATCGCAGCCAGAAGCCCGGCCTATCCTCCTTTGACATGACATTTTTTGCAGGTAGTAGGTCCCGTTTTTTTCCTCTCGGCCTTGAGCTTTCGATGGCATCCCTTATAACAGTTATTATGGAACGCATCCTTCAGGTCATCATGACAGGATGAGCATTTGTTGTACCCA
>SMTZ1_10004500_pt1 | contig 14996 bp, 12 predicted proteins | sample DeeMarSWOR136_30_FD_25667 | JGI IMG/M metagenome (IMG submission 25667)
CAGTTACCTAGCCGATAGTGAGTGGATTGGCGATAATACGCCAGTTACCCTTTGCGATGTTAGGGTAAGCCCTAATAACTCCGTCAAGCCCAATGTCGGAGCTAGTGAATTATCGGAAGCACTATCAAGGGTGTTACCCTTTACCGCCACTGATGACAATCGCCCTGCATTACAATGCGTCAACTTTGTGGCCAAAGAGGGGAAGCTCACTATGGTTAGTGCCGATGGTTTTAGGCTCGCACTGATTGGCCTTGACTACGATGATGGAGAGGGGCAAGCCTTAATCAACCGTGATGACCTCAAGGGCATTATCAGTGCTCTTAAGAGAGCCAAGCGGGCAAGGGTTACCTTTGAGCCTAGCGGAGAGAGCCTTGACGGTATGAGCCTTATTATTGACACCGAGCTAATCCGCTATAAGTATTTCGGTTGGGATGGTAACTATCCCGATTATGAGAAGCTAATCCCGACTGATTTTAGCGCCTTTGCTCACTTTGACACGGTTGAGGCAATCAAGGCTACCAATTCACTCAAAGCCCTGTCTAACGGTAAGAGCTACCCAATCGATGAGCTCGAGCATTATCTTTCCCAAAAGTATTATGAGAGACATGGTCTCAGAAGCGTGGTTATCGCTTGACTCCCAGATGTCTACTCCGCTTTGCAGCTCAGGCTGTTGGGCCAACCTATGCAGATTCTCAGCTCTATAGAATAAATGAAAGGAGTTCTTAATAAACTCATCAGTAGCTAGGAATTCCTCGACGTTTTCAATGGTAAAATCTTCAGTACAAACTCTACTCTTGCAGTAGTAATAGTCTGCCCATATTGGCATAAATTGCTCTTGATGGTCAATAAACCAGAAACGAAGGCTTTGGTACTGTATTTCCTCACTGTAAGTGGGAGGTGGAGGTGTCCAGGGAGGGTTGTCAGTCCAGATTAAGCCATTTATTAGATGGCAAAGTTCAAACCACTTTTCAGACCAATCATAAACTAACTCTTGTTCAGTGGAGGAATATAATTTCTTATGGAATTATTATACCTCGTTATTGTTTAAATTATTGACTCAGTAGCCTATGATCACTCCATCCCTCAGAACCATTTAGCGGATAGTTTACCCCATCGTTTACCCTACCAGTTTACCCTACCGTTTACCGCATATGGTTTGCCCGGTCATAGCAGAGAATTTTCCCCTATAATCGAGGCTGGCAGAGGAGGAGGAGGGGGTTCCTATTATCAGGTATAGGAAATGTAAAAAACGCTTTATCAGAAACAGCGAAAAAATGATACTGATATAGATATATAAATTGGGTGATAATAATATGGACTTGGCTCTAGGGCCTTCACTAATATTTCGTGGGGAGTGATTAGGACTGGGATTTACGTTTTTATACACTTCATTCTCACTGAGTATAGAATCCCTCAGGACAAGAGCAAGCCGATGGCCTTGTCAGTGCCCAATTGGGGGCTCAAACGAGCTACTCTTACCGCATCCCTAACATCCTGACTCTTCCCTTCAAGCTTTTGTGCTATCTCTTCGGCAAGCTCAGGAGTGGCACCCTCACGGCGTACCAACACCCCTTTAACCACCATATGATATCCCACTGCATCGTAGGGTTTCAGTTTACGCACAGAAAATCTGGATCTAAGCTCCGGAGATAACTTGGCCACCTGGTTCGTTGCTGCTACGACTTTAATGGGAACAGTAACGTCGAGTGTCCTGCCTTTCTTAGCCCGTACCAGCCTTCCGCCTTCCATCAAGCTCAGTAGCGCCGCAGTATCAGCGGCACTCATCTTATCTAGTTCATCTATAAGCAAAATCCGTGGAACGCGTTCTGCCACCAGGTCCCAGAGTCCTGCTTTGCTTGTCGCCGAGCCCACAAGCCATATCGCCTGCTCGCCATACGCTCGTTCGATATCCCAAAGAAACAAGGACTTGGCTAATGCCGGTGGCCCTGCCAGTAACACATGCACGGGCTTTTCAGCAATAAGTGTAGCTGTCAGCAGCTCCTTAACATCATCATGGCCTATAATATCCTCGAACAATTCATCTGGCAACGTCAGGATTTCATCTTGAGCCTTCTCATAGGCTTTTACAGGCTCCGCTAGCAAGCTTACCTGTTCACGACCCAGTTCAGTGAGTAGCAACCCTATAGAACTATTTGAGTGGAATTTCTCCTCTATTAGCCCTTTTAGTAGCAGATTGTTTAACGTAGCCGGCGAAACTCGGACGTCACTCCAACTCCACCCCAGGCTAAAGTCTTTAGAGTCATGAGTTTGTTCGTATTCTGAAATGTTGAGTAATGCATCTATCTGCTTTTGGTTAAGATTCATTTTGGTCACCTCCTATATGACGATGATTAATAAACGGGAATTCTAATTCTCGCACCTTACTTTGATTGGGTAAATATTACTGTATATTGCCGACATTTTGCCGACAAACTGTTTGGGACCCGGAAGTACAGGGTGGTGCTATTAGGCATAAAACACCCATTCACGATAAACCGGAAATTATCAAATGCTATCTGGAGGGATGAGGTGGGACATTGGGTTTCTGACTTTTAATCAAGGTGTCGCAGGTTCGAGACCTGCACGGCCTACCATTTTTTGAGGCTAAAAAGCCCCTACTTCTTTATTAGAGAGTAGGGGCTTTTTCATTTTAGCTAACGGATAGCTAACGCAGGTTTTCTTTTGTTTCGTTTTCGGAAAAGCCGTGAATCAAGGGTACTCACCAAGGAGAAGACATCGGGGATGTATGTGTTTTCATCGTAACATTGACAACCATTTGTGGTTATACTCAACAGATAGAACTCCGACTATTTAATATTCTGACTTTTTGGTTAATGTAGTGGAGATTACACATTTGTCAAAAAGGTGCAGTAGGTTGTCATTTGCCGTCGTAATGCAACACGGTTCCTTCATTACCTACTACAAACACGTCTGATGATGAGGTTCCCCAGACAGCCCTTAGAGTATTACCCGACCCGCTATTCATAGTATTCCACGAGGTTCCGTCATAATGCAATATTGCACCTTCCATAGCTATTGCGTAGACATCGGACGAGGAACTCCCCCCGATATCCTTTAATGGACCGGATGAACTGCGGCACATCACACTCCAGGTATTGCCATCATAATGCAATATTTCACCTCTCGTAGTTACTCCGAAGACATCGGACGAAGAACTCCCCCAGATTCCATTGATAGGGTCACCTTTGATAGAGTCATACACCGGGGTAACCATCCGGGTCCACGTCGTGCCGTCATAATGCAAAATGGTACCGTCAGCACCTGATGCAAAGATGTCCGATGATGCGCTGCCCCAAATATCGAGAAGTCCGGTGGTATATCCTGTGTACATGAGGTTCCAGGTAGTGCCATCGAAGTGAAGGATTCTACTCTTACTGCCTATAACGAAGATATCCGATGAGGAACTGCCCCAAATACCGTTGAGATTAAGGTCGGTCCCGCTGTTCATGACACTCCAGACCTTACCGTTGTGGTGCAGTATTATTCCTTCAGCGCCCACTGCAAAAACGTCGGATGAAGAGGTGCCCCAGATACTTGAAATCAGCCGGTCGGTTCCGCTATTCATAAGGTTCCATGACTTCCCATCATAATGCAGAATACAACCCTCAGTGCCCACGGCGAAAACGTCCGATGACGAGTTTCCCCATACATCAAAGAGTGCAGTGGTAGTAAAACCGCTGCTTACTGTCTTCCATGAGGCACCGTCGAAGTGCAAGATAGCACCAACCGCACCCACCGCGAAGACGTCGGATGAAGAACTGCCCCAGAAGGCACCGACGCTGGCACCGGCACCAGTTTCGCCACTCATAGGACTCCACGAGGTTCCGTCATAATGCAATATGGTGCCTTCTTCAGTATTGGTTGCGAAGATGTGAGTCGAGGAGGTGCCCCAGATGGTTCCGACACTGATGTCATCAGCAATGCTTATGGAAATCCAAGGATTGCCGTTATAGTGGAGAAGGCTGCCTCCCGTGGTTACCGCGTAGAAATCCAGGGGTGAACTGCCCCAGATACGGGTAATCGCCGTCCCGGTTTCACCGTGCATCGCTGTCCAATTATTGCCATCATAGTACAGGATAACGCCGCTATTCCCGTGACGTCCTGCAGCATACACATCGGATGGCGAGCTTCCCCAAATATCATAAAGGCTATACATATCAGTACTCGTGACAACCTCATCACGCACCGGTTTCCATAAAATACTCCACGAAGTACCATCGAAATGCAATATAGATTCACAACCTATGGCAAAAACATCGGATTTCGAGCTTCCCCAGATACTAAAAAGGCAATCAGTGATGCCGCTGTCCATAGCGCTCCATGAGATACCGTCGTAATGTAATATCATGCCATCAGCACCTACTGCAAAGATATCCGAAGAGGAACTACCCCAAATATCTTCGAAATCCCGACTGGTACCGCTGGCCATTGCACTCCAGACATGCCCATCGTAGTACATAATGGTACCCGCCCCACCCACAGCATAGACATCGGATGAAGAACTGCCCCAAATGTCGGAGAGATAATTGCCCTGAGGAAGCGGATTTTGCCAGTGCCATTTGGGTGGGTATACAGTGGCATTTGTGGGCGTCATCGCTGTAACCTCGGTCGTTGTCGCTGTAGTCGCGGTCGTTGTTGTTATTGGACTACATCCGCTCATGGTGGACACGACTAGTAATAAGGAGAATGCGAACGCAACAAACAGATAGGAACGCTTCTCTTCCACTTCACCCCCGTTGTTTGCCGGCACTTTGTTAACTAAATATACGGGAAACCCCTAAAGTATTGCAAACTTCTCAATTATTCTGCTATTAATTCATGTAAAAATTATCGTGCTGCCAAAGCTCGAAGATTGAAACCCAGGGACAGTTTAACTCACAATTGCGACTATCTCCATCAACAGGAAGGCTCTTAATCCTTAAAGAGGATGCATTCCAAAGGAGATGAGGTGAGACGTAGTTTTAGATGGGAAATGTTACAAAACGTCAGGTTGTTAAATAACGAGGAGCAGCAGATCCGCTCCCCCTTGTTTTAACTATTTTTAATGGGCCCGTCACACTTTCTCGGGGATGAATACATGGGCTTAAAGCAAGATTAGACAAAGTAAAACTGCTTAGAAAAAGTTCTACCTTTTATCCTGCACGGCCTACCATTTTTTGAGGCTAAAAAGGCCCCACTATTTATTAACCAAGCAGGGGCTTTTTCGTTTTAGTTAACGCAGGATTTCCTTTGTTTCGTTTTCGTAAAAGCCGTGAACTATATCATCAAAGCGTTTAGCGGCGGCTTGTTGCAGACCTGGAGCAACGTGGCTATAGGTATCAAGCGTAATCTGTATACTTGCATGACCCAGCCTCTCTGATACTATTTTCGGATGAATCCCGGCCAGCAACAATAAGGTAGCATGAGTATGCCTCAAGTCATGTAGCCGGATCGGGTTCAACCCAGCCTTAATCGCAATTTCCTTAAATACCCTGCTGACATGATGTGGGTCGGGGAGTGTACTATCAGGACGGATAAAGATAAAATCATTCTCATCTAATGTCCAGCCAAAATATTCCGCATCTGCTTCCCTCTGTTCACGTAACCTCGAGAGTACTAAAACTAGGGATTGTGGAAGGTCTATCAATCTTCTAGCTTTTCTTGAATTAGGTTTGTTAATTAACCACTCACCGTTATCCCTTTTATAGGCTGTACGTTGAATGGACCACTTCGGAGATTTTGTATGAACAGAGAGGTCTCTCCACTGGCACCCCAGAACCTCACCAATCCTAGCACCAGTTCCGGACAACATTTCGTATATAGAAAACAAGTTGAATTCATGCGCTAATGCTGCCTCTCTGAATCGAGCTAGTTCATTCTCATTCCAAACTTCGATGTTTGGTCTCTATTGTTTCGGGGGGTCTGCATCTTTAGCTATATTAAACGATACCTTTCCTTTCTTCACGGCACCCTTCAATACGTTGTGTATTATACGGTGAAGATATCCAGCGGTTGTTGGTGATAAGCCACTAGCTATCATATCGGCATATCTGGCATCCAGGTCATTAGCAGTCAAAGCAGAGAGTGGCTTGGCACCCAGGTAAGGTATTAGATGGTTTCTGAGCATTTGGCTATAACTATCCTTTACATTTGGTCTAAGATGTATAGCAGCATAAGTTTCTAACCAATCCTCACACCATTCCCTAACGGTCTCTTTTATACGTATTATGTAGATACCCTTGTTAACCTGGCTGACGGTTTCAGTAAGCCAATTCTCAGCATCGCGCTTGGTTTTGAATCCAGGACCCCACTTTTGACGACGCTTTCCAGTTGCTGGGTCTCGATTAATGTCAAAAACTGGGTAGTATCGTTTACCTTTCATTGTTACTGTTCCCTTCATTGTTTACCTCCTCCATTGTTATTTTCAAGCCTTTTTCTACAACGGGATAATTTTTTGGTACGCCCATTTCCGCTAGAAACCGTAAAGCTGCCTCGCATAACATTATGTCCGGTATTATGCGAGGTGTGGCCCCTGAATTTACGATTAGCATGCTCTCCCATAATGAGGGTGGAATAATTATCGAGTTAATTCACATGATTACTCCTGTTCCCCGTGCTATCCGCCAAGATACACGCTATGGCGATATCGGAGCTAACAAGATTACTATCGCCGTCTCAAATGTGTATGATTGATACAACAATCTTAAGGACAAGATTGATTTCTTTTCCGATCCAAAGTCAGTCGAGCTCCCAGGATATGGCTCTTATATCCTTGTTTATTTCAAAGATCCTGAAGGTAATCTCGTCGAACTTGTCTCGGGAGCAAAGTTACCAATTAATAATCAATCAGGTGGAGTACGCTGGGTAGGAATAAGCGTTACCGACCTTGAACGATCAGTTTATTTTTATCAGAAATATGCTGGTTTTGATAAGATTTTTATAGAACCGCATGAAAAGTATTCCGGAATGCTCAATGAGATTTGTGAAAGTGAACAGACCAGGGTTCGCTCCTGTATTCTCGCCTCAAGTAAAGGTGACGGAATGGTGGAGCTTTTCGAAGTCCTTGAACCTCGGGGAAGATCCATCCCGTTTTTTACATCATGGGGTGATTTTGGTTATCTGCAAACCGCTATGATGTGTAAAAATGTAGCCGGGATAGTTGATTCTTTCGAGAAAGAGGGTATAGATTTTTTTATAAAATTACAGCACGTGCCCGGTGAGGAAGGGACTGCTTTTTCCTACGTCCGGGATCCGGATGGAATTCCGCTGGAATTTCTCAGTTTCGATGATGTAATAAGGTTATCTTAATGATTAAAATCTATCTTCTAACCATCAAGCTTGGTAGCCACAGACTTATTTGCGGAAAAGCAGCTATAACCACCAGAAACAGCAGCAGCATTATAAAGAATGGTGCTATACCTTTTAAAAGCTCACCGGTTGGTACGTCAAATGTGTTTCTAGCAAGGAAAAGGTTTATTCCCATGGGCGGAGTTATCAAGCCCATTTCCATGTTGGTTACATAAAGGATGCCAAACCAGAGAGGATCGAAACCGAGGGTTGTAACTAATGGTAAAAAGATAGGGATGGTGAGCATCATTAGGGTAATACCTTCTATAAAACAACCCAAGATAAGCAAGAGTAACATGATAGCCACGATTACCAAATATGGTGGTAGATTCGCATTGACGACAAAACTTGTAATATTTTCTGCCAAAGAAGATGTTCCTATCACATAGGAAAAGAACTGTGCGCCGACGAAAATGAACATGAGCATGGCATTTACCAAAGCTGCTTCTATCATCGCCCGGTATAGGTTTTTCCATCTCAGATGGTAGAATAAAACGGCGATAACCAGCACAACAAAAGCGCCGATTCCCCCGGCTTCTGTAGGTGTGGCTATGCCGCGATAAATCGAACCGAGAATAAAGATAAATATTAGAGCGACCGCCCAGATCTTCCTTAATGACCTAAATCGTTCTGCCCAGCTTACTGAAGCTCCGACAGGACCGAGCTGGGGGTTGCGCGCGCACAGGACTATAGGCAAAGCCCCCAACATAAGCGCCAAGATAATACCTGGTATGATACCGGCGATAAAAAGCCGCCCGAGAGAAACATTGGTTAAAACCGAGTAAATAATCATTGTTGCACTGGGCGGTATCAACGGTCCCAAGACACCGCCGCATGCTAGTGCACCTATACTGAAACCTTTTTTATAGCCATATCTTTCAAATTCCGGAGCCGCCACTTTACCCACTGCAATAATAGTAGGAGCACTGGCGCCCAAGGCAGCAGCCATGCCGGCTTCACCCAGAATACTAGCGCTTATAAGACCGCCCGGAAGGCGCGATAACCAATTCCTAGCGGCTCGATAAAGGTCCTCACCTATCCTTGTCTCGGCCATAATGCACGCCATCAGAGTAAACAGCGGCAGCGGTGTCCATACGAAGTTGTATACCAGATAGAAGGTGGTTGAACCGACTTTTTCAAGGATGGTAGCACCATAGGTTATCGTACCGATGAGGATTGAGCTGAATCCCAGCGCAAAAGGAATGGGTATGCCTATCAGCAACATTATAAGCATGATAGACACGCATATTATTGCGGCAACCGTAGCGTCCATAATGCTCCGGAACTAGACTGATATGATTACATCAAGACCAGAAACAACTTCATTGTATATCTCATTTTACAGTTCTATCTTGGCTTTTCTCTGTGAACAAGCTGGCGATGCCGGAATACAGCTTGAGGGCAAGTACCATAAACAACACAGCGTAACCGATGGGAATGACAATCTTTATGGGGAACAGGGGTACTTTCCATGCCGTCATGGTCACGGCGCCAATTTTCAGAGAGTACATTGCCGCGGCAAAACCCTGCCAGGCAAACATAATGCAGACAAATAGACCTGCGGCAGGGGCAATGATGCTTAATATGTAATGCCGAATGCGATCAGGGAACAAGTTACTGATAAAGTCAACTCGTATATTTCTATCATAACGCTCCACGGCGGCGATGGCCAGAACGAAAGACCACAGTAAGAACATGGTACTGATTTCATACGAGTATGGCTCCGGACTATGTAAAAAATAGCGCCTGGCTACGCCGTAAGTGGACGTAAATACCATAAGTACTATCATTACCCCGCTAATAATTACCAGGAAACGGCTCAGGCGATTAATTATATAGTCGGGGGTGTATTTTACCTTATTTTTCAAATCCACTACCTTGATATGCTTATAACGGTGATAATCTTGCCAGGAGGATAGCAAGCCAATTAAAAATGTTAGCTGGTTTAATACGGGTTTACAGCTCTGCCGTATTAATCGACACGCTTTTTTAAATCAGGAGGCGAACTGGTACTGATATCATATTCTCCGCTATCTATCTTGGTAAGGGTACTTATTATTCGCCTCTTCGGCCAATCGTCTCAGCGTTTCCCCGATTTCTCCTCCTTTATCCAGCTCATCGTTAGTGTAAGGCATGATGATTGCTTTCCACTTATCACGCTCTGTTTTAGGTAGATAATATACATCTATGCCCATGTCTCTGATTTCCTCTGGGTCGGTTTTATCGTATCCTACAAATAAATTATTGAATTCTTCGCATGTAGCCGCGACTTCTTCCAGCAGTATATTCTGGATATTTTCCGGCATGGCGTTCCAAACATCAAGGTTAATTGTATATCCGTTCATACCGCTCTCACTGTATAATACGGTAACGTAATCGATTACGTCGGTCATTTTCATGTTTATGGTTCCATGAAGTCCCATCATTGCACCATCGACTACGTTTTTCTCTAGAGCACCATACAAATCTACCCACATGATCACCTGAGAACCGGCACCCCATTGGTCCACCATATATGCCAGCGGCGCATCTATGGCTCCTATCAGCAGGTCCTTCCAGTCATCCAATACTCTCACGGGTTTATTTCCTATGTAATCCATACCACCTGTGACAAAGGCACCCAAGGCTTTGGCGTTAAATGTTTCCTGAAATATTGGATCATACATTTCTACTAGATCATCTTGAATAGCCGCAAACCCCTCTACGCTATCGAATAAGAACGGCAGAGCTATTAGGCCAAGCCGGGAATCTTGAAATGTAAAAATAGGCCATCCGATGGAAGCCATTTCCGCAGCTCCAGTCCTAACTGCATCGAAATATTCTGGAACCTTCGCTAGTGTTTCACTGGGGTAAACCTTGATTACATACTTACCCCCGGCCCTTTTATTAAACCTTTCAGCTAGCGCCTCGTCTTTTAGAACAAGCTGGTCGCCCGGAGGAGCTGGCTGGATTAACCTTATTGTTATCGGCTCCTTCGTTTCTGTGGGAGGTGTTGTTTGAGTTGGCTGGGTTGTCTGAGTCGTTGTGGTACCACAGGATATTGCCATTCCGGTCAATAGCAAGAAGATGGCTATAACGGAAACAAGAGTAGTATATTTCTTCATTTGTTCACCCTCCTTTTTTGTTCATATTTTTAAACGAATTTATTGCTATAATAAGCTAAAGTAATGTCTCTATTATAATATTACTTTGACGAATCTCCTGCTATCTAGAGTATTTTTCTATCCTATGCTTTGGCATACATTATAGTACAATTTGATGAATTGTCAATTGTTGATTGCCTTGGTCTGTGCATTCTTGCGGAGCGGAATCTGTAATGAGGGCGGAGTAGCTCATAAGATTACACTGGTAAATTCTCTGAACCGTGTTTTGGCTTCCTCTTTCTCTTGCCTTGTTTTAACCTTCTGGCGATAGAGCCACGGTCTTCTAGCCCGCTGATGAATAATCGGCCTTATGTAGTGACACTTACTCCTCCATGGGATTGCGACAAGTATTACCGCTGCAAACAAATAGATGATTCATTAGTATCAATCCTCATATTGTCTGAAATATTTTATGCAACTAGGTATCAATGTTCAAAAATTAGACTACCATAGATGACCAAGATTGGATAATTCTTCCCCAAAGTAACTCCAATACTCCTAGTTTTTACTCCTGTACTTAAAACTTAAGTTTAAGTGAACGTTGCGTTATTTAGAAAAAATACCCCCAGATGTTATATAAACCTAGGGTGGGCTAAGCCCACCGTAGGTTTTTTATATATATCTTAGTATCCGTTTTACCATAACATCCCAAGTTAATAGTTTTTCATGGATCTACAGTAAATCTGGACCGACCAGTCTCCCGGATCGGTGAGGCCGACGTAGACATTAATTTAGCTGGGGCTGATGAAGCTGTTTCGGTCAGACGGTATGAATTTAGACAATTAGTAGTCTTGTCTCATAGAGATATGGAAACGGTGGGTTGGTGACCGTCTGCTAAGAATGTCCGGCAAGAATTACACTCGGACTCCAGACATGGAAACCCAAACATAAGAATGGTTCCTTTTTTATTATTATAACCAAAGTTTAGATATTGGTCGTAAATTCTCGCCGTATAATATGTCTATTTTAAGAGAAAGAAATTAAGATCCGAATCACATAGAGAAAGAGACCGTCAAGCCCGAATAGTTGGTTTTTTTTCTTTTCCGCCACTTAGATTAGAAGGTATGGTGAATACCAGCAGAGATGCGAGTAGAGTTATGGCACTATAAGTGAGCCAGGCGCCCCGATAGCTCCCCCAAGTATCGTATACCCAGCCAGCAAGGGGGGCACCAGTTATATTCCCCAACATCATCATACCAGAAATAAACCCCATAATCTTGCCAAAATTAACTCGTCCGAAAGATTCCCGCATCAAACTTAACCTTGAGGTAACGCTGCATCCCCAGCCGAGACTGAAAGTAATGACGAAAGGTACAATCAACCATGGGGTGCTGGTTGATATGTAACCGAAAATTAGTATACCCGCGGTCATCGAGATGAAGCTAGCGGCGAATATAAACCGGCTGCCATACCGGATAGCGAGCCAGCCACTGCTAAGCCGACCAATGATACTTGCTGTTGGTAGGATAAATGCGATGATACTAGAGGTTGAACGGACGATACTCAGACTGCTGAGGTAAGGCATCAGATGAGTGATTACGGCACCTACCACAAAAGCATGACACATAGATGATATACCAAGCTGCCAAAAAGTCCGGCTCCTTAGTGCCTGCTTGGTCGGTATATTAATCTCGGTAATAGGTCGGGGACTCTGAGGATCTAAGTCAAACGGTTCAATTAACTCACCATCAGGCTGATAACCGTAGGGTTCCGGTTTGTGCCTGACAATAAAAGACAGCGGCAGGACAATCACTAGCATCCCGAGTCCGGTAATGACCATCGCTGTACGCCATTCAAAGGTATCAATTAATATGGTGACAACAGGGACCAGAAGGCCACCAAGGCCGAAACCGCTGGCAACGATTCCCATAGCGATGCCAACCCTGCGATGGAACCAATTGGCTATTGTTGTCATTAGGACAGTCCCCCCACTAGTACTCATGCCGAAAGCAAGAAGGGCAAAGGCTATGTAGAACATGGAAAGCGAGTTAACACGGCTGAGAAGTAAAAAGCCCGCACAGGTGATAAGGCTACCAATAAAAATCAGTCTTCGGGGTCCGTAGCGGTCGACGAGGAAACCCATCAAGGGAGCGAGGAGGCCCATCTCAAGGCCGCGTAGCGAGGAGGCTAGAGAAATCTGCGCGTAAGACCATTCGAATTCTTCGGCAATAGGCTCGAAAACAGCGGTAAAGCCGAAGTGAACGACGCCACCAGTATAGAGGGTGATAATGGCGCAAGCACCGACGATGTACCATCCGTAGAATAAACCAGGGTGCTTACCTTCAGGGCTCATAGTCTGCTGCTTGTTCCTGAGAAATATCTAATTGTAGCATTGGGGTATGAGGGGAGTAAAATAACGGTTTTAATACGGGCCTGGATTTATCTCTAACTCATCCTCGTCTAGTTTTTCGTTTCCTTTTTCAATTATGAAAAATAGGCGTGGGCGTTAGGCGTAAAATTTGGCGGACCTTTTTAAAGATTGTTGATCAAAACGCCATTTTATTACCTCATTGCACAGTGTAGCGGATTGTTAATTACTTCGAATCGTTATATTATTAAGACTATTAAGAAGGATAAAATGAGATGAATAATATCTATGCAGTCACAGAAAATTACGATGTTGGGCTGCAGTATATTCTGACGAGGTGTTTAGTATCCATAAAAAGGTTCCTTTTTAGTCTTTTGAAAATAATGTTCGTTCACCCTCATCTCAACCTGAAACTCAGACGAGGGGACTCATAAGCCCTTGGGCCCACTCTGAAATAATGAGCAAGAAACGGGTGACCGTTAGTATAGGAGATGGAGAAAATAAGCCTCTCCATCTCTTTCTGTTATCTAGCTAATAAATTGTTAACGCACGAATAATTATAAAAACGACAGTCAATCAGAAAACCGTTTCATTTTACGAGTTTATTTATGTTTGACATATTGTAGATAGGGAAATACAATTATTAATCAAATTAGTCAGAATTCATCAGATGGAGGCACATATGAGCAGTCGTTCAGTTTCAGGGACAACGGTAGTGAAAAGTGCCTGTTCACTTTGTTTCTCTTGTTGCGGTCTTTTATTGCACGTTAAGGATGGTAAGCTGGTTAAGGTTGAGGGTATGCCCGAGCATCCTATCAGTAAGGGGAGACTCTGCCCCAAGGGAGCATCTCTAGTAGATTTCGTGTATTCTCCTGACCGTATCTTGTACCCTATGAGGCGAGAAGGCAAGGAATGGAAGCGTATCTCATGGCAGAAAGCGTTGGATATTATCGCCGAAAAACTCCTTGATATTAAACGTAATTATGGAGCTCACTCTTTGGTCATCACTAAAGGCTTGACCTATTACATGGGGGCGCGGGCAAATGCGCAATTGGTTCATCGTTTCGGGGATGTCTATGGTACCCCTAACCATTTTATGGCCGACAACGGGTGTTTTCGTACTGGCGTTGTAGCTAGGATGAAAACCTTTGGAGCATTTGTATGCCCTGATATCGAGAGGTCGAAGTGTGTTGTACTTTGGGGACATAATCCCCATGCGTCGCCTGGTGGGTTATTCCGGCTGCCAAGGAGAATGGCGCCAAGCTGATCGTGATTGATCCTCGGCGTACCCCTTTTGCCCGAGAGGCAGATGTGCATGTCCAGCCCCGTCCCGGCAGTGATGGAGCTTTAGCTCTGGGCATCATGAACGTCATTATCTCTGAGGAGCTTTATGATAAAGCCTTTGTTGATAAATGGACGGAGGGTTTCGATAAACTGGTAAATCACGTGAGGGCGTTTACTCCCGAGGAAGTAGAGAGGATAACCTGGGTGCCGGCTGTAACTGTTGTTAATATAGCCCGAATGTATGCCACCACCAAGCCGGCCTGTATTGTTCCCGGTTTCGAAACACCCGACATTCGAGCGGATGGCTTCGCTTTTTGCCGTTCGTTGGCAGTTCTCCAGGCTATCACGGGAAATTTTCTGGTTCCCGGAGGTCTTAAAAATGTCCCCAGATGGCAAGAGCACTCGATAAGACTACTTGATAAGTTAGAAGAGAATTGCCTTGGCGCCGATAGATTTCCTTTGTGGTGGGAGGGTGCTTCACGGGAACACGGTGAAGGACAGGCAACTATGCTGCTGGACACTATGCTGAGTGAAAAGCCGTACCCCATCAAGGCCATGATCGTCACAGGAGCTAATCCATTGAGCGCCTGGCCAAATACGGAGAAGGTATTGAGAGCTTTAAAGAAACTGGATTTAATGGTGGTTATGGACCCGGTTATGACACAAACCGCTCAACAAGCCGATTTAGTCCTGCCAGCAGCAACCTTCTTGGAAAAAACACAGATGTGTCATTTCCATTGGGAAATTCATGGTATGCCCTATGTTCAGATGCGGTCAAAGGCAATTCAGGTAGGAGAGAGCTGGTCAGATGCCAAATTCTGGATTGAATTGGCGAAGAGAATGGGCTATGCGGAGTACTTCCCTTGGAAAGATGAACTGGAGCTTTACGACTATGTTATGGAACCGATGGGATT
>SMTZ1_10013604_pt1 | contig 14995 bp, 11 predicted proteins | sample DeeMarSWOR136_30_FD_25667 | JGI IMG/M metagenome (IMG submission 25667)
GTACTCTTACCATGGTCTACGTGTCCTATCGTCCCTACATTCACGTGCGGCTTGGTCCGCTCAAACTTAGCTTTCGCCATCGCTACTCCCCCTGGGAATTGACGGGTGCACCTCCTCGTCCGGACACGGCCTTACTTCTCACTACCGCCTCTGAATCCTGGTGAGAAGTCTGTCGGCCAGAACCTGCGGCATCTCGGCATACTGAGCGAATTGCATCGTATGATGAGCTCTCCCCTGACTCAGGGAGCGCAGTGTCGTCGCGTATCCGAACATCTCAGACAGAGGAACCACAGCCGCTATCACCTGGCGGTCCTTTCGCGCAGCAATCCCCATTATCCGGCCGCGCCTTCCATTGAGATCGCCCAGCACGTCGCCCACATATATTTCAGGAACAACGATCTCGACCGTCATAAGAGGTTCGAGAAGGATCGGATGGGCATTCCGAGCCGCATCCTCGAATGCCATCGCCGCGGCGATCTTGAATGCTATCTCTGAAGAGTCTACTTCGTGATATGATCCGTTCTTCAGTATCGCTCTCACATCTACTACTGGATAGCCTCCCAAGACGCCGTTCTCCATTGCGCCCCGGATCCCCTGCTCTATCGAGGGGACGAACTCACGAGGGATCGTTTCCCCCCGAAGCGCATCGACGAACTCGAAACCCTGCCCCCGGCCCCGCGGCTCCAGGTCCAGGAAGACATGCCCGTATTGCCCCTTCCCCCCCGTCTGACGGACGAACCGACCTTCACCGCTGGCCCCTTCGAGGATCGTCTCCTTGTACGAGACCTGAGGTCTGCCGACGTTCGCCCCCACTGTAAACTCCCGCAACATCCGATCCACGAGTACCTCGAGATGAAGTTCACCCATCCCGGAGATAATCGTCTGACCCGTCTCGGGATCGAGCCTGACTGTGAATGTGGGATCCTCCTCTTCCAGTTTCCTCATCGCCGCGGAGAGGCGATCCTCGTCGGCTTTCGTCTTCGGCTCGATGGCCACCGACATTACGGGTTCGGGGAACTGCATCGTCTCGAGTGTGATGGGGTGGCGCTCGTCGCAGAGAGTGTGCCCCGTGCGCACGCTCCGCAACCCCACAATAGCTACAATGTCCCCGGCTGATGCACTTTCCACTTCTTCACGGTTGTTAGCGTGCATCAACAACAGTCGCGTGATGCGCTCTCTGTCCTCATTGGCGGTGTTGTAAACACGCAGTCCGCTCCGCAGGCGCCCCGAGTATATCCTGGTGAACGCAAGCTTCCCGGCGAACGGATCACTCTGGATCTTGAACGTGAGCGCAGCGAGCGGCTCTCGGTCATCAGCCTTGCGCTCCTCTATCTCCCCCGTCTTGGGGTTGGTGCCGATCATCGGCGGCACATCGGTCGGCGAGGGAAGGAAATCGACGACCGCGTCGAGGAGCCGCTGCACACCTTTGTTTCGAATCGCCGCCCCACACAACACCGGCACGAGCTTTGTATCGATCGTAGCGGACCGGAGCGCCTGCCTCACTTCCTGCGCCGTGATCTTCTCTCCGGCGCTGTAGCGCTCGAGCACACCCTCATCGTAGTGGGAAATCGCCTCCAACAGTCCTTCCCGGTCTCGGCGAGCCCGGTCGACCAGATCCCGCGGGATCTCCTCCTCGTGGAATGTCGCTCCCTGTGTCGACTCGTCGTAGACGACGGCCTTCATTTTGATGAGATCGATTATCCCGGCGAAGAGATCCTCACTCCCGATCGGCAGTTGGATCGGCACCGGATGTGCTCCCAGTCGAGTGCGCATCATCGATACCGCCTGGTCGTAGTCCGCACCCACTCTGTCCATCTTGTTTATGAATGCGACACGCGGTATCCGATACCGGTCTGCCTGGCGCCAGACGGTCTCAGACTGCGGCTCCACCCCTCCCACCGCGCAGAAGATAACCACCGCCCCATCGAGAACACGCAGGGAACGTTCGACTTCCACCGTGAAATCGACATGTCCCGGTGTGTCGATGATATTGATGCGATAATCCCTCCAGAAGCACGTGGTGGCCGCTGACGTGATGGTGATGCCACGTTCCTTCTCCAGTTCCATCCAATCCATCGTGGCAGCGCCATCATCAACCTCCCCGATGCGATGGACACGACCCGTATAGAACAGAATCCGCTCTGTCGTCGTCGTCTTGCCGGCGTCGATATGAGCCATGATCCCGATGTTGCGAATGCTCCGCAGGCGTTGTCCATCTTTCATAACCCGACATCCTCTCCACGACCATCTGAGACGTACTTCCCATCCGACGCCAACCTTTCCCCCGGACAGGCACTCACTACGGCCGCCCGAAGTGTCCTACCAGCGGTAATGGGCGAACGCCTTGTTCGCTTCGGCCATCCGGTGTGTATCTTCACGCTTCTTGATCGCCGCCCCCTCCCTCTTCGACGCGGCGATGAACTCGTTAGCCAGCCGCTCTCTCATCGTGTGCTCAGGACGGGCCTTCGCCGATGTAATAAGCCACCGGATCGCAAGGGCTATCTGCCGCTCCGGCCTGACCTCGACAGGCACTTGATAGGTGGCTCCACCAACGCGGCGGGGTCGTACTTCGAGAATCGGCTTCACGTTGTTCACCGCCTTCTCGAAGACCCCGAGGCCGTCCTGCTTAGTCTTCTCCTCAATGAGACCGAGGGCACCATAAAAGATACGTTCGGCCAGGCTCTTCTTCCCCCGTCTCATGACGTTGTTGATGAACTGGGTGACCAGCACGCGACCATATTTCGGATCTGGCAGGAGTTCGCGACGTACCGAACGCTTTCTTCTTGGCATAAAAACTCCCTCAAACAAGGCGGCTCAGTCAATGACGCCATCAAATGCCCACACAGCCGACTCGACTCATGTGGCTGCTGGCCGCGCCTTGGGGCGCTTCGCTCCGTAGAGAGAACGCCCCCGACGGCGCTCCTCCACGCCGCCAGTGTCGAGCACCCCACGAATGATGTGGTAACGCACTCCGGGAAGGTCTTTCACACGTCCGCCGCGAATGAGCACGATCGAGTGCTCCTGGAGGTTGTGGCCCTCCCCGGGGATATATGCGCTGACCTCAAAACCATTCGTCAGTCTCACCCTCGCCACCTTGCGAAGCGCGGAATTCGGCTTCTTAGGGGTCGTCGTATACACCCGGGTGCAGACGCCTCTTCTCTGCGAACAGCGCACCAGTGCTGGAGCCTTCGTCTTCTTCTTGATCTTCTTGCGGCCCTTCCGGACGAGCTGATTGAGCGTTGGCATACATTCCCCTCGCAAAGCGAGCCGGATCGGCCGAGCCTATCTATCCGGCGACCTTTCTCTCATCGGTCTCCTCTTTGACCGACGGCGGCTCCTCTTCCAGCTCGATCTCAATCCGACGGTACTCGCGCAGACCGGTCCCCGCAGGTACCAGGCTGCCCATGATCACGTTCTCCTTGAGCCCAAGCAGCCTGTCGGTCTTACCCTGAATCGCGGCTTCGGTCAGAACCTTTGTCGTCTCCTGAAATGAGGCGGCTGAGATGAAGCTATCTGTCGAGAGGGCAGCCTTTGTGATGCCCAGCAACAGAGGTTCGAACGTCGCCGGCCTGCCCCCCTCTGCCATGACGCGTTCGTTCTCCTCTCTCAGCATCGTCTTGTCGACCTGCTCCCCTTCGATGAAACTCGTATCACCTGGATCCTCGATCTTCACCTTCTGCAGCATCTGACGCACGATTACACCGATGTGCTTGTCATTGATGCGAACTCCCTGCAGACGATACACCTCCTGGATCTCGTTCACCAGGTATTCCTGAACAGCGTTGGCCCCTTTGATCCTCAGTATATCGTGGGGATTGACCGGTCCCTCTGACAGCCGGTCGCCCGCCCTCACGTGGTCACCATCATGCACGACCAGGTGGCGGCCGTGCGGGATCTGGTATTCCCGTTCCTCATCCGTGTCGCCTACCACGGTGAGCGTGCGCATTCCTCTTGTCAGCTCACCAAACCGCACTCGGCCGTCAGTGTCAGTCACTGTCGCCCTGTCCTTCGGCTTCCTGGCTTCAAAGAGTTCCGCGACCCTGGGCAGACCGCCAGTGATGTCCCGCGTCTTGCCGATATCTCGCGGGATCTTGGCGACTAGACTACCCGCCGACACGGTCTCGCCGTCGTGAACCAGTATGTAAGCTCCCGTGGGGATCGAGTGATTGCCGAGACGCCGTCCTTTCGCACTCCGAATATTGATCTGCGGATGGAGCGTCTTGCCCTTATGTTCGACTATGACGCGCTGCTTCAGCCCGGTAACTTCATCCATCTCCTCGCGAACCGTCACGTCATCGACGATGTCGACAAACTCTACGGCGCCGGCATATTCGCTCAGGATCACCGAGCTATAGGGATCCCACTCGAAGACGATGTCTCCCTGCTTTACGCGGACTCCATCGTCGACTCGCAGCGTAGCGCCGTACGGGACGACGAACTTCAGAGGTACTCTGCTCCTGTCGCCGGTGATCGTGATCCTCGCATTCCGACTGACTGCCACCTTGTCGCCGGTTTCGCGCCGCACACTCCGCACGCCTTCGTACTTAACGACGCCATCGGTCTTCGCCACCGCCTTCGACTGCTCGGCGATCCGAGCCGCCGTCCCACCGATGTGGAATGTCCGCAACGTCAGCTGAGTGCCGGGCTCACCGATGCTCTGCGCCGCAATCACGCCCACAGCCTCACCGAGATCGACAAGACATCCCGTTGCCAGATTGCGGCCATAGCACTTGACACAGAGCCCCCGTCTCGCCTCACAAGTGAGCACTGACCGGATCTTCACCGTCTCGATGCCGAGATCCTCGATCTGCTGTGCGGTATCTTCATCAACCTCCTCGCCAGCGCGGGCGAGCATCTTGCGCGTTATGGGGTTCCGAACATCCTCCAGCAGAACACGCCCCAGTATTCTGTCGCGGAGAGACTCGATCACCTCCTCCCCTTCTTTGAGCGCACTCACTTCCTGTCCGAGAATGGTGCCACAGTCCTCCTCAGTGATGATTACATCCTGGGCCACATCAACCATGCGCCTCGTCAGATACCCTGCCTCGGCGGTCTTGAGAGCCGTATCCGCCAGGCCCTTTCTCGCTCCGTGGGTGGAGATGAAGTACTCCAGCACCGTGAGGCCCTCGCGGAAGTTCGCGGTGATGGGTGATTCGATGATCTCCCCTACCTGGCCGGTGATCTTCTTCTGGGGCTTCGCCATGAGACCCCTCATCCCGGCGAGCTGCCGCACCTGCTCCTTACTACCCCGCGCCCCTGAGTCCGCCATCATGAAAAACGGATTGAATCCCTCTCTATCCTCTTCGAGCTTGCGGAACATCACCTCACCGACTTCTGTCGTCGTATGAGTCCAGACGTCGATGATCATGTTGTAGCGCTCACCGTCAGATATCACTCCTTTGCGATAGGACTTCCAGATGCGGGCGACTTCCTCTTCAGCCTCAACGATCTTCTGCTGCTTTTCCGGCGGCACGATCATGTCGTCGATCCCGACCGTCAACCCAGACCGAGTCGCAAAACCGAATCCGAATTCCTTCAGCTTGTCGAGGAATCTGGCCGTCGCGTGACCGCCGAACTGGCGGTGCACATCAGCCACGAGCGTCGTCAGCCGCTTGTTGTCGAGAAGTTCATTAACGAAAGGAATCCCTTCGGGCACGATCTCGTTGAACAGGACGCGCCCCACTGTCGTATCGACCACCTTCCCGTTGAGACGCACCCTGATCTTCGTGTGGACAGTGAGGGGGCCTCCCGCCTCGTAGGCGCGAACGACCTCATCTGTGCCCGAGAAGATCTTCCCCTCCCCCGGCTGGCCCGATTTCATCTTCGTGAGATAGTAGCATCCCAGCACGATATCCTGCGTCGGGCTGACGAGTGGCCGACCGTGCGCCGGCGAGAGGATGTTGTTCACCGAGAGCATCAAGATCGCAGATTCGAGCTGGGCCTCGAATGACAGCGGAACGTGAACAGCCATCTGGTCTCCATCGAAGTCGGCGGCAAATGCGTAACAGACCAGTGGGTGTATCTTGATCGCCTTTCCCTCCACGAGAACGGGAGAGAATGCCTGGATCCCGACACGGTGGAGCGTCGGTGCACGATTCAGGAGGACGGGGTGGTCCCTGGTGATCTCCTCAAGGATCTCCCACACCTCCGGCGTCTCGCGTTCCAGCAGCCGCTTGGCGCTCTTCACGGTCTGCGCGTGGCCCTTCTCCTCGAGCTTCTTGATTACGAACGGCTTGAACAGCTCGAGTGCCATGTTCTTGGGCAGACCGCACTGATGCAGTTCCAGCTCGGGGCCGACGACGATGACCGAACGGCCCGAGTAGTCGACCCGCTTTCCGAGCAAGTTCTGCCTGAACCGGCCCTGCTTGCCCTTAAGAGCATCTGAGAGGGACTTGAGAGGCCGGTTGCCCCTTCCCTTGATGGCGCGCGACCGCCTGCTGTTGTCGAGCAACGCATCGACTGCCTCTTGAAGCATGCGCTTCTCGTTCCGCAAGATGATTTCGGGAGCTTTGATCTCGATCAGGTGCTTGAGCCGGTTATTCCTCGTGATCACCCGGCGATAGAGATCATTGAGATCCGATGTCGCAAACCTCCCGCCCTCGAGCGCGACAAGGGGCCTCAGGTCCGGCGGTATGACGGGGATCACATCGAGGATCATCCACTCCGGCCGATTGCCCGACTGCCGAAATGCCTCAACAACTCGCAGCCTCTGTAGTATCTTACGCTTCCGGTCTGCGGACGTCTCGTGCTTGATCTGCGACCTGAGGGTGGCGGAGAGCTCGTCGAGATCGAGGCGCTTCAGCAATTCCTTGATGCCTTCGGCACCGATCTTGGCCACGATCCGGCCGCCGTACTGCTCCTGAAACTCCTGGATCTCATCCTCCGTGGGCGTATCACCCACTTTGAGCGGGCTGTCGCCAGGATCAATCACTACGTACGACTCGTAGTACAGGACCCGCTCGACCTCGCGCACCGACATGTCCAGGAGCAGTCCGATCCTCGAGGGCTGCGCCTTGTACATCCAGATGTGCGCGACCGGCACGGACAGCTTCACGTGGCCCATGCGTTCGCGTCGCACCTTAGACAGCGTCACCTCGTCCGGTAGTTGATCGTCTCAGGTTTCGTTACCTCCCCATGCGACCAGCTCATGATCATCTCTGGAGATGCGAGCCGCACCCTGATCGCCTCAAAATCAGTCGGTCTGTGACCGCGTTCCTCAACTACTTTCAGCACTTGTCAACACCTCCAATACCCACCGGGCCTCGCAATGCCTCCGCACTGTCTGCAATGCAGGCCGAGGGCGGGTTTCTGTGGTGTCATTCTTCACCTTCCAACTCGACATCGAGGCAGAGCCCTTGCAGCTCTTTGACCAACACGTTGAATGACGCTGGAAGACCAGGTTCAGGTGGATTTTCGCCCTTGACGATAGCCTCGTACAGCTTCGACCTTCCCATCACGTCGTCGGACTTCACTGTGAGCAACTCCTGGAGAGTGTAGGCCGCACCGTACGCCTCGAGCGCCCAGACCTCCATCTCGCCGAATCGCTGCCCGCCGAATTGCGCTTTGCCTCCCAGGGGCTGCTGGGTAATGAGAGAATAGGGCCCGATCGCTCGAGCGTGGATCTTGTCGTCGACCATATGAGAGAGCTTCAGCATGTAAATGAAGCCGACGGTGATCTCCTCATCGAAGGGCTCGCCCGTTCTCCCGTCGTACAGTATCGACTTCCCGCCTTCCGGCAGCCCGGCTTCTCCGAGCAGCTCCTTGATTTCTTTAATAGTAATGCCTTCGAAGACGGGGGAGGCGATCCTCATGCCCAGTACGTCTGCAGCCCACCCGAGGTGGGTTTCCAGGATCTGGCCCACATTCATCCGCGACGGCACACCGAGCGGGTTCAGAATGATCTGCACCGGCGTCCCGTCCGGAAGATACGGCATGTCCTCCTCGGGCACGACCTTGGCAACAACTCCCTTGTTCCCGTGGCGACCAGCGATCTTGTCACCAACCGCGAGCTTCCTCTTCTGTGCGACGAAGACCTTCACCACCTTCAGAACCCCGTGGGGCAGTTCATCGCCGTGAACCAGCTTCTCTATCTCGTTCTCCAGTTCTCTCTCTTTCGCGACCCTCGCTTCCCTTGCCCTCTCGATTATTTCGAACATCTCTCGATTCACGGAAGTAGTGCGGACAAACTTCTCTGGGAGGTCGATGTTGTCCCACTCGATCTTCCCTAGAACATGTTCACTGAATTTACCGCCTTTCCGGACGGCGACCCCGGCATCAATGGTGCGAATCGTGCTCAGAGCTGTCCTTCCGATGAGAAGGTCTCGTATGATCTCATTGCGCCTCTCGAGTATGGCGTCGATTTTCCCCTTGTATTCCTTCTTGATCCGGGCCGTCTTCTTGCGTTCTACCTTCCTCGTCAGCGCGGCTTGATCGCGTCGTGAGAACATCCGCACATCCACAACGATTCCCTCGACGCCAGGCGGAACGCGGAGAGAGCTATCGCGTACGTCGCTTGCCTTTTCTCCGAAGATGGCCCGTACAAGACGCTCCTCCGGAGTCAATTCCGTCTCGCCCTTGGGCGAGATCTTGCCGACGAGGATATCATCCGGGCCGACCTCGGCGCCGACCCGTACGATGCCGTCCTCATCGAGATCCTTCAGTGCCTCTTCACCGACATTGGGGATTTCGCGCGTGATCTCCTCGGGGCCAAGCTTCGTCTCCCGCACCTGCACCTCGAACTCCTCGATGTGAATCGAAGAGAACCTGTCCTCCCTGATGAGCTTCTCGCTCACGACGATAGCATCCTCGAAGTTGTACCCACCCCACGGCATAAACGCTATGAGAACGTTCGTCCCGAGCGCCAGTTCGCCATTCCTCGTCCCGGGGCCATCGGCGATGACACTCCCCGCACTCACGTGGTCCCCCTCGCGTACGATCGTCCGCTGATTGATGCACGTGTCCTGGTTCGACCGCCGAAACTTCACGAGCCTGCGCACCAGAAATTCCTCGGACGAAAACGGGTCGGTGCTCACGTCCCGACTGTCGGGCCGAATCCATATCTCACCCGCAGTCGCCCGTACAACCGTTCCACTCACGGGAGACGTGACGAGGGCACCCGAGTCGATCGCGACCTTCTCCTCGATTCCCGTACCGACAATCGGCGATTCGCTGACAAGGAGGGGCACTGCCTGTCGTTGCATGTTCGATCCCATCAGTGCCCGGTTTGCGTCATCGTGTTCCAGGAAGGGAATCAGTGCGGCGGCAACGCTGACGAGCTGCATGGGCGAAACATCGATGAAATCGACCTCTTCCGGTGTGACAACCGGGAAATCCCCTCGCCGCCTCGCAAGCACCCGCTCAGCGCATATTCTGTTGGTCGAATCGAGCGGCGCGTTCGCCTGCGCGATTGTGTACTGGTCCTCCTCGTCCGCCGTAAGGTAGACGATCTTGCCAGTGACTCTCCCCTTGCGCACCTGCCGATACGGCGTTTCGATGAAGCCATACTCGTTGACCCGAGCATAGGTGCTCAGCGATGAGATGAGGCCGATATTCGGACCCTCAGGTGTCTCAATAGGGCAGATCCGACCGTAATGAGAATGGTGTACGTCACGCACCTCGAACCCCGCCGTCTCCCGAGTCAGGCCCCCGGGGCCGAGAGCAGAGAGACGACGCTTATGTGTCAGTTCCGCCAGCGGGTTAGTCTGCTCCATGAACTGGGATAGCTGACTCGATGCAAAGAAGCTCATGATGATGCTCTGGATCATGCGGGCATTGACCAGGTCCTGAGGCGTAATCTTCTCGTTGCCGCGCAGGGTCATCTTCTCGCGAATCGTCCGGGCCATCCGGGACAATGCCAGACTGAACTGGTTCGCCAGAAGCTCACCAACGCATCGCACGCGTCTATTGCCGAGATGGTCGATGTCATCGACCGTCCCCTTACCCTCACGGAGCTGGAACAGATACCGGATTGTCGCGACCAGGTCTTCCGGCGTCAGGGTGGTCCTGTCACCGGGGGTGTCGAGCCCGAGGCGCCGGTTTATCTTATACCGACCCACGCTTCCCAGGTTGTAACGTCTGGGACTGAAGAATAGCTTGTCAAAGAAACTCTGTGCCGCCTCCAGGCTCGGAGGTGATGTCGATCTCATCAATAGGTATATCTTGGAAAGCGCTCGCTCTGCTGACCGAGTGTCGTCCTTGTTGATCGTGTTCTGGAGCAGCTCAGTCTCGACAGCTGTCTCCTCGAGAACCTCGACGGTCTTGATTCCCCCACCCTTACACCGTGCCAGGATCGATGGGGCGATCGTCTCATTGGCCTCCGCAATGACCTCTCCGGTTTCCTGATCGATGACGTCCTCAGCGAGGATCCTCCCGAGGAGCGGTGAAGTGTCTTCGGACTGCGAGGCTACAATTCGTGCCCTCTTCGTGTTGAAGAAGAGCTTGAGAATGTCAGAGTTAGAAGGATATCCAAGCACGCGGAGCAAGAGCGATGCAGGAAGCTTTCGGCGGCGATCGATATGCACATACATGATATCGTTCGCATCGATGCTGAACTCGACCCATGATCCCCGGTATGGTATGATCTGTGCCGAGTAGAGCTTCTTTCCGCTGGTGTGTATGTCCTCAGAGAAGAAGGTTCCCGGCGACCGATGAAGCTGACTTACGATGACCCGCTCGACACCGTTCACGATGAACGAACCGCGATCAGTCATAAGGGGAAGCTCGCCGAGGAACACCCACTGCTCAATGACGTCCTTGGGGCGTCTTTCCCCCTGGACATCCTCACGCGTCACCAGGCGCATCTCCGCCTTGAGTGGGGCTGCATAGGTCGCCCCCTTGTCCTGGCATTCGTCGACGTTGTACTTCGGCTGACCGAGCTGATAACTCACGAACTCCAGGGAGAACTTACCGTGGATATCCTCAATCGGGAAGATCTCGTTGAATATCCCCTGTAGTCCTTCATCACGCCGTTGGTCAGGCAGAACGTCCGCCTGTAGAAAAGCACGGAATGAATCCAGCTGTACATCGAGGAGATTCGGAATCTCCAAGATGGAGCCGATCTTCGCGTACTCGGTCCTAATGTCACGGCTCGGCATCTTGTCCTCCCGCTGGCACGCTCTAGCGCCAGCCCAGAACCGACATCTGAAGAGGAGGCAGCCTCATCGGAACCAGTTCTACTTCACCTCGACAGTGGCGCCGACCTCTTCCAGCCTGCGTTTGATGTCGTCGGCCTCTTCCTTCGGGATCGCTTCCTTGACCGGCTTCGGTGCACCATCAACGAGATCCTTGGCCTCTTTGAGGCCCAGCCCGGTAATCGCTCTGATCTCCTTGATAACCTGGATCTTTTTCTCACCGATTGCCGCCAGCACAACGGTGAATTCGGTCTTCTCCTCGCCAGCCTCGGGAGCCGCCCCACCGGCAGCCGGCACGTACGCCGCCTGCACTATGGGCGTGGCAGCCGTGACGCCGAACTTTTCCTCAAGCTCCTTCACCAGTTCAGCCAGCTCGATGACGCTCATCGTCTCCAGGGCCTCGAGGATGGCCTCTTTGCCCGCCTTCTTCTTCGTTGTCCCCTTTGCCGCCTTGGTGGTGGCCATAACGTACTCTCTCCTCTTCAACAGTCGGATCCCGGTGGGCGGCTCGCCCAGCCTAGACGCCCAGGTGACTCGACATCCCAACGCTCACTCACTATTCTCTTCCGTCCCGCCGCCTGCGGCCTCGTCCCCGGCAGCACCCTGTTGCTGAGCGATCTGGTCGAGCGTGGCGACGAAACGGCGAAGCAACTCCCGAAACAGACCGGCAAACGAAGCGAGGGGAGCCGCCAGCCCTGAAACGAACTGAGCCAGGAGGACCTCACGAGGAGGCAGGTCGACGAGACGACCGACCTCTTCCGCGGTCAGAACTTCACCATCAAGATAGGCCCCCTTGAAGGCGGTCCGCTGGGCAGCCTCAGCAAACTCGGCGATCACCTTGGCAGGTGCGATAGGATCCTCTTTTACAAAGACAAGTGCTGTCGGACCAACGATCAGCGGGAGCAGGGACTCGAAGCCGACCTGCTTGATGGCCAGCCGGCTGAGAGTATTTTTCGCGACTCTGTATTCCACAGAGACTCCACGCAGCTTGGCACGCAACTCTGTCATTTGCCCGACGTTGAAGCCCGTATGATCGGCGATGAGGATTGCCTTCGCCGACGAGAACTTCTCAGCGAGCTCCTGAACTCTTGCCTCCTTGACCTCCCTTGCCATTTCGCACCTACCGTCTGCTACTCTGCTGAAACAGGGACGTGACGTCAGCGGAATGAACCCAGCACTTCCTGGACGTCGACTCTCACACTCGGTCCCATCGTCGATGAGACGTGGATGCGCCTGAGGTACTGCCCCTTGGCTGCTGCCGGCTTGCTCCGAATCACCTCGCCGAGGAAGGTATGAGCGTTTTCCACGAGCTGATCGGTCCCGAACGATACTTTCCCGAGCGGGGCATGCACGATGCCCCCCTTGTCGGCGCGGTACTCGATCCTGCCCCGTCTGAGATCTTTGACCGCCTTGGCTACATCGAACGTGACCGAGCCGGTCTTCGGATTCGGCATCAGTCCACGGGGCCCCAGGATACGCCCCAGCTTTCCGACATCACTCATCACATCGGGCGTGGCGACCACTGCATCGATATCGGTCCACCCGCCCTGTATCTTCTCTATGAACTCCTGATGGCCGACGTAGTCCGCGCCCGCCTCACGGGCCTCCTCTTCCTTCTGGCCCTTAGTCAGCACCAGGACCCGTACGGCGCGTCCGGTGCCATTGGGGAGGACGATCGCCCCCCTGATCATCTGATCCGATCTCTTTGTGTCGATGCCGAGACTCACCGCGATCTCGACAGTCTCGTCGAAGTGGACGCTGGCCATGCGCTTAACCAGATCGAGCGCGTCTCTCAGAGGATAGAGCTGCCCCGACTCTAGCTGCGTGCATGCCTCGCGGAATCGCTTCCCTCTCTTCACTTCCATTCCCTCTCCGATGCAGCCTTGTTCCTCCACCTGCTGGCTGCTCGTGCTATACGTCCACCACCTCTACACCCATACTCCTCGCAGTCCCCTCGATAATCCGGATCGCTGCTTCGAGAGTGGCCGCATTCAGATCGGGCCGCTTCTGTTCGGCTATCTCCCGCACCTGATCCCTGGTCACTCTTCCCACCTTCTCCCGGTTGGGCTCCCCGGATGCCTTCGCGATTCCCGCTGCGCGCTTGAGCAGTACGGCCGCAGGCGGCGTCTTCGTGATATAGGAGAACGATCGGTCCTGATAGACAGTGATCACGACAGGGATCACAAGACCCTCCTGACCCTGAGTCTTGGCATTGAACGCCTTACAGAATTCCATGATGTTAACGCCATGCTGACCCAAGGCAGGTCCCACGGGCGGCGCCGGAGTCGCCTGCCCGGCCGGTATCTGCAGCTTTATCATTCCAACGACTTTCTTCGCCAACGCTATCCCCTCCCGGGACGCTCGATCAGACCGCCGCCCCCGACACGACAAACGACGGATCTGGGCCCTGACAGGTTAGATCGGCTGGACCTGGAGAAAATCGAGCTCGATCGGGGTCGTCCTTCCGAAGATCGTCACCATCACACGCAGCTTCTCTCGTTCGGGATATATCTCATCTACGACCCCGGTGAAGTCCGTAAACGGACCATGGGTGACCTTAACGCTCTCACCGACCTTGAATGAGACCTCTGATGACGGCTTCGCGCGCTCGGTCTCGACATAGCTGAGAACGCGGTGCACCTCCTTCTCCTGGATCGGGTGCAACCTGGCTCTCGTTCCCAGGAAACTCGTAATTCCTGGAGTGGACGTGACGAGCTGAAGCGTGTCATCGTCCAGCTCCATCTCGACCAGGACATACCCGGGATATATCTGTTTTTCAACGGTGGTACGCTTACCTCCCTTGATCCTCGAGACGTCCTCGGTGGGAATGAGTATCCGCCCAAGCTTCTCGGCGACATCACCTATTGCCGCCTGCTCCAGGAGCTTTTTCACCTTTTTCTCATGTCCCGGATATGTATGGATCACATACCACTTCTTTTCCATAAAGACACTCTCTGCCTCTCAGCGACAATCGCGTTATCATCCAACAGGACCTCGGCCGTCTCAGTCAGCGGAGCACGAACTCGACAACGCGGGAGAAAAAGAAATCGACAAACCCAATGAAGGCCGCCACGAGCAGCGACACGAAGATGACTACACCCGTCGAGTCGCGAAGTTCGTCCCTCGTCGGCCAGGTCACTTTCGAGAATTCGACTCTGGTCTCCTTGAGGAATCGCTTGCTACGTTGAAACCAGCGCATCATTCGTACCCGCAGTCAGCCCTGCTGTTGTCTCGCCAGGATTCGGCGAGGACGCTGCCCTGGAAACGCGAAGATCCGACCGGGTTGTGGCCGGCCCTGGCAGGCCTGGAGGGATTCGAACCCCCATCCCCCGGATTTGGAGTCCGGTGCTCTAGCCGTTAGAGCTACAGGCCTGCTTACTATCGACATCTACGCAGCGGGAAGCGACATAAGCTGCCTGGTCCGCCCCCGACCAGCAGAGGGGGACTACCTCGTCTCTTTGTGAACGGTGTGCTTCCGACAGAAGGGACAGTACTTCTTGTATGCCAGACGATCCGGGTGTTTCGCCTTGTTCTTGGTAGTCGTATAGTTACGTCTCTTGCATTCACCGCAGGCGAGCGTCACGTCGATTCTGGCCACGGGTGCTCCTGAGAATAGAAATGGGTCGACAGAAGATGTAAAATCCCCCCGCCGGCTGAAACGCCCTTTTTCCCAACTCTCGCTATTCCAGCACGCTACCGAACTATCCTACTATGTATGGATCACGGGTTCACACAAACCCAGCCGTAAACAACTCTATTTCAGTCTATCTATCTATTCGATGATCTTGGCGACGACTCCCGCCCCGACCGTCCGGCCGCCCTCTCGTATCGCAAACCGTAGCTGCTCCTCACATGCTATCGGCGTT
>SMTZ1_10025221_pt1 | contig 14995 bp, 18 predicted proteins | sample DeeMarSWOR136_30_FD_25667 | JGI IMG/M metagenome (IMG submission 25667)
CGGTCCCGCCTAAAATTCGATGCTTACGTACGTCGCTCGAAGACTCATCCAGGGATTCGTCGTCCTTCTGGCCGTCTCCTTCATCTGCTTCATCATCTTCCGCTACACGGGAGACCCCGTCGTAACGCTGGCAGGCCGCTATGCCACGTTTCAGGAGCGGGAGGAGGTGAGGAGGGCCTACGGCCTGGACAAGCCCTTTTATGTCCAATACGTACGCTTTGTTATCAACGCTGCCCGGGGACGATTTGGAAAGTCCTATGTGAGCCGGGTGCCGGCCTTGGGCCTCATATTAGAGCGCCTTCCCGCCACCGTCGAGCTTGCCACATCAGCCATCGTCATCTCCTTTTGCCTCGGTGTGGGGCTCGGCGTTCTTGTTTCCCTCAAGCCCTATGCGGCGAGAAACCGACTGATTATGGCGGGATCCCTCTTCGGTATCTCCATTCCAACTTTTCTCACGGGGATCCTCCTGATCATGATCTTTGCCGTCTATCTGGGAGCCCTTCCCTCTTTCGGCCGGGGAGAGACGGTCAATATCGGTTACTGGCGAACGGGTTTCTTAACGTTGAGCGGAATAAGCCACCTGATTCTTCCCGCCTTTACCCTCGGAATGTACCAGCTTGCCGTGCTGCTCCGCCTGACCCGGGCAGGCATGCGGGAGATCTTGGGAGAGGAGTACATCAAGACCGCATGGTCTAAGGGGCTCCCTCCCAGGAAGGTAATCTTCAAGCATGGCCTGAGAAACGCCTTGATCCCAGTGGTGACCATGACAGGACTGCAATTCGGGGAATTGATCGCGTTTTCCATTGTGACGGAAACGATCTTCCAGTGGCCGGGGATGGGGAATCTCTTGCTCACCTCTATTTATGAAATGGCTGCGCTCATTATCCTGACCATCAACATCGTCGTCGATATTCTCTACGCATTTTTAAACCCGAAAATCCGATATGACTAAGAGGTTTTTTAAGTCAAAGATTGCCTATCACTACGCGCACGATCCCTCGGCCATCGTGGGAAGCTTCCTGTTGCTATTCTTCATTCTGGCCGCCCTCCTGGCCCCGTGGATCGCCCCCCAAAACCCCTATGACCTGGAGAAGGTGAGCCTCAGCGACTTCTTAAAGCCCCCCGTCTGGATGGAAGGAAGCGATCCCACATTCCTCCTGGGAACCGATGATCAAGGGAGGGGAATTCTCAGCACCATCCTCTACGGATGCAGAACCTCCCTTACTGTGGGCTTCGGGGTTGTTCTCATTGCCGGCTCCTTCGGTATTGCTATGGGCCTGCTGGCTGGATATTACGGTGGGCTTTTGGATTCGGTAACGATGCGTCTGGCCGACTCCCTTTTCTCCTTCTCCACCACCCTCATAGCCATTCTCATGCTCGGGATCTTTAAGCAGAGCGGTGATCGTCATCGTTGCCATCTGCATTGCCGACTGGGTCCGTTATGCGCGAACTATGCGCGGCAGCGTCCTCGAGGTCAAGGAGGAGGCTTACATAACGGCAGCCAAGGCCACGGGCGCCGGGGATTTCAGGCTCCTGCTGAAACACCTCCTTCCCAATGCCATCCCGCCCATATTTGTGGTCCTGGCCGTGGACCTGGCCGTGGTCATCATGCTGGAGGCGACCCTGAGCTTTCTCGGCGTCGGGGTACCGCTCACCGAACCATCCCTGGGGATGATGATCGCCATCGGCAAGAATTACGTTTACGCAGGCAAGTGGTGGCTGGTGGTCTTTCCCGGGGCCACTCTAATCCTCCTCGTAGCGGGAATCAACCTCTTTGCCGACTGGCTCAGGGAGGAACTCAACCCGAAGATTGAAAAACAGCGGTAAGCGGGTCATAGGAGATGACGGGGACAATAATCTTCAGGAACGCATTCCTCATTGATGGCAATGGAGGCGAACCCTCTTCGGACGCCGTAGTAGTCGTTTCGGATGGAACGATCAGAGAGGTTATTGCCGACGAAAAAGAGGCCAAACTCCCGAAAGGTAGGGTTATCGATCTAAAAGGCAAGGCCCTGATGCCGGGGCTCATCGATGCCCATGTGCATCCGGGCAACATCGAGCTATCGTTAAGGGAAACGAGCACCCTTCCGCCGGCCGTGTATGTCCACCGGGCCACCAGAAATCTGGAGACGGATCTGGATCTTGGTTTTACCACGCTCCGCGACGCCGCAGGACTTGACTTGGGCTTTCGGGCGGCTATCGAGCAGGGCCTCATCCGGGGCCCTCGCTTACTGCTCAGCATCAGTCCCCTGACGGAAACGAGCGGGGCAGCACCAACGCCCCGGAACAGTATTGGGATTTTCCCGGAGATCTGTGATGGACCGGATGAGGTGCGCAGGGCCACCCGCAGAGTGCTCGGGCACGGAGCTGATCAGATCAAGGTCTTTGCCGATGGGGAGGTCGCTTCTCAGCTGGAGTCGGACAGGGCCAAACCGGGCCAGTGGAAATTCACGGTGGAGGAATTAAGGGCTGCCGTTGAAGCCGCCGAGGCGGCTGGGACTTATGTCATGGCACACACCTATAGTCCTCGGGCAATTCAAAATTGCCTTGCAGCCGGGGTACGTAGCATCGAGCACGGCAACCTCATGGATGCCCATACGGCCGAAATGATGTCCGAAAAGGGCGCCTATTATGTCCCCACATTGGCCACGTACGACGTGCTGGCCAAGGAAGCCCGGGGGGAATTGGATACCCACACCCTTGAAAAGCTCGAAATAGTGGGCCACAAGGGCCAGCATGCTCTGGAGTTGGCCTATCGAGCAGGGGTGAGGATCGGGTCTGGTTCGGACATTATTGGCCCGTTTCAACACCTGAAAGGAAGGGAATTTGCCCTTAAGGCAGAGGTGATGACCCCCATGGAAACCATCGTATCGGCCACGCGTACAAATGCAGAGCTGATCGGCATGGCGGATCGAATTGGCACTTTGGAGGTCGGCAAATTGGCCGATCTGATAGTCGTGGATGGCAACCCCTTAGAGAACCTTACGTTATTCGAGCACGGCCTTGAACGGGTAGTTCTCGTCATGAAAGAAGGCAGGATAGTAAAGGACACTATGAATGTCCTCTAAATGAGTATCCCCAACACTGCTCATCCTGGTCGTCGACCGGCAGTGAAAACCGCTCAACTCGAAATTTTCCTTTGACTTGTTCTTCCCCATTCTGCTATCCTCTTTCAAAATCGAATCCTCCTTAGAATCCCCAGCGTTGTCGTCCACATGGGTCATAATAACAAGCTGCGAAAAGGTAGGGATGGAAAATTATGAAATCGACGTCGCACAACTTAGTCATGTCCGCGGTGTACAACGGCAGAAAGGGCGATAGGCCACCTGCGGGAAACCCCACATCAATTGTGTGTCATGGCCTCATGGACGCCGCGGGCCATAGCGGCCCATGAGATCCTCGGTTTTGACACGGTAATGCCGGAATATAGCGTTCACCAGGAATCTGCAGCCCTTGGATCCGATGTGGATTGGGGGGACCGGGATACGATGCCAGATGGCAAGACCTTCCCCTACGCCGATTTTTCCGATATCCGGGTTCCGGAAAATATCCTTGAAAAGCCATCGATGCGGGTCGTCCTGGAGGCCCTCTCCATCCTCAGGCGCACCGTTGGAGATACGGCTGCAATCGTGGGCAAGGTAATGGGTCCCTGGACCCTCTCGTACCATATGGCTGGCACGCAAAATTTCTTGCTTCAGATAGGGATGGGGGAGAGTGAAAAGGTTATCAAAATGATGCGCCAGTTGATGCCGGTAACCGTCACCTTTGCCCGCGCCCAGTTCCAGGCAGGAGCAGACGTGGTGGTCCTTGCGGACCATGTGACCGGGGATTTGGCGGGCCCGTATCACTATCGGGATCTTCTCCAGCCCATTCATAAGGAGATCACCTCACAGATCGGGGGACCGCTTATCCTCCATGTCTGTGGAAACTGCATTGACCGCTTGGAACTGTTCGCAGAGTCGGGATTTGAAGCATATCACTTTGAGTGGCAAATGGACGCCAAGGTAGTCGTCAAGAAGGTTGGACATCTTATGTCCCTCGTTGGATGTGTAAACAATCCTCAGGTCCTCTACCAGGGAACTCCCGATGATGCCTACGCACAGGCCCGCTATGCAATCGAGGCCGGGGTCAACATCATCGGGCCTGAATGCGCAATCCCGCTTGCAACGCCTTTGGAAAATCTCAAAGCCATTGTTGCGGCCGTCCGCGAAGGATATTGACGTTGCCGCAGCAAATTGGTTCTGCGGTGCTGCAGTGTTGCGGTCAGGGAAAGGCGAAACAGGTTTGAGGTTAGAGGCGGAAGAAGAAATGCCAAAGTTCAAAATCCAAATGACAAATGGCAATGAGTTGGTTGGTTGTATTCGTTTGATTAGTTTTATTGGTTAAAAATGGAAAAACGAGCTCTGAGCACGAAACATGCGAGCACGAACCACACGGACACGGAACACGAAATCTGAGCGAAGGGACAACGGCGCTTCCCTAGGAGCTTAAGACCATGAGCCATCATCTGGAAATAATTAGAAACGCGGTTATCGATGGAAAACACAGGGAGATAGAGGATTTGGTTAGAGCAGCCATCGAGAATGGCGTGAAGCCAGAAGCAATCATAAATGATGCCATGATTGGAGGGATGGACGTGGTGGGCAAGAGATTCTCCCAGAATCAGATCTTCGTGCCGGAGATGCTCGTCTCAGCCTTCACCATGCAAAAGGGGTTGGGTCTCATCAAACCCTTCTTGAAAGGTCAGGAGACACAACCGAAGGGAACCATCATTATGTGCACTGTTAAAGGGGACATACACGAAATCGGCAAAAACCTCGTTATTATGATGCTGGAAGGGTCGGGATTTCACGTAATCGATCTCGGTGTGGACATCACCGTTGAGAAATTGATTCAAAAGGTGGAGGAGATTAAGCCCAACGTCCTTGGATTATCCGCACTCTTAACCACAACGATGCCGGAGATGAAAAAGGCCCTCGATGAATTGAAGGCGCGGGGATTGCGAGACCGCGTTAACGTCATGGTTGGCGGGGCCCCTGTCAATGCTGGTTTTGCGGAAAAGATCGGCGCTGATGCTTACGGAAAGGATGCCGCCGAGGCCGTTGAGATCTCTCGACGCTTCATCCTTAAAACGTAGCCATGCTCCCCAGAATTCGAATGCCCGGGAAAAGCTACCGGGGGCCGATGCCGCCCCTGACTGTTCAGGAAACCGATCTCCGCGACGCCCTCCGCAGGAACGTGGAGAAACTCGCCGGTGAAATCGGGGAGCGAAACGTCCCGCGTTATCGGGCCCTCGCCGCTGCGGCCGACTTTCTCGAATCGTCCCTCCGGGAGTCGTCCTATGAGGCCCGTCGTCATGGCTACGAGGTAGCAGGGATGACTTGCTATAATATCGAGGCCGAAATCCGGGGATCGGATCGAGCCGATGAGATCGTCATCATAGGTGCCCACTATGACTCCGTACAGGGATCCCCAGGCGCCAATGACAATGCCACCGGTGCTACAGCGGTGCTTGCCCTGGCCGGCCTCTTTGACGGGAAAAAACCGTCGCGGACCCTCCGCTTCTTGGAGTTCGTAAACGAGGAACCGCCCTATTTCAAATCCCCTGCGATGGGGAGCCGGGTTTATGCCAATGAGTGCAAAATTCGGGGTGAGAAGATCGTCGCAATGCTGAGTCTCGAGACCATCGGTTACTATACAGACGAGAGGGGAAGTCAGCACTATCCATTCCCGTTCAGCCTCTTCTACCCCTCCATCGGGAACTTCATCGGATTTGTGGGGGACACATCATCAGCGGACCTGGTCCGCCATCCCTGGCATAAGCGATTCTGACCAGTGGTCTTTCTGGCAGCGGGGTTACCCGGCGGTGATGGTCACTGACACCGCTCCGTTCCGCTACCCCTACTATCACACGAGGGCTGATACACCCGACAAGGTGCGGTACGACCAGATGGCAAGAGTTGTGGCTGGCCTGGGGAGAGTCGTCGCTGACCTCGTGGGATTGATCGAAGACTAGGCCGGGTTCCCTTCCTATGTCTCCGTGGCAGATTGGAGAATACAGTGAAGAAGGACATTCGCACCCGCTTCACAGTCCTCCCATTTGGTATTTTCCACCTCCACGTGGCTCCGGCCGCCTATACTCGGAACGAATACCATTGCAGTTGGTGCAACCTGGCTCATGTGAATATCCCAACTGGCCCGCGATCCCCAATACCCTTTTCACGAGACGCTCTTCAAAAGGCGTATGCCCGACGCGCCAGGTCTCCTCGATGCACAGGGGGCATTCCCTTCTCGCGGCGATGGTCCCAAAATCCAGCTTCAAATCTTCCCATGCCCGGGTTACGAGCTCATCGTCCCAGGAGCGGATATCCACGGTAAAGTGGACCCTATCGGGAATGATGTTCCTCGAATTAGGGAAATTGTGAATCTCCCCCACCGTGGCAACCATGTTGCCGCCTACCTTGGCGGGCAGTTCGTTTACCTTGAGGATCATTTCCGCCGCAGCGCACAGGGCGTCGCTTCTGCCTTCCATAGGAGTCGGCCCCACCTGGTTGGCCGTGCCCTCCACGTAAATGTCGTACCAGTGGAGGCATCCCTCCCTCTCGAGCACGGGCCCCTGTTCTATGTGATATTCGTAATAGGCGTGGACGGGCCATTGTTTCGCCCTCAATTTCCCCTTGTATCCTATCCTCTCCAGCTCTTGGCCGAATGTCTTGCCGTGAATGTCCGCCCTCCCATAGACCCAGTCCCGATCCAACTTCGCCGTCCAAACGCCAGAACCGGCCATCGCCGGGGAGAAACGGGTGCCCTCTTCATTGGTCCAATCGACGATGGTTATCGGCCGCTCGGTCTCAATGCCATGGTCGTTGAGGGTTCTCACTACCTCCAAGACTCCCATGACGCCCAGAATCCCGTCGAAACGTCCACCTTTCGGCTGGGAATCAATGTGGGAACCGCTCATTACAGGGGAAAGGCCCTTGCCCTTCCCAGCCCTCTTGCCGAAGATATTCCCCATTTCATCAATCAATCATCACTTCAAGACCTATCTCATTGAGCCACTTTATGAATAAATCCCTCGCCTGCTTGTCTTCATCCGACAGGGCCAGGCGTTGGACACCGCCCCCGGCAGTAGCCCCTATCTTGGCCATCTCCTCCAGGGTAGCACGAAGGCGCTTACCATTCACCCTGAGATCTTTCCTTTCCATCCCCTCCTCTCCGCTTTTCCAGGAATGCCCCTCGTGTCACACCCAAGTCCGCCGGAATCCCGCTGAGCTCAGAGCCTAGCTACAATCGCTTCGACAAATACCCTCCTTTGCTGCGAAGCCGTTCGCTCCTATCCGAAAAGCTCTTTCACCCCCTTAATGATATCCCGCTCATCGGGGATCACGAAGTTCTCCAATGTGGGCGCGAAGGGAACGGGGGTATTGGCCGCTGCTACCCTCTTGATGGGGGCATCGAGGTAATCGAAAGCCTTCTCGGACACGACGGCTTGAATTTCCGCTCCATATCCCCCCCGCTTGACCGCTTCATGAATGATCACCAACCTCCCCGTCTTCTTCACGGATTGAAGGATGGCATCTTCATCAAGGGGTACCAAGCTCCTAGGATCGAGCACTTCAGCCTCAATTCCATCCTCAGCCAGGGCCTCAGCGGCCTTAAGGGCCCTCAGAACCATTCGAGACGTGGCCACCAGCGTCACATCGCCTCCCTCCCGTTTGATATCCGCCTTGCCTATGGGAACCAGATATTCTTCCTCAGGGACAGGCCCCTTCTCGTTGTAGAGGAGTTTGTGTTCGATGAAGATGACCGGATTGTCGCTGCGAATGGACGATTTGATGAGTCCTTTGACATCATACGGGGTTGAAGGCATCGCCACCATCAGCCCCGGGGTATGGCAGAACCAGGTCTCGAGGCTCTGGGCATGGTGGGGGCCGGACGATCTCCCCGCACCCCCCTGGGTCCGAATGACCAGGCTCGCCTTGGCCTTCCCACCGAACATATAGCGGATCTTGGCAATCTGATTGACGATTTGATCCATCGCCACAGCGCTGAAATCTATGTACATCAACTCGGCCACAGGCCTCATCCCCAGGAGGGCCGCTCCCAAAGCTGCTCCGACAATGGCTGTTTCTGAAATGGGCGTATTTCTCACCCGTTCGGGACCGAATTCCGCCAAGAGCCCCTCGGTTACCTTATAGGTTCCCCCAAACTCCGCAATATCCTCGCCCAGCAGAAAGACCCGTTCATCCCTGCGCATTTCCTCCTGCAATCCCTCCCTTAATGCCTCCCGATATGTGATCTCTCTCATCGCCGTCCCTCTCTCTAAGGGATGTATCCGTTCACATAGACATCCTCAAGGGCCTCTTCGGGTTGGGGATCTGGGCTGCTTTGACCAAAGGCCACCGCCTCCTCGATCTCCCTCTGTCTCCCTCCACTGTTCAACCTCCTCCTTTTTCCGGTAAGCCGTGCCCGGATCCCCCACATAGTGTCCGAGGAAACGATACGTCTTACACTCGATAAGGCTGGGGCCCCCTCCCCTTCTCGCTCTCTCAACCGCCCGGTCCACGATTTCATAGACTGCCACAACATCGTTCCCATCGACTACAAGCCCGGGAATTCCGTAACTCTTCGCTCTGATGGAGATATCCGGTATCTTCTGGTGGCTGGCCTGGGGCGTTGACTCCGCATAGAGGTTGTTCTGACAAACGAAGATAACGGGAAGATCCCAGACCGCGGCAAGATTGAGGGCTTCATGGAAAGATCCCGTGTTCGTCGCACCATCTCCAAAAAAACAGAGGCAGACCTGATCGGTTCCCCTCAATTGACAGGCCAATGCCGCCCCATTGGCAATGGGCGGTCCGCTGCCGACGATTCCCGTGGCCCCCAGGATTCCCAAATCCAGATCCGCGATATGCATCGAACCGCCTTTCCCTTTGCAGTATCCCGTCTTTTTGGCGAAGAGCTCTGCCATCATGCCGTCGACCCGAGCCCCCTTGGCAATGATATCTCCATGGCCTCTATGGGTGCTGATCATATAGTCATCATCCCTGAGGGCGGAACATGCGCCCACGGCAACCGCCTCCTGACCAATGGAAGAATGGAGGAAGCCAGGTAACTGACCCTGGAGAAAGAGCTCCACCGCCCTCTCCTCAAAAAAACGAATCCGAGCCATATTTCGGTACATATCTATCAACTTTTCTTTTGATACCCTTTTCCCCTTACCCATACGCTTACCCCCTTGGATAAAGACAGGCATTCTCAGTAAATCCCTGGTTCAAAAACTTAAGCGCATCTCAATATCCTGTTGACAAGGGTTTGGCTTCTATTATCTTATCAAGTACATCCTATTTCAATGCCTAGCCCAAATTGCTCCTCATTATGGAAATGTTACGCAGCTGTTTACCCCTGGAGAACGACGAACGACCGCTTCTATCTGAAGATACGGCCATTGGGGGCCAGGCCGTCATCGAGGGCGTGATGATGCGGGCGCCGAGGAGTATCGCTACGGCTGTTCGAAAGCCTGACAGCGAGATCCTGGTCAAGAGCGATCTCTATACAGCCCTCTCAAAGCGATACAGGGTCTTGAACACCCCTATCCTCAGGGGTGCGGTAACGTTCTTTGAAACCTTGGTCATAGGCATTCGGGCGCTCAATTTCTCGGCTGACGTAGCCATTGCCGAGCACGAAAAGGCTGAAGGGGGCGCTCATTGGGAACGCACGCGAACAAAGAAGATTAGGGATGGCCTCATACTAATTGGCGTCATTGTGCTTGCCTTTGCCGCTGGCATCGGGATTTTCTTCGCGCTCCCCTTGTTTCTCACGGAGATCATGGGGCTGTCAAAGAATGCCCTTTCATTTAATGTAATAGCGGGAATCATACGCGTTGGCCTTTTCTTGGCCTACCTGTGGGTTATCAGCCAGTGGACGGAAATCAGACGGATCTTCGAGTATCATGGCGCAGAGCACAAGAGCATCAACGCCTTCGAATCGGGGGAAGAGCTCAGGATCGAGAATCTGCGTAAGTATAGCACCCATCACCCCCGTTGTGGGACCAGTTTTTTGCTCATCGTGGTAATATTCGCAATTCTCCTTTTTGCCGCTGCCGACACCATTGTTGAAATAATGATAGGCCACAGGCCCTTTATTTTACAGAGGTTCGCCACGCACTTCTCCCTTTTGCCGATACTGGCCGGGGCCTCCTACGAGCTGTTAAAGCTGTCGGGCAAGAAACGCAATAGCCCGTATATGCGGTGGTTAACGGCACCCGGTCTCTGGTTGCAGAGGATAACGACCAGGGAACCCGATGACGCTCAGCTTGAAGTGGCCATTGTGGCTCTGAAAAGCGCCCTGGACAAATCCTGAACCTGGGTTTCCCCCAGTCAGAAGCTCTCCCCCTTGGTACTTTACCACACGGCCTCATATCCCTTTGGTGCGAGATTCCACCTGCGTCCGTAAACGTGTACCCGGCGAGTCTCCTTTCCTTCGCTCACGAGTTTTTGCCCGGCGTGTATCCAGGCCAAAATGCTTCCCCTGAGATTATAGGCTATGAGGCCCTTTTCTATGAGGCCCCGTGCATAGTGTCCGCTCCGGCTCCCAATGGTACAGTAGACAACGACAGTCTTGTCCCTGTATTTCTCAATATTCTCCTCGAATTCCTGGGAAGTAATGGCACCGGGGAGCATTGAAACCTCCTGCTCCTTCTTCTCACGCCCGTCAACGAGAACGACATCTTTTTTTCTCCCCATGGCAATGAGTTCTTCCACACTCACGTCGGGGACATCCGGAAATGATCTTCTGTATTTTTTGTATAGGTCGTTGATCCTCTCCAGCTTCTGATCGTCTGTCAGTTCCCCACCGGATCCGGACGAAACGAGCATCAGGAGGAAAACCAACGAGAAGCCCGAGAAAAAAGATGCGAAGAACCTCTTCATGGTTACTTACCTCTGACTTTACCAGTCACGCCCTCATTTTCCGTTCAGCCCCCAGTCATAGTGGAGATATTCGATCTTGATCTGAGCTCTCTTGGCTGACAAACGGTTCTTCAAGTCCCCTCCGGCGTACTTCAGGAAGAAACCGACCACGTCCGCGCCGAAGTCCTCCCCGAACCATTTGAATATCTTGCTGACGTAGAGCGTGTTTCCCTCCAGCCGGTTTCGTTCTGGATCGTTGAGAAAACCCCGCGTATTCGCATCGAGCTGCTGATCCAGGATGCTCCCCTGGTAGGGCTCCGAAATAAGGGGCGGACAGCTTTTGGAGGCACAGTTAACGGCAAAATGGACCCTTGGATCTTTAAAACGGGGACGAATGATTTCGTGCTCGATCTCATCGAGGGTAAAGGTCTTCCCGCCAATCTTGCAGAAGCTTATCTTCCAGGGACCCTTAAACCAACCGCCGATATCCTTGATGGAATCCAAAGGATAATTTTTCAGAATGAGCTTAAGCGTGTATGCATTATAGGCATTGATATAGAGGGCCAACTGCTCGTTTCGAGGTAACTCGTCCGGATTCGTCTGATCCAGAAGGTCCAGGTACTGATCTAATTTCCCCTCCTCATTCTTCAATCCCCGGTAGTCCACTACGCGGTCCTTCACATACTTCTCGAGCAGTTCCTCGTAAAGGCCGTCCTCAAGCGTTTTCCCCGCCCAACTGGCGGTGACGAGGCCCACGAGAAAAAAACAGGATACAAACGCGATTTCGGTCCTCCGATATTTTCGCTTCATGAGGACCTCCTTGTTTTTGATAAAATTCCCTCTTCGTTACTTTACCCACTCCAAACTCTACAATGCAATATTCGCTCGCGACCCGGTCCCTTCATCGATTGAAGGCGTTAAATAACTCATTACGGACACGGACACGACGATGAATGCCAAATCTCAAAGTTCAAAGTTCGAAATCCCTGTAAAGGCGGAAAAACGAGCTCTGAGCGCGAATCAAAGATTTTTTCGCCAAGTCTTGAGAAGGAAGGAGCGCCTCAGGCGATTTTTGCAAGGAAACGGACGTTGGAATGGTCGAAAAAAGATTTCTGAGCGGCGAAGAGCGAGTTTTTTCGAAACTTCAAGGGAACGGTTGGAGGCAAGGGAAATATTAAATGTTAAAGTTCAAAATCCAAATGCCAAAAAATCCAATAACGAGAAATGAATCACGATTCACGAACACGGACCACGAGCACGAACACAATCCTCTAACGCGGTCTGCCGTCCGCCATCTTTCTTGTCTTATCCGCGGTCAGCCGTCGGCGGTCTTCGGTCGTAATGATCACGAACACGAGAGTCAATTGGGGGATCATTCCTCAGCCGTCGTCGGATCAATGATGGACTTTACCTCAGAAATCCGGTTAGCCGCGAAACCGGCTCGTCTAGCATGCTCTCGTATCATCTCCTCATTGGGAGCAATGTACACGCAGTAGACCTTGTCATCGGCGACGTAGCTTTCAATCCACTGGATCTGCGGACCCAACTCGTTCAGCACTCCGCAGGACCTCTGCGCGCTGGCTCGCCATTTCTCCGGGGACAACTTCCCGGCTCCGGGAACCTCCCGTTCGATTATGTATTTTGGCATGCTAATCCTCCCTCCTTGCTTCAAGAACGGCAGGTTACCTCGCCGCTCTCGCGGAAGCACGTTTTGCGTCCAGAATTGTGTAGGTAGATTTCCATTTTGGTGGTAACCGGCTGAGGGAGATGTCCCGCTTTATCAACTGCTTGGTGGTCCTCGGCGGTACCGTTTCAGGAAATGTGACAACTGTGGCATCAACCGGGTTTCCAAGGGTATCGAAGAAACCGATCCTGATCTTGATATCCTTAACCCCAACATTTTCCTTATTGGTCACTGTGACCGCAAAAATGTCAATGTTCCTCTGATTACTGAAAAACTTGCCGTCTTTGCATTCGAGGGAGTCGATGGGAAATTGTCGGGTATACATTACGTACAGGTAGATTCCCGCGAGAACGAAGATGATAAGGATGATGCCGCCGATGAAAATCCCCTTACTTTCTTCAAACGCCATTTTTCCCAATCGCTCACTTTTTGCCGTATTTGTTTATCAATGCCCGTATGGTCTCCACATATTCCCGCCCGTGCAACCCCTTCTTCCCTGCACTGTCTATATACTCATCCACTACAGGCTGAATGGCCTTGCACCATCGCGCGGCCTCTTCCTTCGAGAGGGGGATAATTTTATTGCCGAGGCTAAGGGTAAACTTCCGTCCTTCCTCATCGCTGTCATCCCATGCCTTGGCATGCTTTGGGATCCACTTCGCGCTGACTTCTTCAAAGACTTTTCGCACGTCCGTGGGGAGGGATTTCCACTTCTTGAGGTTCATCACAACGTAGAAGCCTGAGGTGTAACCAACGCAATAACACTCGGCGGTATACTTGATCACCTCCGCCTGCCCCCATCCCTTCAGAACCTCCATGGGGCTCCAGGTGGCACTCACGTAACGATCCTGCAGGAGCGCATAGGTATACCCCTGTGGCTTGACAACCGGTTCTGCGCCCATGGCCCTGACCATCTTGGCAGCGAAGCCGGTGCAGCGAATCCTCATCCCCTTGAGGTCCTCCAGCTTGTAGACCGGCTCCCTGCTGTGAAGCAGACCTGGACCATGAGCGTGCAGATAGAGCACCTTCACATCGGCAAGCTCTTTGAGCTGAAATTTCTCGTAAAAATCGTTTATGACTGAGGTTGCCACCATTGCACTGGGATAACCCAGGGGGAGGTCAATCGCTTCCATAGCGGAGAAGCGACCTTGGTTGTAGGCAAAGGCGGACATCCCAATGTCCGTGGCCCCGATCACGGTCCCCTCGTAGATTTCGTCACCCTTTAAAACTGGCCAACCCGGGAGGTAGGTGATCTCCACCGTGCCATTGGTGCGCCTCTCTATTTCTTGTGTCCACGAATAGCCCAATTGGGCCTGCACATTCGTGGGCGGGAAGAAAGTGGTGTAAGCGAGTTTAATGGCCCAAACCGAGAATAATTATCAAAGGCCGCAAGATCCTCTTCATAGTAACCTCCTCAAGAACCAAGCACTTTATATAAGTGAATTGTATAGTGAAGACCCCGAGAATTCCATAGCATATTATCCTCCCTGACCTACGTCTGCGGCAAGTGTTCTGCCCAACCCTGATCCACCATCAAGGCATCATCTGCGGCGTTGCCCACGATCGCTCCTCCTTGCGGCGTACTGGTAGTTCATCAGTTTTGATAAATCCAATTCTTCCGTTCTCAGCCCCCGGGTAGAATTCCACAATCCCAGGTAGCGAATTTTGGCACATACATTGCATAAAAAATGACCACTACTGAACATCAAAAACCTTCAGATGAAGGCAGGAAAAAACCGTGAACGATAGGGGTCAAATCCTCGCGCTCACCTCGAGCAAGGGAGGGGTTGGAAAGACCCATCTCGCCGTGGGCCTCTCGGCCGTCATCGCGAAAAAAAATGGCCGTGTTCTTTTGATCGATGTCGATCTGGGCAATGGGCTCATTGCGGACCGGCTCGGCCTTTATCCCAAGCATAATCTGTCCCATTTCTTCATGAAGGAGAGGGCCCTGGAGGATCTCATTGAAGAAACTCCCTTTGGTTTCTTCCTCATCGGTGGGGAACGGGGGAATTTTGCCCTAGCCAACCTCAATTATCGGCAGAAGATGAAGTTCCTGAGGAGTTTCATCACGGCCAGCAGGACTTTCGATTTCGTCGTGCTGGATTTGGGTTCGGGTATCGGCCGTCAGACAATCGACTTTGCCCTTTTAGCGGAAAAGACGATCGTTGTGGCCTCTCCCAAAGATCTCATGAGCGCCTATGGGTCGTTGAAGGCCTGTTTCTCCAGGTTCATGCACCTGGAGATTGAACTGACGAAGAGAATAGAGGGATACAAGGCCCGACGATTCTTTAGGCCCATCATCCTCATGAACAACGTGATGGATCTCTACCAGGGGAAAATGGCTTTTGAAGCCCTCGAAGGCGCTATAGAAAATAGAATAAACGGCACAGCTGATCCCTTC
>SMTZ1_10003900_pt1 | contig 14992 bp, 11 predicted proteins | sample DeeMarSWOR136_30_FD_25667 | JGI IMG/M metagenome (IMG submission 25667)
CTTAAAACGCAGAAACTGGGCCCGAATACTGGCCATGATACTGGCGGTTCCCGATCTAATGATAGTACCAATTGGAACGGCCATCGGCATTTATGTCCTTTGGGTTATGCTAAGCGATGAAACGTATAGATTATTTGCCCAGGCTTCAGAAATAAGGAAAAAAGAACCGGCCGCCGGTATAAAGCCGGGGCCAAAAAGTATTCTACTGCCCACCGTTGCAATAACAGTGACTGTTCTCTTCTTAATTGCAGTTGCAGTTACAATACTACATGGGGTATTTCCCTGGTTCGCGATTGTGTTCGGACCGCCGCTGCTGATTCTTGTCGTATTTGCCCTTCAGGCAGCAAAAGGCGGATCCGTTGCCGGTGTGGCCAGCCAAAGACCCAAAACAAATAAAAATGCGGTACTAATCGGGCTCACCATCGCTGTGGTAGCTCTTATCCTGATGGGGATACTGATGCTGCCGTTTATACTGCCCGCCATTTGGAGGGTAAAATATCATGTGGCAAGCCAGCAAGAGGAAACCGCGGTAATTGCTCCCGGCATACAAAAAATTGGGGAGTTGGATTTTCCAAACGGGTCCCCTGACGACCTGACCTTTGGACCGGAGGGCCCCACACTCAACGACACGTGCGTGCTGAAGCTAAATCTGGAGCCACAAGAGGCAACGTTAGTGAACAGTATTCTGCAGGCCGCTCACAAACGATATCAGGAACTCGAAGCGCAGTACACCGAGCATCTCCGTGCCGGCAACAGGCTTAAAGTAACCATCTCTCCGTTCCGAAAAGAGGCTGTGATCTTCCTCCAACAGTTCTTGACCGACCTCGACAGTGTATTGGATGAGGAACAGTGCGTACTTTACCGAAGGCACCTGCCGTGGGGCTATCTTTTCGGAAGGAATAAATTCGGCCAAGCCAAGGTCATTATCGAGATCTCGAAGGAAAACGATACCTTTACCCACACAACGACGGTCGAGTGGGCTGATCGAAGCGAGGTAAGTTCGGGACAGAGCGATAAGCTGCCGGCCGAACTCCAGCGATTCTGGGACCAAGCCTTCACGGACGAGTAATACCGCCGTAAGTCCCTAATTCCACTGTAGCTTTGTTTGCACTACACGTAAGTAATCATTCCGCTTTGACAGCAGACGACTGATTAGAAATCTCACAACAGTTGGTCAGACTGTTTGCATTATCGGTATAAATACGTTATTTTAACAGCACACAAGCATCGATAATGCAGTTAAAGTTAAATCGAAAAAATATTAGTTATATTGAGAGGACTTGGAAACATGCCTGAGAGAGAAGCAGCGATTGTTACCGGAGCAAGTCGCGGTATTGGAAGGGCCATTGCAATAGAGTTAGCAACACTGGGTTATGACCTTGTGGTCAGCCATTTTGATTTTACCGCTGACGGCAAGCCAGAGGAATCCTTTGCGAAACAGGCTCAAAAAGAAATCAAAAACATCGGCCCCGAGTGTGAAATTTTACGAGGCGATGTCGGCAAAGCCGAGGACCGTGCCCTACTTGTAGATTTGGCTCGAAGCACGTTCGGCCGATGCGATATGCTTGTTAATAATGCGGGTGTTGCACCGCTGCAGCGACTGGATATTCTCGAAGCGACCGAGGAGAGTTTCGACAGGGTACTCGGGATAAATCTGAAGGGGCCTTACTTTCTGACCCAGCTTGTTGCAAACTGGATGGTCGAGCAGAAGAAGCAATATCCCGACCGGCACTTTCGGATTGTCAACACCGGCTCAATCTCGTCATATACAAGCTCGCCGGGGCGGGGTGAGTACTGTATAAGCAAGGCAGGCATTTCCATGATGACCAGGCTTTATGCGGATAGATTAGCCGAATATAATATCGGGGTATTCGAAATCAGCCCGGGCATTATCGCAACTGATATGACCAGTGTCGTCAAGGACAAATACGACAAGCTTATCGCCGAAGGCCTGACTCCCATCAAGCGATGGGGACAACCCGAAGATATCGCGAAGGCTGTCGGTGCAATCGCCGAAGGCAGGCTCGATTTTTCCACGGGCCAGGTGATTAACGTTGACGGCGGCTTCCACCTGAGAAGACTTTAAGAGGCAGATATGGACATTAAAAATACAATTACGACGCTATTGAGAGACGGATTTATCCTCGTTTTTAACCAGGACAAGCTCGACATAGTCAAGACGGCCGAGGCCCTTATGAAGACTGGTGTCAATAATATGGAAGTGACCTGCCGGATAAGTAAGCCACTGGAAAAACTCGGCCGATTGCGCAAGGAACTTCCTGATTTTGTAGCGGGAGTTGCAAGCCTGATAGACTCGCAGGAAATGCTCGATGTTTACAATAGCGAGCATCGCCAGGATCCTTTGCCTTCGGTACAGGAAGTCGCCGAGGCCGGTGCTTGTTATCTCGTCTCGGCTTGTAATTTCACCGACGAGACCTTCAAAAAATATGCCGGCAAAACAGCCATAATACCGGGATGTGGCAGTGTCGCCGAAATTATCAGCCAGTTCTCCAAAGGAGCGAACCTTTGCAAGATATTCCCGGCAAAACAGCTCGGCGGTCCTGCTTTTGTCAAGGCAATCGACCCGGCCATTCATAAGACCATCAGCCTGGTGCCTACGGGTGGAACAAATACCGACAACATTCCGGATTACATCGATGCAGGGGTGCTGGTGCTGGGTGCTTCATTTAGTTTGATCGAAAAAGCTACAATGAAAAAAATCATCGACGAGCAAAATTATGCTCTTCTAACGGAGGAGCTAATAAAAGCCAAACAACTGATAGATAAGCTGCGCTCAGAAAAATACCCTGATATCGATTTTGCAACTGCTTCGGTCGAACAGATTAGCCAAGCTACAGGCAGAAATTTCAATATTCCCTAAAAGACTAACTTGTCGTGAGAAATGTGATAAAAAAAAGCCTTTTCAAAAACAATTCGAGGTCAAAAGCAAACCTGCTTATTTTATTTGCAGCAATTGTCACTTCCACCTTAACAGCTCATGCAAACACTGCCGGGAATTCCGGTTCCCCGGTTACAATCAATGCTAAAGATGACGGCTACCGCGGCATCTGGTATATGAATCAGCCGTCCGGAGATGAATACGTTTACAAATACAGCGGAGGCCTCGGTACATACTGCGCGAAACATAAGCCTTTCGCATTCTATTGCAAAGATGTAAACAAAACTTTCTTCTGTTACGGCGGAACAACCAAAGACAGCGACAGAAAGCTGCTGCACATGGTTTCGTACTACGACCATGAGACGGGGCAGGCAGCCCGGCCGATAATCCTTCTGGACAAAAAAACAAGCGATGCCCACGACAATCCCGTGATATCCGTCGATGACAAGGGATACATCTGGATTTTCTCGACCTCTCACGGCACGTCCAGGCCGTCGTATATACATAAAAGCATAAAACCTTATGACATCAACAAGTTTGAGTTAGTCCGCGCGACGAAGGCAGAAAACGGCAAAGAAGTACCAATGACCAACTTCTCGTATATGCAGGCCTGGCACATTTCAGGAAAGGGCTTTGTCTGCTTTTTCACCCGCTATAACTACCCTGCCGACCGTACGATTTGCTTTATCAAAAGCCCGGACGGCATCAAATGGTCACAGTGGCTTCGCCTTGCCGCAATCCATAAAGGGCATTACCAAATCAGCGCTGTGAGCAAAAACAAGGCGGGGACAGCGTTTAATTACCACCCAAATCCAAAGGGCCTCAATTGGCGCACCAATCTATACTATATCGAAACCGCAGATCTCGGCGAAACGTGGCGGACCGTCGATGGCCAGAAATTGGAGCTGCCGCTGGTGACGGTCAAAAATCCCGCACTTGTTCACGATTATCAGACGGAAAATTTGTATGTTTACCTGAAAGACATTCGCTTCGATAAAAATGAAAAGCCCGTCATCCTTTTCCTGACAAGCAAAGGTTACGAATCGGGCCCAAAAAACAACCCGCGCACATGGACGACCGCCCGCTGGACGGGACAAAAGTGGCAGATAAGACAAGCCTTTACCTCAGATAACAATTATGATATGGGCTCGCTCTATATCGAAGAAGACCGGATGTGGCGAATAATTGCACCCACCGAGACCGGGCCGCAGCCGTATAATCCCGGCGGTGAAATGACAATGTGGACAAGTACAGACCTCGGGAGCACGTGGAAAAAAACCGGACAACTTACAAAAGACAGTCCCCGCAACCATACATACGCCAGAGAGCCCCTAAACGCCCACCCGGATTTCTACGCCCTCTGGGCTGACGGCCACGGCAGGAAGCCATCCGAATCTTGCCTTTACTTTTGCGATAAAGAGGGGACTGTACGAGTCCTGCCGCGGGAAATGACCGGTGATTTTGCAAAACCGCAAATATTAAGAAAACAAGTGAAACAGGTGAATTAAACATGGTGGAAACAAGACAAATAAAAAATCAAAGCGTTACTGTTCATAGTTACAACACGGTGATTGTTGGCTCGGGCGCCGCGGGGATGAACTGCGCGGTGCACCTTTATGAATTCATGAGCCAAAAAGGGGTCGAGAATCCTCAGGAGAGGATTGCCGTGGTCACTGCGGGAATCGGCTTAGGCGCATCGCGGATGAGCGGCTCCGATAAGCAGACCTATTACAAAATGGGCACCAGCCCGGATGTACCCGACAGCGCCGAGGAGTTTGCGAAAAGCCTGACTGCTGCCGGCTGCTGTCACGGCGACTTGGCCCTTGCCGAGGCAATCGGCTCGCTGCGCGAGTTTTATCATCTGGTGCAGGCAGGTGTCCCTTTCCCGCACGACCCGATTGGAAGTTATTGCGGTTACAAAACCGATCACGACCCTTACGAGCGGGCAACGTCAGCCGGCCCAAAGACCAGCAGGTTTATGAGCCAATGTCTGGAAAAACAGGTGCGACGGTACGGAATTCAAATTATAGACCAGCAGGAAGCTGCACAATTATTAACCGTCGGCAGCGGCAAATCAAAACAAATTGCAGCAGTGGTTACAATAGACAAATCTAAGATTGAAGAGGGCAATTTACCTATAAATGTTTTCTACTGTGCCAATCTTGTCCTGGCTGCAGGAGGCCCCGGCGAACTTTATAAAACCAGCGTTTACCCAAAAGGCCAGGTCGGTATCCACGGCCTCGCACTACTGGCTGGCCTTATCGGTGAAAACCTGACTGAATCACAGTTTGGACTTGCCAGTATAAAGTTTCGCTGGAACGTCTCAGGCACTTATATGCAGGCAATCCCAAGAATTTTCAGCACGGATGCCGATGGTAAGGATGAAAGTGAGTTTTTGGCGGATTTCTTCCCGTCAATGAGCAAAATGGCCACGAATATTTTCCTCAAAGGCTATCAATGGCCTTTTGACCCGCAGCGTATTTCAAACCACCAGTCCTCGCTGATTGATGTTCTGGTATTCAGAGAAAGGCAAAAAGGCAGGCGGGTCTTTATGGACTTTTTGAAAAATCCTGTCGGCAGCAATTCAATGAAACAATTCGACATCAATGACCTCGAACCGGAAGCCCTGGATTATCTGAAAAAAACAGATGCGCTTCAGGACACGCCGATTGAGCGCCTTGCCCACATGAATCCCCTGGCTATAGAAATTTACAAGGAAAACGGGATTGATTTATATTCGGAGCCGCTCGAAATCGCGGTTTGCGCCCAGCACAATAACGGCGGCTTTGCCGTGAACAAATGGTGGCAGTCCAATATAGAGCGCACTTTCGTAATCGGCGAGATGGCCGGTACTCACGGTGTCAAAAGGCCGGGCGGCTCTGCCCTGAACGCCGGTCAGACCGGCGGACTGCGAGCGGCCGAATACATTGCAAATGTTTATGGCCCCGACCTCCCCGAGTATTCGGAAAATCAGCACGAGATTGACGGGCAGTTAACCGAGCTTGTCACCAAGCTTGAAGCCTGCAAGAGTTCATCCGGTTTAGTGCCGGAAGAAGTAATCGACAAGATTCGGATGCGTATGACGACATCAGCGGGCCATATAAGAGAATTGGAAGATGCTCGCAAAGCCCTAACAGAAGCGGTCCACCTTTATAAGGATATACAGCGGCAGGGATTCAAATTAAAAGATGCAAAAGAACTAATAACGGCAATCCAGGCCGAACATCTTGCCTTATCCTGCGCAGCTTTCCTCAAGGCGATTGTGGAATTACTCAAGCTCGGCAGCGGCTCCCGCGGTTCGCACCTTGTCCTTGCCGACGACGGGACCGAGATTCATCCCGACATTATCAACGAAACGACAGGAAAAACTCTGAAGTTCAAAATTGAAATTGAAAAGTTGCGAAACATAATTTTGCAAATTGAATACGACCCGAACGAACCTGATTTATTCAGGTGCAAAACTACAGAACCGAGAACGGCACCGGCCCTTGACAAGGCATTCGAACTTGCCTGGCAGGATTACAGGGAAGGAAAAATTTACGGGCCCTGAGGATAAGGCCGATAAGAAATTTGAACCAAATAGAAGACAAGAGTGACAATATACGAAATATGATTGCTCAGACACTAAAATGGATCGGCGATATTGACGGCTTCCTGGAGTTTATAGACCAGCGTCGGCTGCCCGGTGAACTGGTTAAATTGCAGTGCCGGGATACTAAGCAGCTCTACGAAGCGATAAAAACACTTACCGTGCGCGGCGCCCCGGCGATAGGTGTTGCAGCGGCCTACGGGCCGGTCCTGAGTATGCAGAAGTTAACCGATACGGATGATTTGCAGGGGGGGCTCAAAGCTCTCGCGAAGTCCTGTGAGTATCTTGGCTCTTCCCGTCCGACTGCGGTCAATCTTTTTTGGGCACTGGACAGGGTCCGTCTAAGCGCCGAGAAATTTGTCGCCGACAAACCGGATGCAAAGCTACAGTCACTTCGTGAGGCTGTATTATCAGAGGCAAATGCCATCTATCAGGAAGATGTGGATATGTGCCGCCGGATCGGAGAAAACGGCCAAAAGTTTATCAAAGAAGGCTTCGGAATCCTGACCCACTGCAACGCCGGCGCACTGGCCACCGCGGGACAGGGGACGGCTTTATCTGTGATGTTCGAGGCACATAAAAAGGGCAGAAAATTCAAAGTATATGCAGACGAGACCCGACCGCTGCTGCAGGGCGCCCGCTTGACGACCTGGGAGCTGAGACAGGCGGGTATCGATGTTGTGCTAATCTGTGACAATATGGCCGGGCACCTGATGAAGCAGGGATATATTAACGCCGTGATAACCGGCGCCGACCGAATCGCGGCAAATGGTGACACTGCAAACAAGATTGGCACCTACAGCCTGAGCATCCTTGCAAAGGAGAACAATATACCTTTTTATATCGCAGCACCGTCAAGCACCTTCGATCCCGGCATTAAAAGCGGAGACCAAATACCAATCGAGCAGAGGGACGCTGAAGAGGTAACAGCGTTTAGAAAAACCCGAATTGCCCCTCCCGGTGTAAACGTGTATAATCCTGCCTTTGATGTTACGAATGCGGCTAATATTACCGCTATTATCACTGAAAAAGGCGTTATTGAAAATCCCAATGCCGACAAAATTTGCCGGCACTTAAGGTCTTGAGTTTATGGATGAAGCAACGAGCAAAACTTCTAAACCTTCGCAAACGGATGTCACCGAGCAGCCGGACGTGACATCAAGCACAAAGAAGCTGCTGCGCTGGAGAAAACGTAACAAATATTATTACAAGTGGCTGGACAAAATATATAAATTTGTTGTTCGCCCGAACAGCAAAGTTCTGCACGTCGGCTGCGAATGTGGTGACCTTCTGGCTGCGGTTGAGCCGTCATACGGCGTTGGTGTCGATGCTGATCCGGCTGTTATTGAACTGGCAAAAAAAAGATTCCCGCACCTGAAATTTCATACAATGGACCCGCACGAGTTGAATCTCGATGAAAAATTCGATTATGTCATCATATGCAATTCGCTGGGCCGATGGCACGATATACAAAAGGTTTTGGAACACATACATCCGTTAACCAACGAAAGCACACGGATTGTAATAACTTATTACAATTATCTCTGGGAATGGATCCTGCGTGTGGGCTCACTTCTGAGAATTCGTCGACCTCAACCCTATCTGAACTGGCTGCCTCCGCAGGACATTGCGAATCTGCTCAATCTGACCAACTTCGATGTCATTCGAACGGATTCCTTCCTCCTTATGCCGAAACGCATCCCGCCATTGACCATATTATGCAATTATTTTCTTACTCTGCTGCCGGGAATCCGGTTTTTTAATCTGGTCAATCTGCTGGTAGCCCGACCGGCTCCCACTGCCAAGCAACAAGAGGATTTGTCCGTCTCGGTAATAGTACCCTGCAGAAATGAACGTGGTAACATCAAAGACGTCATAACACGGGTTCCCAAAATGGGCCGGGAAACGGAGATAATCTTCGTCGACGGCAACAGCACGGACGGCACACCCGAAGAAATCGAACGCCGGATTAAGGAACATCCTGAACGTAACATTCGTTTAATCCATCAGGGAGACGGAGCAGGCAAAGGCGATGCTGTAAGAAAAGGTTTTGCCGCTTCAAAGGCGGATGTGCTGGTCATCCAGGATGCGGATTTAACAGCCCCGCCCGAAGATTTGCCGAAATTTTTCAGAGCACTGCATGACGGTAAAGGTGAGTTCATCAACGGCTCCCGGCTTGTCTATCCAATGGAAAAGCAGGCGATGCGTTTTATAAATCATCTTGGAAACAAATTTTTCGGCACATTGTTTAGCTGGCTTCTGGGCCAAAGGTTCAGAGACACGCTTTGCGGCACGAAAATGATTCGCAGGAAAGATTACGAGCTGATAGCCGACAACCGTTCGTATTTCGGCGATTTCGATCCCTTTGGTGACTTTGACCTTATTTTCGGAGCAGTAAAGCAGAACCTCAAGGTCGTCGAGGTGCCGGTGACTTACCATGCACGAACGTACGGCTCAACAAATATCAGTCGTTTCAAACATGGCTGGCTGCTGATTAAGATGAGCTGGATTGCATTTAAGAAAATCAAATGGCTGGGTTCCCAAACGAAATAAAGTTTGTTTGGGATACGCCGGGAAAGGCACGTTAAGAAAACATGAGCGTTATTGACTGGCTCAAGCTACCGGAGACAAGGAATACCAAAGACCTTGACGACCCTGCCACTACCATGCTGCACGCCGAGATTATACAGAAAAAAGCGTTCTTAAAAAAACTATACATTGATTTTTATACACAATTCAGGAAGCGCGTACCCGAACCCGAAACGAAGGTTCTCGTTGAGCTTGGTAGCGGTGCGAGTTGTATTAAAGAAGTCATTAGCAACGTGATAACATCCGACATCCGCGAGCTGCCGAATGTAGACAAGGTGTTCTCGGCGCTTGATATGCCCTTCGAAGACAGTAGTGTTGACGCCTTCTTTATGTTCAATGTCCTTCATCACATTACCGACCCGGGGGGGTTTTTCCGGGAGGCCATACGGTGTCTTAAGCCTTCCGGTAAAATCGTTATGATTGAACCTGCAAATACATTGTGGGCAAGGTTTATCTATAAGAACTTTCATCACGAGCTTTTTGACCCGCAGGCAGAGTGGGGCCTGGAAGAAACCGGGCCCGCCTCACATGGTAATGGTGCAATACCGTGGATTATCTTTTCTCGCGACCGACAGATTTTTGAAAAAGAATTTCCACAGCTCCAAATCGTCAAAATGCGTAATCACACTCCGCTGCGATATTTGCTGAGCGGCGGCATGACGCTGCGCCAACTTGTACCTTCATTCGCGTACCCTCTCATCAAAGCTATAGAATATATACTGTCGCCAATAAATAACCTGCTTGGTTTGTTCCAAATAATAGAGATGGAGAAAACAACGACCGAATAAAACTGTTGTAATTTGTTCCCCGTAAAGTATTATGACGCAATGAAAAAAAGAAGAGGCAAAGAGGTAAAAGCTCACAAGCCGGCACCGTTAGACAGCATCGAGCCGGATTACAATAAACGGCTTGCTACATACCTGGCTATCGGACTTTTAGTCGCCCTGGGCCTCATTTATTCACTGCACTTTTTGAGACACTTCGTCTTTCCGAATCCGGACTTTGCCGCATTTCTTGGCATAGGACGAAGATGGTTACAGTTTCAAATTCCCGGCGGTATGAAGCGCGCACCCCTCTTCTCTGTGATTACCGCCCTTGTGGGCAACTTCTTCTCCACTCCCGACAGCAGCCTTTTCGGTACCGAACTGTACAATGCCATTATGCTGCCGACTGTGATGGTCCTGATTTACCTCATCGGCAGGAAATTTCTGGACAAAGCGGCCGTCTGGGTCGCACTGCTGGCCTGCATTAGTCCCTGGATGGTCCGCATGAGCAGTCAGCCGCTCGCCGAATTGACATTGATAGCACTTTTTGCCGCTACCTGCCTGTGTATAAGAACTCATATAAAGTTGGCGTACTTATTTGCGATGCTTGGTTCCATCGCTCGATGGGACATGGCCGGCCTCATCCCCGCCGTCGCTCTGGTTGACCTGATTCGTAACAGAAAATGGGCCAAGACAATAATTATGACGGCGCTGGCGTCGATACCTTTTGTGCTTTGTATGATTATCACATGGATGCAGTTGCGAGGCCGGCCTGAAGGGGCCCATTACATCCAGGTTCTGGCAAAAGACCGGACCTTCGAGTTGGTTGCGGATTTGGGCTTTTACTGGCAAAATATATGTTCCTTTATCAACGCCCAATTGCTGCAGGTTTCACCCTCCGGACAAGTCAGGAGCTTCAAGTCTTTTAATTCAGCATTGCTTCCCCTGACGGCCCCACTTCTGGCATTAGCTTTTTTGGCAGGCATTATAGCGGCGGTTATCAAGAAACGCTGGGAAATTATCGTAATGCTTCTGGCAGGAATTCCATATGTGATGGTCCACGCGATATATCCATATCGGCTGCCACGGTTTTGTGTACCTACCGCATGGGCCTGGTTGATAATCAGTGCATACGGGACAATCGCATTCTGGCAATGGTTTGTAAGCAAGCCAAAACCGAAATTTCTTATCCCTGTGCTTCAACTGATTGGAGCATTCATCTTCGTCTTGTGGGCAACGAAGATTGCGGGCATTTTGTGGGTCTCTAAAAAAGCCGGTACACTCCCCTACGCCCAGGACAGATGTCCTGTTATTTCGCAGCTCACCCTAATCTCGGCCTTAGTTGTTGTCGCCGGCTTTTTCGTTCTGCAGCTTGTGAGGCGACAAAAGCCCTCTATGGGATGGCTCATCGTTCCGGCATTTCTGTTGCTGGCGGTAGTCAGCAACGCCGCAACGACGGGATTTGTGATGGGAGACGGCCAAAGGTTTGCCAACTTTAAACGCCTTGGGCTGTGGTTTCTGGAAAACGCCAGAGACGAGGACCGAATGATTACCACGATGCCCGGTTGGATGCCGATTTACACAGGTTTGCCAATTGAACGGTTCGCACATATGGAACATATTTCACCCGAGGAGGCCAAAGATTTCCCAGCCTTTATACAGGAATGCAGGAAACGTAATATCACCCTCATCGCCTGGGATTCAAGACTGGCCCGCTCACCCCATGACCGCTATTATAAACTATGGGGGCTGGACCGCATACAGGTACTGGCCGCCCCATTTACCAGCCGAAAGGCAGAGCGAATCGGGCCCTGCGAATTAGTACACATAATCGGCGAAGGCTCGCCGCTCGTGGCCGTCTGGCGAATTCTGCCAGAGCTTTAAGGCCGGCGGCCGGGCAAAAGGCAGGTATTTAATCGACCGCGACGACCTCTTTTACCTCAGGCACTTTTTCTCTGAGGATTCTCTCGATGCCCATTTTCATTGTCATCGCAGCGCCGGGGCAGCCTTGGCAGGCGCCCTGAAGCCGGACCCTGACGGTATTATCATCGTCGGTTCCGACCAGCTCGATATCGCCGCCGTGGTCTTTGAGGGCGGGGCGGACCGATTCGATTACTTCCTTTACCCTGTCTTCGAAGGTGGTTTCCGCATCAGCACTACTACAGCCGCATTGTTCACACATAAAAAATCTCCTATGTTTATTCCAAACCTATAATTATAAGGATAACCGGTTCCAAAGCAAGTAATCTTTCTACGTTTTGGATTTGGGCTTTGTTTTTTATTAGTTCATTGTTCATCGTTCGTAGTTCGTTGTTAAAGTTAATAGTTCGTTGTTCGTAGCTATTTGTTAATAAATTAGTTACGTTCATTTTGGCCTTTTTGGAAATTTCGTTTATTCCGGCTTCGGCAGGGGCCGGGCTGCGATGATTTCCGGCTTCGCCGGAGGCTACGCCGCGATAAATTGGGTTCGTTTTGGGTTCGTTTTCACCAAGTGTCCAATTTGAAATATTTTCATAATGTTTTTTTATATCGACACTTATAGCCGGGTGACTTTTTAAAATTGGGTTCGTTTTGCATAAAAAAGGGTGAATTTGTAGTGCGCGCTCTACAAGTGTAGAGCGCGCAAGGCATAAGGCACAAGGCATAAGAGCACAAGTTGTTATAATCTGGAACATAAATACTAAATCCTATTATCGGTGCCTTACCATTTATTGGGTGCGGTGATGGTAAGAAAAAAGTTTTTTTTACCATTTTTTTTTAAAAAAAGTCAAATTTTCATTAAACACACAGCAATTCACCCCGTTTACCATTTTTTACTGTTCTGCTGTTCAAATTCTCTAATCCTCCAATTTACACATTCACTCTTTTGCTCATTCTCGCATTTACTTTTTCGCACTCTCCGGATTGCGAAAACAATTTGACATAATTCGGTCTTTCTGTAAAGTCTTAAGGTGCGTTAACGGCTATATAACGCACCTTAAGACTTTCAGGAGAACGAATGGTTTCTTTAGTTGGTTTGTGCTTATTGTTGGGGGCCGGCTTCCTTCTAAGGGTCCGCATCAGGCTGTTCCAAAAACTCTTTCTTCCCAGTTGCGTGGTGGGCGGCCTCTTGGGCCTTTTAATCATTCAGGGCTTTGCCGCCATGGATGGCCTCGGCGGGCCGATTCAGCAGGTAAATGCCTCGCTCACCGAGTTGAGCGGCCCCTGGAAAAGACTGCCCGTATATCTCGTCAATATCGTCTTTGCCTGCCTGTTTTTAGGCGTAAAACCGCCGAAGCTATCGAGCATGTGGCCCCGTGTCTGGCCGCAGGTTGCCTACGGCCAGATTGTAGCGTGGGGCCAGTACGTCGTCGGCCTCGGCCTGTGGGTCTTTGTCCTCGGCTGGTTGTTTTCGCAGTTTCCCGCTATGTTTGCCGGCATCCTGCCCGTCGGCTTCGAGGGCGGCCACGGAACCGCCGCAGGCATGGGCCCCGTCTTTGAAAAGCATAACTGGCCCGAGGGCGGCGAATTCGCCCTGACCAGCGCAACCTTCGGCATCCTCTCGGCCATCATAGTCGGCATGGTTCTAATCAACTGGGCCGTCCGTCGCGGCCACGTCCACGCCGATACCGACCCCACAAAAATCCCCGACTCCAACTCACAGGGCATTATTGCCATTAATAAACGCGCTGCCGCCGGCAAATTGACCGTAAGCGGCGATGTCGTCGAGGCCTTCAGTCTCCATATCGTGGTGGTCGGCATCGCTGTTGGCATAGGCTACCTGATAAAACTGCTTCTTGTCCTTTTGGAAGGTGCGGTGCCATTTCTGCTCAAATATAAACTGCTGAGCAGCTTTCCTGAGTTCCCGCTGTGCATGTTAGGCGGTGTAGTTATCCAGCTTCTTGAGGAGCGCTTCGACAGGCACAAGCTGATTGATTTGGGCCTGATTCGGCGTATCCAGAACACCTCCCTTGATTTCCTCGTGGTCGCGGCTATTGCTACGATAAAGCTAAAAATAGTAGTGACAGGCTTAGCGCCATTATTGATATTGGTCGCTGCGGGCATCGGCTGGAACATCTTCTGCATTCTCGTCCTTGCCCGGCGAGTGCTGCCGGACGCCTGGTTCCAGCGTGCAATCGCCGAGATGGGCCAGTCCATGGGCGTAACCGCCACCGGTCTTTTACTTTTGCGTGTCGTTGATCCCGAATATGAAAGCCCCGCTGCTGACGCCTTCGCCTGCAAGCAGCTTGTGCACGAGCCCTTTATGGGCGGCGGCTTATGGACCGGTATTGCAATTCCCCTCATTGCCGTCGCCGGTGCCGGCCCCGTCCTCGGAATCGCAACCTTTGCCCTTATCGTATGGCTTGGTGTATTATTTTACTTTCGGCGGGGCGTTTGCGGGTCCGGGCAGGAGAATACAGAATCTTAGTGTGGAAATATTCGTTGACGTAGAGCAGAATCTTTTGTAGATATATTAATACGCGGTGAAAGTAGCTCAGCTGGTCAGAGCACTGGATTGTGGATCCAGGGGTCGCGGGTTCAAATCCCGTCTTTCACCCTTTTCGGAGGAGATCCCAGATGCTGTTTTTTGGGTTTGGGAGCGCGCTTATTTCAACAATTTTGTATATATGAGCTTATTCACGCAGCAGTGTGATTAAGGTTAAAAGGTTATTTTACATTTTGTAATGGCGCTTCGATGTGTTATAATATTTATCACGGTTGCTTTCATAAGAAGCTGCTTCTGATATCAATTGTATTAAATTGCTGTGTTTCGCGGATTTGGCACAGAGGAGTGGCAGCCCCAGGCTGGCTTAAGGATGGGGTGCCAGCATTATTTGTAGCGCGGCATTTGATTATAATTGGTATAATGGAGGATATGTACGGGGATTGAGCCGATAGGGAAAGATAGAAATGGGCGCAGGAGTATAAGTAAATGTATTCAGGATGGCCTTCTTGCATTGTGTAGAGGGTAGCAATTAATTGCAATTGGTATAATTGATGATATGCACGGGGATTGAGGCCGTTGGGAGAGATAGATATGAGTGCGGGAGTACATCTCAATATTTTTCGGATAGCGTTGCTTTTCGTGTTCTCGGCGGGATCGGTGGTATTTGGTGGGGATATTACACCGTCGCCTTACTGGAAGAACCAGATAATTTTTCCTGATGAGCC
>SMTZ1_10003901_pt1 | contig 14991 bp, 12 predicted proteins | sample DeeMarSWOR136_30_FD_25667 | JGI IMG/M metagenome (IMG submission 25667)
GCCATATAATGCTTTGAATTCATGAAACTTAGAACCATCCACAATCCTGGCAATTATTTCTTTAACATCAAAAGGTTTTCTAATATCTTTTGATATTATTCCATATATTTCTTTTATATCATATATAGGATCTTCTGGTTTTTTAATATCAATACGTGTTTTTTCAGGTCGATTCAAATTTTCAACTATATTTCTTAACATTTGTATTGCTTCCATGTCATCATGCGCATAAAGATCAGATACACCACTTTGTTTACAATGAACATCTGCTCCACCTAGCTCTTCAGAGGTTACCTCTTCACCTGTTGCGGCTTTAACAAGTGGAGGTCCTCCTAAAAAAATAGTACCTGTATTTTTTACAATAATGGTTTCATCTGACATAGCAGGAACATATGCTCCACCTGCTGTACAAGAACCCATAACAGCTGAGATCTGTGGAATATTTTTTGATGACATAACTGCTTGGTTAAAAAATATTCTACCGAAATGCTCTCTATCTGGAAATACTTCATCCTGCATTGGTAAAAAAGCACCGCCTGAATCAACAAGATAAATACATGGAAGATTGTTTTGTAGAGCAATTTCTTGTGCTCTAAGATGTTTTTTAACTGTCATAGGATAATAAGTTCCACCGGTGACTGTAGCATCATTTGCTACAATAACAACTTCTCTACCATGAACAAGTCCTATACCTGTAATTATCCCAGCACAAGGTGCTTTATTTTCATACATATTTAATGCTGCTAATGGATTAAACTCCATAAAAGGGGTATTTTGATCAAGAAGTGTATCAATTCTTTCCCGAACAAGCATTTTGTTCCTTTGTTTATGAAGTTTTATTTTGTCTTCCCCGCCACCTTTATGAATTAATGATATTTTTTCTTTTAAATCCTTAACTAGACGTTCATAATGTTTATAATTTTCTTTAAATTCTTTAGAAGACGTGTCTATATTACTTTGAATGGCATCCATGAATTTAATCCTCCTTTTTTGTAATTTCTATAGTTTGTTTTCCAATTTCAATTTGATCTTTTTCTTTAAAAAATACTTTTTTAATTTTACCATTATATGGTGCTCTTATCAGATACTCCATTTTCATAGCTTCAATAACCATTAAAATATCTCCTTTTTTTACAGAATCACCATTTTTTACTTTTACACTAACTACTCTACCAGATATTGGAGAACTTAAATCTCCTTCATCTTTTCTTTTTTCTTTTTTCATACCCGTTAGTTGCACTGGTTTAACTTTAAAGACTTCACCATCAACAAAAACAAATTTTTCTTTATCCCCTTCAGTTATTATCGATTTTATTATTTTATTTCCAATTTTAATTTTAAGTTGTCCCGGTTTTATCTCTTCAGCTTCAGCTATATATTCACTGTTATCATATGTAATAAAATATTTTTCTCCCTTACGTTCAATTGTAACATTGTAAACATTATTTTCATGCTCATAATTTATGAACAATTTTTTATTCCTCCTAACCCCCTACTCTCCATCTTCCAACATGTTTCCAAGGAGAGTGTGGATCTTCTTCTTTGTATCTTACAATTTCTTCTGTTTTTGAATGCATTGAATCATAAACAGCTAAAGCAATTATTGCTTCCACAGGTAATCCTCTTTTTTTAATAGTCCAATCCTTAAAATAATTTTCAATAAAATGAGTTGTTATATTTCCTTTTTTAAATTCTACATGCTCAAGAACTTTCTTTAAAAATGGAACATTTGTCGTTACTCCTAAAACAACATATCGAGATAAAGCCCATATCATCTTATTTATATTTTCTTGTCTATTTTCTGAATATGTTACTAACTTTGCGAGCATAGGATCATAATACGGTGTGATTTTCATACCCGTGTTTATCCCTGAGTCATCTCGAATATTAGGTCCAGTTGGAACTACTACTTTTTCAAGAGTACCAACACTAGGTAAGAAACCATTAGCTGGATCTTCTGCATATATACGACATTCTATTGCATGACCTCGTTGGATTAAATCATTTTGTTTAAGAGTTAATTCCATACCACTGGCTATTCTAATCTGCCATTTAACTAAATCAATACCTGTTGTCATTTCAGTTATTGGATGCTCAACTTGTAAACGGGTATTCATTTCCATAAAGTAAAAATTAAGGTTACCATCAACCATAAATTCTACTGTCCCAGCATTTGTATATCCAACGGTTTTTGCAGCTAAAATAGCAGCTAATCCCATTTTTTCTCTTAAATTAGGATTCATTACTGGAGATGGTGTTTCTTCAATTATTTTTTGATGTCTTCGCTGTATAGAGCATTCCCTTTCAAAAAGATGTATATTATTTCCATTTTCATCAGATAAAATCTGAAATTCTATGTGTCTAGGTTTATCAAGATATTTTTCAAGAAAGACAGTGTCATCACCAAATGCAGACTTGGATTCTCTTTTTGCGCTTTCTATTGATTCTTTTAATATATCTTCAGAATAAACGATTCTCATTCCTTTACCGCCGCCACCTGCAGCAGCCTTAACTAGCAGTGGAAAGCCAATTTTTTTTCCCTCTTTGATAAGAGATGACTCATCTTGTTTTTCACCATGATATCCGGGTATTACTGGAACACCTGCTTTTTCCATTATTTTTTTCGCCTCAATTTTATCACCCATTAAAGCTATAACATTAGCTTCAGGACCAATAAATTTTATACCTACATCATTACAAGATTTTGCAAAATCAGGATTTTCAGCAAGAAAACCATAACCAGGATGAATTGCTTCAACTTTTGTTTCTTGAGCAATCTTTATAATTTTTTGAATATTCAAATAACTTTCAATTGGAGTAGGATCTCCAAGATTTACTGTTTCATCAGCTAAATGAACATGTGGTGCATCACAATCAACATTTGAATATATCGCAACTGTTTTAATATTCATTTCTTGACACGCTTTAATGATTCTTACTGCAATTTCTCCTCGGTTAGCTATAAGAATTTTTTTAATCAAGGTTGATCACTCCATTTTGCTTTTCTTTTTTCAAGAAATGCATTGATTCCCTCTTGACCCTCATCTGAAATCCTTAGTTTAGAAATCTTTTTCACAGTATACTCCTTGTATTTTTCCAAATCAAATTTCTGATATATATTAATCAAATTTTTTATTTCTTTTATTGCCTTGGGACCAGAAAAACATAGTAACTCAACATATTGATTAATAAAATCATTTAGCTCAGCTTCTGGTATAACATAGTCTATTAAACCTATTTCTTTTGCATAATTTGAATCAAATCTTTCTCCAGTTATGAAAAGTCTTCTCATATTTGATATACCTATACGTCTAACTACATATGTTGATATCACAGCTGGTATTATACCAAGTTTTACTTCACTAAATGCGAATTTACAATCCGGAATTGAAATTACAATATCACTTACTGCAATTAATCCTATCCCCCCGCCAAAAGTAGATCCATTAATACGTGCAATAACAGGTTTAGGACAATTATAAATTGTTTCAAAAAGATCTAATAAAAGAAAACTATCATTGATATTTTCCTCTTTTGAATATTTCACCATACTTTTCATCCAATTTAAATCCGCACCAGCACAAAATGATTTACCATTTCCAGTAAGAATAATAATCCTGGAGTCATCATCTCTATAAAGTTCTTTAAAACAATTAGTTAATTCCTTCATTAATTTTTCATTCATTGCATTGTGAACATCTGGTCTATTTAGATAAACTGTTGTAATATTTTTTGCTTTTTGAATATTTATTGTATCATATTTCATTATTACTCCCCAAATAGAATGATATGATTTTAAAGCCAATTTGTGAAATTAAGTAAAATAGATAAACCATTCTTAAGTCTTTTCAAGTTATTCTTCAACAGATTATTTTCCCTTAAAAATTGGTTTTCTTTTTTCAACAAATGCAGTTACTCCTTCCTTAAAATCCATAGATGCAGCTGAAAAAGATGCTGTTATACTTTCTAGTTCTAAATGATTTATCATGTCATTATCAAGACTTTTATTAATAAGCATTTTTGCTTTACCAACAGCTATTGAAGGTAATTTTCTAAACTTAGATAAAAATTCCTCAACTGCAAAATCTAGCTCATTTGCATTTACAATTTTGTTAACAATTCCAAGTTTTTCTGCATCTTCAGCTGTGAAAGTTTTAGCTGTAAGAATGTATTCGCAGGCTTTTTGATAACCAACTAGTTTTGTAAAAAATTGCGTTCCACACCCAGGCGCAAGTCCAATACCAATAAAAGCTGTACCAAATTTCGCCTCTTTATCTGCAATTATTATATCACATGCTAAAGCTAATGAAAGACCTGCACCAAATGCAGCACCATTAACTGCTCCAATTACTGGTTTTTCCATTTTTCTCATTTCAATTACACATTTATGTATAGCTTTTGTTAAATCTCTTAAAAATTTTGCTTTATCTTTAGCATTATACATTTCTTTTACATCCCCTCCACCACAAAATCCTTTACCTGTGCCTTTAATTACAACTGCTCTAATTTCATTATTCATAGTTATTTTTTTTAAAACATTATATAGTTCTTCTCCAAGTTTCATATCAAAAGAGTTTAATCTTTCTGGTCTATTAAGAGTAATGCAAGCTATGTTATTTTTTATTTCAAAAATTAAAGTTTCAAAATTCATAAATATCAAGCTCGGAGAACATTAATTTAGATATAAACGTTAAGGCAAAAATATTTAAAAATATTTAACTATGCAGGCGCCTATAGTTAAATATTGGAGAATTATTAAAAATGAATATTAACCTTTATATAAATAAATATAAAAAAATAAGGTACAATTTTTTCAAATGGCGCTACGAAATAAATTTTATACACAAATTTACTCTTGCTTTTTTCTTTGCATTTTTAACAGGTTTATTAGCACAATTTAGATTCTATATCCCAGGTACACCTGTACCTGTTACAGCTCAAGTGTTTGGTGTATTACTTTCTGGAGTTTTACTTGGGGTTTGGGGTGGATTTAGTCAATGTATTTATTTTGGTATTGGGATAGCAGGATTTCCATGGTTTGCAGGATTCAACAGTGGTTTAATTTATATCACTGGTCCTACTGGTGGTTATATCATAGGATTTATTTTTGCAGCTTTTTTTATAGGGTTTATTGTAGATAAATATATCAAATCAAGAAATTTTTTTAATATGTTTTTTTTAATGTTGTTTTCAACCTTTGTATTAATATATTTACCTGGGTTAATACAACTATATATATGGAGCGGTACCTCAATAAATTTTATAGATTTACTGCTTATGGCAGTTTTACCTTTTATTGCTGCTGATATTATAAAAGCATTATTTGCTGCAGGAATTGCTTGTAGTTTGACACCAAAAAGTTCATATGGTAAAGAAATTGATTTTAAAAAGTAATTATTATATAAACTTTTTATTGTTTCATATTATTATGAAATTTGAAAAAAATAAAGACTATTATTTGATCTCAAAAACTGATATTATAATTCCAGAAAAAATCACAACAGAACTTAATACTGATATTATTGGAAAAGATGTATTTTATTTTAAATCTATTTCTTCGACTAATATTTATGCAAAACAGATTGCCGAAAAAGGTATACGGGAAGGATTTGTTGTAATTGCTGATATACAAACTCATGGTCGCGGTCGAAAAAATAGAATGTGGTTTTCATCATTTGGTGGATTATGGTTTTCAGTTGTTTTAAAACCAAATATTCCTCCAGATCGTGGAATGTTTGTAACTATGGTGGTCTCGATAACGGTTGCGCAAGCAATAAAAAAATTAACTAATATAGACCCTGTTATTAAATGGCCAAATGATCTTTTAATAAATGGAAAAAAAATTTGTGGTATTCTTACTGAGTTTGATATTAAAAAGAATAAAATTAATTACGCTGTTGTAGGAATAGGAATCAATTTAAATAATAAAATAAATAAAAAAATAAAAAAAATAGCTACATCTATATCAATCGAAATCGGCTCAAATATTTCAAGAGTTAAATTTCTAAAAATTATTCTAAAATATTTTGATGATAATTATAAAAAATTAATTAAGGGTGATTTTAGCACAATTAAAAAAATATGGTGTTTATATTCGAATATAGTTGGTAAGGCAGTAAAGATCAATGATAATGGAGATACAATATCTGGAATAATTTCTGGAATAGATAATAAAGGTTATTTGGTTTTAAAAACTAAAAAAGATATTAAAAAAATTTATACTGGTGATTTATATATTTTATGAAAATATATAACTAATTTAAACTATTTATTTTAATATTATTTTAATTTGTTTTACTCTCAAATCAAAACATTTTTATAGTAATTAAAACATATTTAATTTAACATCTGTTAATAAAATCAGATATTAGGTGGAGGTAAATATGAAAATAAAAAAACCTATAATGTATATGATAGCAATAGCTATCGTGGGGCTGTTGATAACAAGCGCATCTAGTTTACCTATAAAACAGACATCTAATGAAGATGAAATTGGTGTAGAGTATCTAGTTATGGAAAGTCAACCATTATCAAAAATAAAATACGCAGATAACTCTGTACGGCCATTATTTTATAGTGTTCCAATAACGGGTGGTGACTACGATGAGTTTCACCCATCAGTTGCAGGAAGTCCAGCAGGTGGTTTTTACGCTTTAGCAGAAGAAACAACTGATGGATATGTATGGGAACCAAATCTTTATGGTTCTGCTGATGGAGTTGTTTGGAATCCAATTTTAACTGCACAATACGCTAATGCGGAATATACAGATATGGATCAAAACGTTTATGCAACCTATGGAACATTTGGAGCTTCTCCAGATAATTCTGGACAGATAATAGTTTTAGAAGCTGAAATAGAAGATGGTTCTGTCTGGGATTTTGCTAGTAGTAATATAAATCAATTAACAAATAATCATATTGCATGTTACACCTATGAAGGACCTGAAGGCGATCCTGGAACCTGGAACTGGGGCGGTCTAGCATTGTCGGGTTATAATGGTTTTGGAACTAATGATTTTCATGGATGTCCATATATTTTTTATCCAAATGACGCATCTGGTGGTATTATTGGATGGCTTACAGGAGCATCCGTAGTTGGTTGTGAACACGCTGCAAATGATATAGATTTAGAGACAAATATAATGTATTCGGTGTGGGATCGAGATACTGGTACTGGATGGGAATTATTAGTAAGAAAAGATAACTTTGGAATCTGGAATTGGAATTCAGCTGGAGGTTATTGGGTACATGCATATATGACAAGTGTACATGTAACTGATCCGGCAAACCTAACTTATCCATCTATTGCAGCATATAACAATAATGTAATTGTTGCTTGTCAAAAAGGTAGTGATGTAGTTGTTTATTATTCAACTAATGGATTTGCATCAAGAACAGAAGTTCCTATTGAAACATCAGCATATTATCCAGAGATAGTTTTTGCTGCAAAAGGTTTAGCGATTTTAACATATATAAAAGATAATATACTATATTATAGAACCTCTAATACTAGTGGAGCTTCCTGGAGCGCTGCTCAAGTTGTTAGTGATAACCAAGTTAACCTTAATGACAGAGCTGCAAACCTCGATGAATTTGGTGGCAGTGTCTATTGTGTATGGGAAGACACCAGAGGAGCAAATCTTGATGCTTACTTTGACCTAATCTACGAATATATAAATCACCCACCAGCAACTCCAACACTTGATGGAGAAACAGAATTAAAGAAAAACAAAAATTATACTTATACATTCTCAACAACAGATCCAGATGGAGATCAACTTTATTATTTAGTTGAGTGGGGCGACGGAACAAGCACAGGTTGGATTACTGCAACATCTGCTACTCACTCCTGGGATAAAGGAACTTACTTAATCAGATGTAAAGCAAAAGATGAATTTGGTGCAGAAAGTGCTTATGCTGAACTTGAAGTAAGTGCACCAAGAGCTAGATTTATAACACTTAGGTTTTTAGATTTGTTCCCAAATGCATTTCTGCTTTTGCGGCTAATATTTGGGCGCTAGTCTGCCTAAAAACCTCTCTTTTTTTTATTTTTTAATATAAAATATTAAAAAATGACTTATATTTTTGAAAATATACATATTATTAAGCAAAATATTTATAAATTAACAGCCGTTAAGATATTATTTGGAGGCAAAAAAAAATGAATTTTAATATAGGTAAAAAAGGGGCAATTTTTTTAACAGTTATACTTTTAGGAACAGCCTTTTTTGTTCCTGCAGAGTCACAGTCTGAACAATCGGAAAATATAATAGTAGATAATATAGATATAAAAGATTATAGTAATGAAATTGAAGCATATCAGTTGGATAGATCTTACATAATAGAGCCAGCTTTACCCGTAAATTTTGCGGATGACAACGATGATGCTGGATGGAAAATGGATGCAGGAAATAAAATGTCATCGGCTAGGGCGGTTTTTCCTGGTGAAATAATAGATGATACTCCTGGTCGTGGAAGAAATGGTAAATTATCATCATCAGATTCTGAAGATTGGTTTCATATGTCAGTTTGTCCAGGACAAGAAATTCAAATAAGTCTTACTGTTCCTGCAGATTTTGACTTTGATCTATATCTTGTTGATAAGTATGATACTGAAGTCGATGTATCAAATAATTCTGGTAGTGCATCGGAATATGTAAGTTGTGTTACAGATTATGCGGGTAAATGGTATATGAGTATTAGATATGTAAGTGGTACAGGTACCGGAAGATATGAATTTAGTATTAGCATAGTTGGACAAAATGATTCTGGAACTAATTTAGATGCAGGAAATGATTTTGCTAGTGCTACATTAATAACTCCAGATCATTACTTTGGATATCTTGATATGAATGATGGATATGATTGGTACAAGTTTAACGTAATTTCTGGACAAGGGATTCACTTTGAATTAAAAACAGTCTTAGCAACTCTTACTGATTTTGATATCGAATTATACAATCCAAGCGGTGATATGGTATATAAGGGAGCATATTATTTTGAGGATGAAATATTATATCCTGCTGATGTATCTGGTGAATGGCGTGTAAAAATCTGTTTATTCCCAGGATGGATAGATATACCTAACCCAACAGAATGGAAGTATTATGCTTATGGTTCAGGTACATATGATTTAACATTTAGTCTTGAAACATCTGCACCAAGTCCACCTGGTCCGATAACACAACCACAAATTACTCCAATGGCAAAAACCTTCAAGATAGCAAATGATCCCGATAGCAGTAAAGATGAATATGGGTATTTTGCTTCTATACCTGCATGTAATTATCTTGCTAGTGGAATAAGATACTTAGCACCAATTATTTATACAGGTGATACAACACCAACCGCTTATTATGATGATCCAAATGCTTTTGGAACTGTTGATGACACAACTCAATATCTTATTGATGATTGGAATGAATACTTAGCTTTATTTAGTAAAACAGCAGATGAATATAATGTTTTAACAGATCCAGTACAAGCAGCAGCTGATATTGCAACGAATAACTGGGTAACATCAGATACAGCAGTTGTTGCAGTTGATGGTAGCACATTTGAAGATACCACAAAAACTGTTCTTAAACGAATAAGATCATTGAAAAGAACTACTGAAGTAATAGAATTTAATAGTGGAGATGATGACAAGTATACAGATGCATATGGATATCAACTAACTATAGGCCCAAAATGGGGAGCAATTAATGTAAGTGTATATAGTGTAGCTTCAGCCGTTACAGCAGATCTATTAAATCTCTGGCCTAAACATATTACACTAGCTGACGATTGGTGGCCAGATTTTGTGGGCGAATCAAGAACTGATATATATTTCCCAATAACTCGATCTGGATTTTGGTCTGCTAAAGGAGGTCTTAAATCGCAAAATTATAATTTCAAAATAACAAAATATGCTGGTCATCGTTTTAGAATATTTTTAGGTAACGATGATCAAACACTAAAAGTTACTGTAAAAACAACGGAACTGTCTGATTTACTTGTATTTTTAGTTGATCCATCTGGAAATTTAAGAGCACCGATTATTCCAGCATGGAACGGTGGAGAAGTAATGCCGATTCACTGGTGGAATGGATTTCATAATGAAACAGGTGCTGATAGATGGAGATCATGGGATCCAGAACCTCACACAGAATTTTCAGCAGAGGTATTGCATCCTGAAAAGGGTATGTGGACAGCAATTGTTGTTCCACGAAATGCAGAAGGTTCTGCAAAGATTAGGTATACAATTACTGGAACTGTTAAAAAATTAAATGATAAAGGAACAGATGCCGCTATTTCAGCAGCAAATGCTGCAGTAATTGCATCACAACAACACTTACCACTATTATATGTAAAAGAAGATAGTATACCAACTGAAACAGCAAGTGCCTTTACAACTCTTGGTGTAGATAAAGTCATATTTGTAGAAAGAAATAATATCGGTAGTGGAGTAAGAGATGATCTTCCTAACTTGGAAGCAGATTTAAAGACAATGGAGGAAATTGTTGATTATATAAAAGCTGATGCTAACTCTGAAAATTATATAACTATAACATCATTAAAAACTGGTGTTGGTCAAGCTGCTACAGGGGCTATGCTTGCTGCTTATCATGGTTCACCAGTGCTTCGCATAGAAGAAGCACCAGGTAATCCTGCAGGTATTGCAAACGCTATCGAAGCATATCTCCGTTGGGAAGGTGACTATTACCATGGAGAGCGTTCTACAGGTCACTTACCAAGAGCAGATGGACCAGTATATCGTGGTTTTAATGTTACCATAGATATGCTTAGATATTTCTTATCTGGTGGTGAAAAAGGATCGATTCCTCCATTTGGTTTGGATCAGGATCGATTCTGGTTTGATGCTTTATACAAGGGAATTCATGATATGATCACAAGTTTTGATCTCGACGTAGAGGGACAAGAAGGAATATGTTTTGTTGCATCTAGAGATGATATATTTATCCCAGCTTATGCTGCATTAATGGGTAATAACTCTTATACAGGAGGTATACCAGGTATAACTCCGGCGTATTCTTCAGCTCTTGTTGTTAGAAATCTATTGTATCCTGCATTAATTTTTGCAAATTCCGGTAGAAATATAACTACGACACAGTTTATGAACTTCCCTGATGGTACCTCGTGGACAACAAATGACGGAGTATCATCACAGGTTTTTTCAACCCGTGTTATTAAAGATGCTTTTAGTTCTCATGGAAGAACCTATGATGGTCACTGTTTATGGGATGCTCATCTGGAACGTATGAACGATGGTGCCAGTATATTATATTATTCAGGACACGGAACTGGTGGAAGTGGAATATCTGCACAATATATTCAAACCGAACACTGTAACTACCCTGAAATGGAATGGTGGGATGGATGGCGTGGATATATGTTTGACAACTGGAAAACACCCCGAGACGGTGGTTTTACTTGGTACAATCCAGATCCACCAAATCTATATGATATAGTTCACTACAAATGGAATGACCAATTATTTGATAATCTACACAGCAATGCAGTCTTCTATATGTCATGTACAACTGGTGATGGTGATGGACCATTGGTTTATCTTGATCATGGAGCCGTTTGCTGGTATGGAAATGCAGGTTCAGGATTATGTCCAGAAGCAGATTTACAAGATGATGAATTCTTCAAAGATGCAATAATTCATGGAGAACCTATAGGTCCAGCATATTCAAAACAAGTATGGCTGCACTATAGAGATCACACAACAGGGGATCCAACATCGATGTACGGTAGATCTTCACTTTATGGCGGAGCTGAAGAAGGCGGTATTACTACTAGACAAGTCATCTACGGCGATCCAAATCTGATTATCTACAGCCCAGAGTGGACAGCACCGGTTCCAGTAGACTAAAAAATACATAAAAATTCAACATCTCTCTTTTTTTTTATTTTTTAAATTTTAATATATATTTTTTTAAAGTATTAATTTTTAAAAAATAGAAGATTTTATAAATATTCCTCTGTTTTTTAACAATATATCAATTGGTGAGGTAGAAAAGAAAAATGGTAACAATAAAAGAGATAAAAAGCACAATTGCTGTATCAATTGCCGCGGCATTTGGATTTATTATCGCTCTTATTTGGAAAGACATTATTATAGGGGCTATGAAACTAGGTGGACTTTGGCAAGAAGGTGGATTTGCAGATACAACTGCACTTATTTACGGTATAGTTGTCGGTTTAGTAATTACAGTGGTTTCTGTTCTAGGTATTATCTATATTTCAAAATGGGGCGGAGTAACACAAAAGTAATAACTTTATCTTTTTCTTTTTTTTTATTCCAATATTATAAGATAAAAAGCATTAAATTTTTTGTAAAAGAAATAAAAATAAAAAGGTCTTATGTATTTACTTTTATGAGCCGATTATATGAATGAAAAAGACAAAAAAGAGTTTCTTGATGATTTTGAAAAAGCAGATATTAATAAAAAACTAGATATGTGGTATTATGCTTTAGATCAAGAAGGTATTTGGGAAGAAATAATTGCTGAAATGTCAATAATTGCTCAGGATCGCTTTAGTGGAAGGGGCATAATTGCAGAAGAATAAAAATTTAAGAGGTGTAAAATCTTAAAATGAATGAGGAAGATAAAAAAGAGCTTATAAAAGAATTTAAAGACGGAGATGGAACAAAACGACTTGATTTATGGGATTATGCTATTCAACAGCAAGTTATATGGGAAGATATTATTACTGAGATGCAAAAAATAGCTAGAAAACAGGGTATTGATAAAAAACTAGAAAAAATGATGGATGAGGATTTAAAAAAAGCTTAATTTTTTTTTAAAATATCTAGTTTTAAAAAAAATAAAATAGTTATTTTTAAATTTATAGTATTTATATATTGATTTAGGGTATTTTTTTATTTAGCAATTGCTACAAAGTCAATTCCATTTCCTGCTAATCCTAAGTATCTTTCAGATGAAAAAATATCAACGGTTTTATTCCAATGTTCATGTACTCCTAGGCTTGTAGATAGATAAATACCATCATTTTCAGGATCATAAGTATCTAGATTTGGTATTGCTGATTGATGAAGGTAATTTTGAGATCCTTCACATGGATTTGTACCTTCTGTATGTAAGAAATCATACATTACTGAGTCAATTGCTACAGGGTCTTGTGAAAAAAATAAGCTATTGGTCCAATTATTATTAAATGGATACATTTGAAATTTAGCTAATGTTTTATGGTCTTCTTTTGTTGCAAAAATACCATCTCCAACATATATTATTGTTTTTCCACCAATATGCTCATGAGCAAGTAAATCTGTTTGTGGTGTAGGGTTACCTTCTGTAAAACCAGATTTATGGTAATTGTGAAGATCCCAGACTGGCTCTATAAATGTACCAAATAAGTTTTTACCTGATAGGGTTACTCCATATTGAATTGGATGTCTTTTTAAAAGAGGTATATTTATAATATAGTTTGCTTCAGCAACACAAGTTGGAAGTGTTCTATATAAACCTGTTCCATCAGCAAAATATATTCTTTCTGAACTTGGTTGAACTTTTTCGCGATTTGAAAACAATCCTATTGAATCAACAAAGTGCACATTTGGAAACTCTGGTTTTAATATTATTGCAGGATAAGTTTCGTAATATACACGTTTATAAAACCAAATTGGAATTACACGTGATGCATCGTAAATTGTTATATCTTCTTGAGCCACTCCTACTTCATTAACAAGTTGTCTTAAAAGAGCTTTTACAACATAGGGGCTTGCATCTCTGTCATTATCCTTTAAGAAATAGTTGAAGAATTGATAACAATTATTTAGATTAACTTTTATTGCAATTTTTTCCCCAGGTTGATATCCCAACTCACCATTACCATGCTCTAAATTAAAGTATTTAAACAAAATATCCCATGCTTCTGTGTCATTCTCAGCTCCTGCTAATCCTCTAATTCCATCAGAAAACATTTGGTCTATTATTTTTTGATTATTATTTATTTTAAACCACCAAAAACCTATTAGATTTTGCCTTGTTGCATTAGAATTCCAAGTCCATACAACCCTTCCAGGATTAGCTCCTTTTGGAGTACCTATAGGCTCATTTGGAATTGGTTCCCATAAAACTAGTTTATTTTCTTCAGTATTTTTAGGAACTCCATAAACATTACTAGTAATTGAGAATATCAATAAAAATGCAACTAAAATAACAGGAGTAAAAGCGACAGTTTTAATTTTAACTCGTCTAATCCACAATCCCAGTCCATGGAATATTACGCTCCATAATAAACTCCAAAAAGCAATGTATCCTATTGCTATTGAAATTGATACTTGTTGACAGGGATATCGGATTCTATCTGGTTTAGGTAAAACTCGAACTAGAAACCAAATAACTGCTGCAATACCGGCTATATGAAAAAATATTCCTTGATGTGAGTATAGTTTATGTAAAAGATTTGATTTATTTTTTTTATGATATTTCATTTTTTACCCCCAAATTTAAATTAACAATGGTTAATATTGTATTAACGCTGCTATTAATTAATTTTTTCCTATTGTGTTAATATTGCTGTGATTACATGGTTTTTTTATAAGTTTTTTCAACCCGAACAAACAACAATAATAAAAAATATCTTGATTAACATATGTTAATTTTATTTGGAAAGAATTATATAATAAATTTTTATTCATTTTTTTGGAGGGAGGCTAAAAAGAGAAATTATTAGCTCCATAATAAATTTGTATTCGCATTGTGTGTTTCTAAAACGGTTAATAAAATATGTCTCCCTCACTTTTTCTTTTTTTTAAATTATATTATGTGATTATTTTTCCTCCCTTATTCACCACCCGATACCCGCCAATTCAACAGAGCAGGATTATGTAACATTAAAATATTCTATATTTGTTGATATTATTATAAGAGAGGAAATATAAAGAAAGGATTATTAAGTAAAAAACTTGATATGAAAAAAGTTATTTATTTCTTCACAACCCATCTTAAAATATAG
>SMTZ1_10004019_pt1 | contig 14989 bp, 13 predicted proteins | sample DeeMarSWOR136_30_FD_25667 | JGI IMG/M metagenome (IMG submission 25667)
ATTCAGGGAAGACTTGGTTTTGACCAAGGGAGTTTTCCCACTCACCTTCTCGTGGCTTCGCCGAGAACCAAATTGCACTTTCTGGCTTATTGTGCAGCAAGAAAATGTTTTGTTGAGTGCTATTGGATAGAGCACTTCTCAGGGTGTATGCCACAGTAAAGCCATGATCATATATTTTGCCAGATGCCATCTGGGATGGATCAAAGTTTGACACCAAAGTCACCCAAGACACTCTCCCAGATTTTGACGGCTTCTAACGCAGTCTCATGGAGGTCGCCGATCTTATTGCCAGCACTATCCGTAATTATGACTTCAGCTGTACCTGACCCTGCTATTTGTGGAACGCCTTGGCGATTTAACGTGAGACTTACAAAAGACCCTTTTTGAGGCTTTGTGGTCACTCGCATAATACTAGTGATTCTATCGACTCTAGGTGATTTGCCAGAATTTCCTCCCCTTTCAGGATCGTATCCGTGCCTGTCATTATTAGATAGGTCTTCAATAATTTTTAGCGCCTGTGAGCTCTTGAAGGCAGTATCCACTTCAGTCTTATCTTTGCCCTTACGAACTGCCCACTTTTTAAGTACGTCTTTCAGATTTGCAGTATTGTAAATTAGTATATGGGCAGTGTTAGCAAGCTCTGCATCACTAAGTCCGCCGCTCCAATCTTGGTAGAAGCCGACTCGACTACCATCATTAATTACTTTGGGCATAAATTTGCTGATGTCAGTTTCTTGAGTTGCCCCAATCGCTGCATAGAGGCGCTGAACCCTAGAAATCAAATCATCGTTTGCCATGACCTGTGCTCCTTACCTTATGCCTTAAGCTACTATTGTGCATCTTTATATCTACTGCTAATTATAACAAATGACTTACTACACAATGACGTTTTGTTCAACCCACAATGGTGGCTGTAACCCCAACACCTTGGCAGGACTTGACACCGCGCTGGAAATGGTCTACATTTACGACAATCACAGCAGAATTCATCCTGTTGACGCTTATGAGAGTGCAAGGGACCTTGGAGAAGATGGAGGGCAGGCCAAGAGAGTAGGCAATGTAACCGATAGGCGTTTATGACCTAATAGGGATGTGGCAGTGGCAGCAGTGATGATGAGGGGCAGAGATGCGTAAGGCTTCTCTGCCCTTTTCTTTTCGAGCCGAGAGAGGCACAGGGATTGCCCTACTGCAAGTTGAAGTGGGAAATCCCCGACAAAGGGCAGAGTGTTGGGCTGGAGTGATAGTGGGAGCAGTGCGAAGGGCGGTGCGCTATGACTAAGCGACGCGGGTTTTGGCTTTGGCTGGGAATAATATTGCTTTCCCTTAGCGCAGTAATATGGCTAGGTGTCATTGGTGCCATAGCTACTGAGCCTGGGGATGCGGCCTACGCACTTTTGGCTGCTGTAATTACCACTCCCCTTCCTATAGGGTTCGGCATCTACTGCCTGGTGCGGGCCAGGAGGCTAAGAGCCGCGGAAGGGGAGGATAGCGGGCAAACCAGAGGCACTGTGCCTAAGGGACGAGGGGTTTGGCTTTGGCTAGGAATAACATCACTCTCCATTGGAGTACTATTCTGGTTAGTTGCTATCATTGGAATAGCAACTGGGCTTGGAGGTGCGAGCGACGCAATTGTGGGTGTTGTAGTTATCACCGCCCTTCCTATAGGGTTCGGCATCTACTGCCTAATGCGTGCTAGGAGGCGGAGAGTCACCGAAGAAAGGGGTGATGGGCAAATCACTGCAACCAGTCCCCAGAGAACACCTGCGTCCGATGCACCAGCGGCGAGACATAGGCCAAGGCGAGGGGTGAAGATGAGACTGGGGGCACAAGAACTGATAAGTATCCTCATTATCTTCCTCGTCATGGGTGTCAACATACTGGTTGCTTGGTGGTTGTCGCCTTCGCCTTCGCCTGTGGACGAAGCCTATAATATCCTTGAGGAATATTATGTCAACCAGGGAGCGCTCGACGCAGAGCTAAAAAATGAAAGCAGCGTTGCCGATATGCTCGGCACCGTGTACAACCCCGCAGGAGGCGCCCTGCAAGATCCCCCAGCATCCAATTACACCTACTATATTACCCCAAGTCAATATGTCTGGCTGATGGAGTATTTTGAGGAGGATTCTGAAACTATCTTTGAGGACCCCGAGGGAGTAGTCCCCGATAACATCGCCTACATCGTGGTCACACATTTCTCGGAGGGGACCGGCGATGAACTGATCACGCTTTTCGAAGAGGAGATTTCTATCGAGGGGCTTGATGGCATCATCCTCGACCTTCGTGACAATGGTGGTGGGGTGGTTGATTCAGCCGCTGAGGTAGCAGACCAATTTCTCGCCGCAGGGACCATTTTCTCATTAGTATATGGGGACGGGTCTGCGGAGACAATGACGGCTGAGTCAGGAGATTCAGCTGATGATCCTGGTTTGACGCTCGCAGTTCTGATAAATGGGAATACTGCCAGCGCTGCCGAGATAGTTGCCGCAGCACTTGGGGAGAACGGGCGAGCTACCCTCATCGGAACCAGCACCTACGGCAAGGGGTTCATGGGCTATATCGTCCCGCTGAGAGATGGGTCCGCCATCTCCGTCACCAGCGCCTATTGGTATACTCCGACGGATTTCTGGGTTGAGGGGGTGGGGCTTAGTCCTGACCCAGGTTTTTGGGTAGAGGATCATCCTGAGACACCGCAAGACGAACAGCTTCAGGCGGCAATCGCTTACATCATCGGATAACCAGGAATATTTTAACCTCCCCTGAGAGGGCTGCTGTAGGGTGCGGTACTAGGTAACAAAACTCGCCTTTGTTAAGCCTCGGCACAATCCGGGCAGAGGCGAGTAGCTCCAGTTGCACGAAATAGCGAAATCTACACCGACGCTCCCTCCGGCCTTGTGATGGGTTTGAGTTACCGCTGTTCAGGTATTGGCCGTTGAGAACCCCCCTCTGCGGGTAGCGCTTGAGACTGAGGGCCCTGGTGGCAAGATGCAGCTGTATACACTAGCTTCGGGGACAGAGATGTACTTTTATCCCTCATGTTTGGGTCACACTGCACCTGCCCAAAAGGGGGGCCGGGCGCTAGGCCGTGCTTTGCTAACTGATGCTCTTGATGAAATCATCCACGCTGATGGCGGCCATGGTCATAGTCTGGAGAGTGCCCCTGGAACCCAGTTCCACCGCGACCCTGGATATGAGCTCGTTACTGGGAGCCTCCAGGATATTAACGAAATCGTAGGCTCCCAACAGGGCATACTGGGCCAGGATCTTGGCCCCCATCGCTTCTACCTCTTTGTTAACCTCCTTGATCCGCCCTGGGTTCTCCTTAATGGTCTTCCTTCCCTCGTCGGTGAGGGTGGTGAGCATAACGTAGATTGACATGCCTACACCTCCTTCTTAGGAACATGCTTCCCAACTCCCCCGGCTGGCCTACTGTTGCCTCAGGCTTCCCACACGATATTCTGTTCGAACTGCTTTACTTGTGTCTAATCATAGCATAAAATTGGGGTAGTGACCAAGAAGGGGCGAAAGGCTTGATAAGTTGAGCGATTGAGCCGACATGGGGTCGAACCCAAGCAGATTGAACAGAAGGTCAGGATGTGACGTGATTCAGTTTGGGCGTCAGCACCAGTGGGGTGCCATTGGAAGCATTCAAGCTCGCTATTCCACAAAAGCTCACCATCGTGGTCGGCAATGAAGCCGCGCACCCCTTCGTTTTTAGTGGTACCGCATTTACCCAAATTCTCATGAGTAACGAAGAGATACGCCGCTCCTGCACTGCGGCTCGGGTCTTGGTGCACCTTTTCTGCTAAGCGGTACGTTTCCCGTTCGCTCGCGCCCTTTGTGCCTTTCAAGATAAGGAGGTTGAGCCTGTGGCAAGAAGGAAGTGGCAACTGTGTGATACTATGCTCAGCAGTGCACCCGTGGTGGTCAATTAACTTGAGAGAAAGGGTGGAACATGAACTTGAGAAAGGGTGGTCATTTAACCTGAGAAACGACACTAGAGTCTAACACCAGAATGGAAATACTTGAGGAGAAGAAATGATAACAGGAGATGAGAGCCTGGAGGTGTTTGATGCGATTTATCAGCTGGCAAGGCCTTATCTGGCCGCGAGGGACGGCGAGGTGCATGTGCAGATTATGCTGGATTTCATGTCAAGGCTGCTGGAAACCAGAAAAGGTGATAGGGGCGTGATTATTCCCGCGGTCATTTTGCATGACACTGGAAGGAGTGCAATCCCGGATGCGATGGAGCAGATGACGTGGGGCCCCAACCATGATCCAGGTCTCCTCAGACTCCACGAGGTTGAGGGTGTGAAAATCGCGAGAAGCATTCTCCAGGAGGTTGGCTACGATATGTCGAAGGTCGAAGAAATTTTGCAGATCATAGACGGGCACGATACGAGAGCAAACGCGATATCGATTAATGACGAAATCGTAAAGGATGCGGACAAATTAACGCGATATACAACACATGACTTCTGGCTTGTTGTTGAAACGTTTGGAATGGCAGCTGAGGACACGTATCGAGCCTTAGAATCTTTCATAGAGCAGTGGTTACTTCTGCCTGAGTCCAAGGAGATGGCTAGAGAGGAACTCAAGCAAAGGCAGCAGGAGTTTGAAAGCTTTCCTCGAAGCTGAGGCGGGGAGCCCCGGAGCAGACGATAAGTAACATGTAAATGGTATCATCTATATACTGCACACAGTCATTGCTGGGTGCATATGCCAAACGAGCATGGCTCTGACTATAAAACTCAGTTCAGAAAGACCTAAGGAAGTACTAGCCCCTTATTTTACAATTTGACGTTTTGTTCAGCCTCAACGACCTCCAAAACGAAGTGTCTTGGCTCCGCTCGACCCAAATCCGTTTCCGATTGTCAGACTACATATCCCTTTGCCCCTGACAGTCAAAACTCGCAAGCCCTCGGCACCCTATCAGCTGAGCAAGCAGACTGGCCAAGTAATTTCAACTCGGAGGGAAAACCTCGTGATTTTCAAGCTGGAAAAGGCAAGACCTCAATTTAAGCTTGCCCGCTCCAAATTCATCCAATCGCTTCCAAAACCTTCCTATACTCTCTGAGGCTCTTAAAGAGGTAGTCTGGTTTTCGTTTTGATAGCTCTTCTTCTGAGTTAAATCCAGTAGCCACGGCAATTGTGAGCGCCTGAAGCTGCTTGCCGCAATCTATGTCTCTGAGAGAGTCACCTATGATCACTATATCTTTCTCTTTGAATTTCTTAGCAGTTAGCGTCTCAGCTTTTTCGATTGCTAGCTTTACCATGTCAACTCGAGCTCTTACTTCAGTGCCGTAAACAGAAAATTTGAAATACTTTCTCAAAGTAGTCGCAGTTAACACTTTGTCCACGATATTTGCTGAATCACCGGTGTACAGGACAACCAGATGGCCTATTCCTGAAAGATGTGTTAGCAGTTTTTTCACCCCAGGCAGAACACATCGGGAAGGATTTTGAGGGAAATTGCTGATGAAACTCTTTTCATAGTGCTTAAGTAGTTCTTGGCTGTTCTCCCTGACCTTGTCTTCCGGTATGTTCTTTAGCTTAGCTAACTCAACAAAAATTTCTAATAGGCTTCTACCGCCAGAATCAATTTCGCTCAACTTGGCCGTCACGTTGAAAAACTCTTGGAATACTTGTTCTGCTGCTTTGTCATGGACTGACAATAGGTCAACCAGAGTGTGGTCTAAATCAAAAATGACTAATTTCATTTTGCCAAGTGGGCCATATAAGTAGCTGTGCCAGCACTACTAACGATATAGGCTGCCAGGAACATTTAGATTGGCTCTCTTTTTTGCTGTGAATGATAAGGTATTCATCACCACATTGTCAATAGTGCCTCTAGAATTGCACTTTCTGATGAAATGTTACATGACCAGCCGTTCAACTGGTGAAGCAGATGTCGATCGATGCCGAGCCCTATCTGTCATAGTTTGCCTAACAACATGCACGATATATCTTGTTGACCCTGGTATAGAGAGTTGACAAAGAAGGTGTGGCGTGCTACACTTCCTGCCACCGAGCGGGATGAGGGAAGGTAGAGGGTATGCTTGGGTATTGTCCGCGGTGGGAAAACGAAGGTCTGAGCTGGGAAACGCTCCTTCCAAGGAGCGTTTGTGTTTTGTAAAAGCACCATTACAACCCGGCGGCCGTGACTAAGGGGCGAGGTAAAAAGGAAATGGCTGACCGGGGACGAAGAGTGCCATAGAAGGGGGGTGAGAAATAGCATAGCTATTCAATATCATAGGCCAAAATGCGAAAACTAAAAAGGAGGTAAAAATGGCGTTCGATATGGATATATACGAGTTTGACGAAAAGATAGACCTGACAAGATATCAGTGCTGGGTTCTGGGCGCTACATTCTATCCGCCGCCATGGACGCCGCTCTTCACTGATTTATGGTATGCGTACGGTAGATATGGTATGCAGTATGGTCCGGAAATGATGTGCGACGTGGGAAGCCATGGTTGGGACTGGAGAATAAAGGACGGTGCTTTCTACATCACCATCGACCAGACAAGTGACGAAGAGAAGAAGGCTCGAGAGCCAATGTGGAGGGAGAGGATTGGTGCCGTTTTGGACGACCCGTGGAAGTTTTGGGAAGACCTAAAAGCGGAGTTAAAGCAAGCCTATGACCACTTTATCCCCTTTGATGTGGAGCGGGCAAGTGACATCGAGCTTAACATACACTTCTGGGATGTCTGGCACTTCACCAAGAGGATGTCGGAGATACACTTCTATGCGATGTATGCCCTTGGCCAGGGCAACGGGCTTTTCCGTATAGTGTTCCCGGAACTAACCGGAATCGCCATCACGGATGCCAAATTTGCCAAGCTGATGTCAGGCTACGATAACGCCCTGTTCCAAGCGAACAAAGGGTTAGCTGCGCTTGCTACTCGTGCTGTTAAGCTCGGGCTTAAAGGTCTTTTCGACACCTCGCGATCGGAGGAGCTGCTTTCTGCGCTGGAGAAGAGCCAGGCCGGAAGAGAATGGCTCAAGGAATTCCAGGAGTATCTAAAGGTTTATGGCTTGAGAATGACACGGCAGCTTGAAATCGCCACCCCAACCTGGCAGGAAAAGCCGAGCCTGGCCATAACCGAGGTAAAGCGAGCCATGGCTGCCGGAGGCGTTGATATTCCGGAAATGCAACGGGAACGCTTGGTTCAGGAAAGAGAGGAGATGGAGAGGGAGGTTTTGGCTATGGTACCGGGAGAGCAGAGGGAGTGGTTTGAGAAGCTGATGAGATGTACGCAGGCTTCCCACTTTTATAGCGAGGATCATGCCTTCTGGTGCGAGTTTTTAGGTCTTTCGCTAGTGAGGCGCGCCTCTATGGCATTGGGGAAGAGGTTCGTCAGAGCCGGGATTATGGATCAATATGACGATACACTTTACCTTCTTCATCATGAGATAGCACACGCAGCGATAATCCAAGACAGGATCGATCTGCACCCCGTAGTAAAAAGGCGCAAAGAGGAATACGAGGGATACCTGAAGAAGGTTCCGGAGATGCCGATGATCATCGGCGACCCGAGCAAACTCATGGGGCTGGTGGCAGCAGATACAGTATTCAGTGTTGCTGTAGCCCCACAGGTTGCCACGCCCGAGGAGGTAGGAGCAACTGTAGTAGGTGCTGCTGGGGCTCCCGGGGTAGTGGAGGGGATTGCCCGCGTGATAATGTCAGATGCCGAGATAGACAAGATTCAACCGGGCGATATCTTGGTGACACCGTTTACCACTCCAGCTTGGACACCGGTCTTTAGCACAATCAAGGCGGTAGTGACAGACGGAGGCGGATACCTTGCCCATGCCGCAATCGTAGGTCGCGAGTATGGTATACCTGCTGTTGTTGGAACTATGGAGGCGAGTAGGAAAATCAAGACAGGAGACAAGCTAAGGGTTGATGGCAATCTGCTAAGGGTTTATGTTTTGTAACGAGCAGGTACCTGAGCATCCCTGGGAAGCAGATAGTCTGCGCAGATACAGACTAGAGAGTTGGCGTTCAGAGGGAACCAGAAGAAGTAGGAGTTCGTCACAAGATAAGAGTTGATGGCGGCCTCTGTGTAGTCTGTTGCGTCAGATGATGGACAGCGGAACACAAAATAAGGAGGAAGGAATCGGCATGAAGCGGAAAGCTATGAAGAAAGGGGAAACATCACAGCCAATCTACAAAGTCAAGTACTTGGGTGAGGTCATGATACCCATGCGAGATGGAGTACGCTTGGCGGCTGATATCTTTGTGCCTGATGCCAGGGGGAAATTCCCGGCGTTGCTGGCCTACGCTGTTTGGAGCAAGGAAACGTCCTCACATTTGCAATGGACTTTGCCACCGCAACCGCATTACCAGACATTGGTCTGGGATGGGACAATAGAAGGCGGAAGCTCCAACTACCTTGTGTCCCGGGGCTATGCGCATGTTATGGCGCAGCCAAGGGGAATCGGGCATTCGGAAGGGGTCGTGGACAAGAACTTCGCAACGGATGGCTATGACCTCATAGAGTGGATTGCACAACAGCCGTGGTGTGATGGCAATGTGGGAACAATAGGAATATCTGCCTTTGGGTATTCACAGTTAGTCGTGGCAACAACACAGCCACCACACCTGAGATGCATCATGCCCCTCAATGCTATGTGTGATGTGTATCGCGATGGGCCTTACGCCGCTGGCATACTTCATACATTCTTCTTCTACCTGAAGGCAGTTTATCTTGCCGTACACACCGTCGACCCTGAGCACAGGGCAGAACAGCAGCGCTTGGCCCGGGAAGCGCTAAGCAATCCCGACAATCCGGATATTTATCCGGTAAGAGATATCATGATGCATTCAGAGATATATAACGCCCTCGTTCATCCTCAGGTTTCCGATACAAGCTGGGGGCTCTTCGACTATATGATGCATCCTTATGACGGGCCATTCTACTGGGAAAGGTCGCCCAGCTACCGCCTCGATGATATCAAAGTCCCGGCTTACCTTGGCGACGAATGGCGCACATATAATTACGGGTTTATGACGGGAGCGTTCAGAAGCTTCGCCGGATTGAAGGTACCAAAGAGGTTAATGATGCTGCCCGGCCGTATTGAACGCCCAATGATGGCGGTTGATCCTGACCTGAGCAAGCGGCCATTCGCGGGGTATGCTGATGAGACGATCAGGTGGTGTGACTACTGGCTTAAGGGCATAGACACCGGCATTATGGATGAGCCGCCGCTAAAGATCTTCACCATGCAGGAGTGTGAACCCTATGCTGGGACGTGGCACTTTGAAAACGAGTGGCCTCCGGCGAGAACTAAATGGACAAAATTCTACCTCCACACCTATGGACGTCTATCTACAGAGCCACCAGGAGCCACCTATACTATTCCTGATAGCTTCGTGCAGGCACCGATCACCATCACAAATAAGATAGAGTCCTGTAAATATCAGACTGGACCCCTGCCCGAGGATTTGACGATCACAGGCCCCATTGCGTTGAAGCTTTATGCTTCAATAGACACTGAGGATGACAATTGGATAGTTGGCCTCAGCGATGTAGCTCCGGATGGCAGAAAAATGGAACTGACAAGGGGCTTCCTCAAGTGCTCCCATAGAGCCATTGACCCGAGTAAGTCAAAACCCTGGCAACCGTACCACCCACACACAAAGGAGTCGGTTGAGAATATTCAGCCTGGCAGCATATACGAATATGATATCGAGATTCGGCCAACATCAAATAAGTTCCTGGCGGGGCACAGGATTGAACTGGAGATTATGAGCATGTCTGGCCCTACCCAGAGGATTGCTTTTGGGGCCTCTTCATTCCACATGTGCTCTAACCACGTATGCTGCCATAAGATTTACCGTGACCCTGAACACCCATCGCACGTTCTACTACCAGTGATTCCGTGAGAATACGAGGACGGGATACGAGCGGAGGAGGGATTGGGCTTACAGACCGCTCCTTCCTCCGCTCCATCATATCCGTCTTGAGACTTGGCTTTGTACTGGGTTTAGCTTCATAGCCCATGTACGACAGTTCGCGAGCGAAGGCAATAGGCGAAATGCCGTAGCCAAGCAGATTTGGACCCGAGACCTATGAATTGGCAAATTGTACAGGATCTCGGTTTCGTGAATATGTACTCGTGCATTCGAAGCGTTAGGAGCTGCGGCACCGAAAAGGTAGAGACCGTGGCGGGTTCAAGGGCCCATTAGAAAACCCATAACACCGCCTTGAAAGATGGCCTTCGAAACTATTTTAGGAAAGCTGCTGGTCGGTCGACAGATGCCCGATGTCTGTAACCCCATTTGAGAACAAAATAGCGCTTTGTTCAACTTTCAGATGAGAACTTCATCATCACGCCACTCAATTACGCTACTTGCCCACACACGCCTGATCGCCTTTTGCAGTACTACCTGACGCGGCTCGGGTATGTCAAGCAGAGATGGCAAAATAACATTGTCAAACCGGGCCAGGAACGAACACCGCTTTCGAAGTAACGTTATTGTAGTTGGCGCACCGCCATAGACTACGAAATCTAGTGTCGAGGCATGTGGTTCGAGATGGCCTCCGATGTGGCCACAGACCCGATTCAAGAAATATTCTATCTGCTTTTCCCGGTGTCTCCCAAATCTCTGCTGTGAGCTACCACCTTTCTTGTGTCGCCCGTGGACAAGCCCGGTTCCAACCTTACTAGTAACAAGACTTTCACCCTCAGAGAGCCCAATAGCATATGCCCCCAAACGCATTAGAATCAAAGCAATCCTAAAATCGCGCTTGAGCAGAGAACGCAACGGTTCAACAACATAATCTTGTGCGAAGTATTCTGCCATGATTGGAAATGGTGGTACAATTAGATGCGTTCGTAAGTGGCTCCCAAAAATGACGGCCCCCGTTTTCGAAGCGGCAGCGAGTTTGGCTAATTCCTGTGGAATGGCTTGTGGGGCAAGCACCTTTTCGAGTAAATTTTCAACCTCTGGTGAAGGCAAGCCAGACGGTATGTAAAGGGACTCGGCTATGCCAGTAGTCGCCTCCAGTTCATTGAGGAAGCCAAGCATCTTTACTCTACTCAGAAAGAACCGCCTTGATACAAACATAGTGGAAATGCCTCTGCTCTAGAAACCAGCAGCAATGACCTAAGCCGTAGCTATAGCTTGGCGACAGTCGCTCCATCACCACCTTCGCCCCGCCCACCGGGACGGAAGGACTTAACTAGAGGGTGAGAGGCCAGCAGGTCTCTGACGATTTTACGTACTGCCCCGGTGCCAATACCATGAACAATACGTACCTCGCCCAAATTAGCCAGAGAGGCAGCATTGAGGTAGCGGTCAAGCGCCCACTCTACCTCATCGGCTCGTTTCCCTCGCAGGTCAAGTTCCATTGAAACTGGCCGTCCGGTCACCGGCCTTTTTACCGGAGTAAATTCTGGGGGTGGTGTACCCAGCGGCACTCTTACCTTTTCCACGCTATCGAGACCGAGCCTGAGCTTCATCTGTCCGGCCTGAACCTCAACCTGCCGTGTTTCCTCAGATACTGAAAGCACCGTCGCCTGAAGGTTTGTTTCTTTCAAGCAGACCACATCACCCACAGTGATCCTGCCCTCGTCTGGCGTCTCACCATCTGCCTTTCCGCTTGCCTTTGTCTGCCATGTTTCACTCTTCAACCGCTCCCCTACTGCGACTACGGCTCTGCGGGCTTGCTCAATTCTTTCCTTCGATTTTTCCTTGCGTAAGGCAGCCGCAGCCTGGCGGATTTCCTGGTGCAGCTCAGCAGCCTCACGGACAACCCTGTCTCGGGTCTCTTGAATGACCTTTCTCTCTTCTGCTTTCAGTCGTTGAAGTTCGTTTTCTAACTCAATATTCCGTCGCTCTGCCTCATCTCTCTCCCTCTTCAGGTCTTCACGGAGAGCTTCGATTCTTAGCTTTTCGTCAATTAAATTGGCCAGTAGCGTTTCCAACTCCTGAGTACCTTTTGATAGCATACCTCTGGCAGCTGCGATAATCTCGGGGGGCAAACCCAGGCGAGAAGCGGTAGCCAAAGCATTACTTCCACCCGGGATACCCACTCTCAGGCGGTAGGTTGGCATCAGCGTAATCGGGTCAAAGTCAAGCGAAGCGTTTTGCAGCCTTGGGGTCATGTGTGCGAATGCCTTAAGGTCACTGTAGTGTGTGGTAGCTATTGTCATCGTTCCCTGCGATAGGAAACGGAGCAAAATAGAGCGGGCCAAGGCAGAGCCCTCTGCGGGGTCGGTATTGGTACCCAACTCATCGAGAAGTACGAGACTCCTTTCCGTAGCACTGTTTATTATGCGCACAATGTTGCCCATGTGCCAGCTGAAGGTGGAAAGCGTTTGCTCAATGCTCTGCTCGTCTCCAATATCAGCGAATATGCTATCAAAGACCGGAAGGCTACTTTCTGGTGAGGCCAGGATTGGTATGCCGGCCTGTGCCATTAGGCTGAGCAAGCCAATTGTCTTAAGGGCTACCGTTTTACCGCCGGTATTGGGTCCGGTCATCACGAGGATAGAGAAGTCTCGCCCTATCTCTACAGAAAGAGGTACTGCTCTTTCTGCAAGTAAAGGGTGCCTAGCTCCAACAAGTCTGAGGACACCAGTCTGTTCACCCTCAGGCGTCTGGCTATTTTCGCTGAAGTTGGTAAGGATAGGTTCAGTACATCTAGCTTTCCTGGCATACTTCGCCTTAGCCAGTGCTAGGTCCAACTCGGCCACCAAAGCTATACTGTGAGAGAGCTCTGCCTCGTGCGTTCCCACTTCAGCGCTTAGGTTTCCGAGAATTCTCCCTATCTCACGGCTTTCTTCTATCACCAGTTCCCGAAGTGTATTCCCCAACTCTACGGTCGTCCATGGCTCGACGAATATGGTGGCTCCGCTGTTAGAAATGTCGTGAACAATGCCTCTTATTTCTTTTCGAAATTCAATCTTGACGGGAATGACGTATCGCCCTTCCCGCTCAGTAATAAGAGGCTCTTGGACTATCTTACGTCCTCTAGGCGATCCCAGGGTGGCTTTTAGACGGTCCAACAACTCTTCACGCACCTGTCTCAGTTGCTGCCTAACTGCAGCCAACTTGGGCGAGGCGCTATCCAGCAATTCCCCGGTTGGCGCAAGGCATCTAGCAATATCTTTCTCTAGTTGGCCAAGCTCAACTATACCTTTGGCGATATTCCAGAGCAACGGAAATTCCCCTGACAACTTTTCGAGGCTGCCTCGCAATCGGCCTATGGCAATTAGAGTCTCTTGAATTTCCACAAGGCTTCGAGGCTCAAGGACTTTGCCTCGTGCCGCCATCCCAACAGCTTCTCGAATATCAAGAACCCCTCCGATGCAGAAGCCTGGCTCTAGCGACAGGAGATAGCGTCCCTCGGCGGACTGTCTCAGCAGCGCAGAAACCTGTTCGTAATCAGAAAGCGGTTGAAGATTGAGGGCCAATGCGCGGCTGGCCGAAAATGAAGTAAATCCAGCTACTATTTCTCTTATTTGGGGAAACTCAAGCACTTCGAGGCTTTTGCTGTCCAAGGCACTTACCTTTCTTGGTGCAACTACATTATACCATGACACACAGGAAGTCCGGACATCCTGCTAGATTGGTCATTTGTCAACACCAATCCGCCATAAGTTGTTGCAAGAAACCTGCACAAAGAGGCAATTTGTGTGGTGGACCAAGTCACCCTCACCAATACGAACTGGGGATCAAACAAAACTGACAATTGTTCAGCAAGGATTGTCGCCACTAGGGTGGTAAGCTTGCTCCAAAACCACTTGGTTTCGGAGCGGGAGCGAATCAGGCATCCAGCTCAGCAAGATTCAGAACTTCTCGCATATCTGCTTCCATCCACCCCAGTCTTCCAGCCCCTGGTTTCTCGCGAGCACGAAAAGTCGAAAACCCCGATACCATGCCCTCGCCTCTTCCAATTCCCTGTCATGAAACCGAACCAAGTTGGCCTTGGCGAGCTTGTCTCTCCCTCTCATTCCCCCTTCGATCAACAGACCATCGAACACAGGCAAGAGTGCTCGTAACGCATCGGTTGCTCTGGTCGTGCGCGAAAGTAGTTCGCACAGTTCCTCAGCATACCCCGGCGGAGGCACTAGGTAGTCTTCGGCACGCAGTGGCCCCTTATTGGGGTCCCCATAGGTCTCGAAGATAAGCTCCGCAGTGCTGGACACGATTTGTTGAAAATCGACTACAGGTAGTGATTCGGTTATGAGCAGTTCAGCAACGGCCTCTTGGAGTTCTTCCGCAGAGAAATAGGCCACACGGCTTGCTGCCGTGAGGCAAGCATATACCAGCCGACGAAGAATCTGGCCGATGAGCAGGGAGGTCTCACCCGAATCAAGCCCAGCAGCGGCTGCTTCACGAAGGCAGAGCTGGCTAGCTGCTATACACCTCTTTAGACGTGTGAACTCTCCCTCCGCCCAGAATCCAGTTTCCAAATATCTGGCTATGTTTTGCAGCTGATGCCCTTTGGCCTTATGTAGGATTCTCGCCCAAGCCTGATCAAGCTCGGGATCGGTAAGCGCCGGGAACAAGTCTCCAAACAGTGGTGCAGCAATCGTGTGCTCACGTTTCTCAATCTCTGTAATATCTGCTATCCTGACGTCTTCTTGGAGGCCAAATCTCTTTAAGTCAACACGAGTCCTGGGCCTGATATAGAGTATCGGGCCGGGAGGCATCCTTGCAGATAGGCCTTTCAGTATAAGCAGACGATTAACAACGGAGGAATCTCCACTCTTGCAGTCAACGTATATGTGATGTATGGTGCCATCAGGGACTACGACGCATCCCAACACATCCACGTCTGGGCAAGAGATCCTGGACACTTCCTGTTCTGTCCCAAAATATACATTTGTGAAGGGGGTTATGCCTTGGGCTAGGAGCAGGCGGGCTGGCAGGGACACCTTTGGCTCCAGGTGATGCTGCTGCTCCCGCAGGGCTGTCCATTGGCGTCATAGTTGGCATAGTGATAGGGGCGTGTGCTGCCGCTGGGCTTATCGC
>SMTZ1_10003902_pt1 | contig 14988 bp, 14 predicted proteins | sample DeeMarSWOR136_30_FD_25667 | JGI IMG/M metagenome (IMG submission 25667)
CATTTTCTTTAATTCAAAATTTGACTCAACATTAAAAATATTACTGAGATAAAAAATCTAATGGCATGGTATCAGTAGGCTTATGAGGATAGCTAATCTTTCCATCAATGATATGGATTACTTTCCAACTAAACTGCAAAAGTTGGTCTGAAATAAAACGACGATGACAGCGAAAAAATAGCTTTTCAGCACACATAAATGCGGTTGTTTGATTGGTGGCAAAGGTCATCAATGTTTTTATACCCTGCAAGAATGATTCACTTTGCATGTAAAGTTGATATCCACCTTTACGATAGCCTCCAAGCAGTTCGCCTAACCAGAGATAATCAATATCTGACCGTTGTAACTGTTGTTGTAAATTTTGTCGCTCAAAATGGGGATATTTCTTTGAGGTTGGAAAGCGCCGCACATCTGCTATGGCTTTGATTTTGTATATTGTTAGTAATTGAAGAATTTGTCCGATAGAGAGAGTTGAATGACCAATTGAGTATATTAATTTATTAGAATTCAATTTTGGATACCGAAACATCCTGTACTTAATGCTATCAATAATTATCCCAGGTAATAAAAAGCTAAACCAAATCGATTGGATTTGAACGGTTTTTTAAACTTATTTATTGTTTTTTTCTTTCTTGAAGAAATTCCTCTTTCAAAATCCCGTACGCGTCAATATCCTCAAATTTACCCCATTTCTTTACATGCTGCCTTAAACACCCCTCATGCGTCATCCCTAATTTCTGCATCACTTTTCCAGAGGCGGGATTTCGTTTAAAATGATGAGCATGAATCTTATTTAAATTTAATACTTCAAAACCATATTTCAGAACTGCATGGGCTGCTTCGGTGCAGTACCCCTGGTTCCAAAAGGGCTTACCGATCCAGTATCCCATTGAAGCGGTTTCATATTCTTTTTTTATTTCAGACAGGGCAATAGCGCCAATGAGATATTTTCCTTCTCGATGAACAATTGCAAAAGTGATCACCTCTCCCTTATCGAACTCCTCTTTGTGTTTGCCAATCCATTCTTCTGCCATGCCATCATTATAAGGATGGGGAATAAATAGTGTTGTAGCAGCAATGTCTTTATCTCCAGCCAGTCGTTGGACTTCGGGGGCGTCTTCTAATGTGAAAGGTCTCAGGATGAGGCGTTTGGTTTCTAACTTCGACCACTCATTCATTTGTTTTCTACCTAATTTTATGAAAAGAAAAATCGATAATTCCTTTGATTGTTCATTAATAGTTGAATTTTTAATTCATTGGTTTTCGTTTCTGATAAAAAAACAATGTTCTCATTTCCATCGATCACCTTTAAACTAAATGATTTCTCTGATTGACAATTAAAATGGCATTTAACAGCTTTTGCATACGATATTTCATAACTTATCGAAATAAATTTATCTTGAAATTTTAAACTTGAAATAGTATAAGTATTCCCTGCAATCATTAAATCCTCAGAAAAATTCGGGCACAATATAAATGAATTTTGAAAATCAGGACGGTATTCTCGGAAACCGATTAAACTTCTGATGATATGCAGCGGCAGTGTCGCTGCCCAGCCATAGCCTTCAGCGCCAGAGGGCTTTTCGTGCCCCCAACATTCCACCGAAATACCAGGCATCGCTTCACCTTGCTGCCAATCTCGTCGATCCCAATTTCTATAAACCCGATCAACAGTATTAAAAAGCGCCTGTGATGCCAATTCTTTGAATTCCACATTCCAGCAGGCTTCCAGATACATAAAGAAAAACGATGCCCACTCCAGCCAATATTTGGGATTTTCTTTAAAATATTCAAACCATTTTTGGGCAATCGCTACCTGTTTTTCTGTATAAATACCAGCAAAAAACGGAGCTAAATTGGTAATATCCCGATAATCTTTTTTCTTCACCCAATCATTGGTTCTTTTATCAAAATCACAGAACCAGTTCTCCTGCCACATTTGCTGTGTCTTCTTTTCAAAATTCTGATATATTTTTCCCCAATAGTCATCTTCTTGATTCAAACAGGTAGCAAAAAAGCTTAATATGTTAGCGGATTGTGCCATGGCAGCCTGCAAATCAACGGCTCGTAAATGACTCACAATTTCGCCGCCAGTCGGTTGCTCAATTAGAAATTTGATCGAATCATCCTGCCCGCTTTCCCAGCTACAATTGTAAACAGCCCAGCCTTGTTCATCGGTACGATTTTCTAACCACCATTTCAGATAGTTATTTAAATATGGATAAAGCGTTTGCAACCATTGTCGATCTGAATGACGCAAAAAAATCGATTCAAAACAGTAGAATGGAAAACACCAGGCAGGTGAAGTACCGCATTCGTTCCCATCTTCTGATATCATGTTTAACGAGCCATCTTCTCGGGCACATGGTACTTGAGAGCCCAGGGCATCTTGAAATAATCCAAGGATTACTTCCCGGCTGAGTGCTGGATTGGCATAACTCATCATCAACATATCCAAGGCGGTTTCTGCCAGAACGATCCGCGGTTTTTGAATTTGCATCGCATCCCAGCGAGTGGAAAAAATCCCCACTGGTTCTCGTACATTCATCCTGAGTGTTTCCCAATCATAGTTCCAGCCTCGTTTCCAGTGAGCAGGCCAATCCCCTTCCAGTTTTGGGCTTGTTTGCCAAAACTGCTCATCCTCCTGTACTCTCTCAGTCCGAATCGCATTTAATTTTGACAAATAATTAGTGACTAATTGTTTCGATTTGTTTTCGCTGACACTGCGAGAAAATAAGCATTTCACTATAAAAGAGTGCTGACCATCTGGTTTAACAGGAATTTTAATTATTCCAAAAAGAGAAGACTCCGTTGTAGAGAAGAATCCACCTTTTGCTGTTGGTGAATTAATTTGATAACTTTGAAGCTTTGTTAAATCATCGCTGAAACCATATCCCAGGCAAATCTCAGAAGGACTTAATGTAAAGCAATATCCTTCTGCGAAACTCTTAATGATGATCGAACTGTTACTGTCATCAAATCGCCCGGTCAGTCCAAAATCCCAGAGACCCGTTTGTTGATAATCTAAATAAACTGATTGAAGAAAAAGCAAGCATAGATCAGTGTTTGTTTCCTCTTCTACATTTACTTCCACTATTGTTGCTAAAATATCTTCATCTGCCAGGAAAAATTCAGCAGAGAACTTTATATTTCGCCACTGCCAATTAAATCGAAAAAGATTTTTGCTATGATAACAACAATTTGGATGAATCGAGTTATTTTTGAAGTCTCGTATAGATAGAATGCGCTGGTTCCCAAATTGAAATCCAATATTTAACGAAGCTCGATAAATTGTAGTTTGTGCATTTGGAAATATCCATCCAAAGCCGCAAGGGGGATTAACTTGTAGCACTCCACTTCGATGCAATTTCCAGGTGTGAAATGGATTATCCAGATAGCCATAAGGGGTGTATTCATCCTGGGGGAACATTGATACTTCCTTGAGTAACAGCGACAAATTAAAACATCTGAATTGCTGCCTTAAAACATGAAGATGAAGTGGTGATGTTATTGATCAGCGGGAGATTTTCCATCCAATTTAAATGCTTTATCCAGCACCTTTCGGGTGACTTCAGGAATATCGATATCTTTTAAGTCCTGTTGTGAAAACCACCCCGCGTCAATAACATCTGATTGTGGATTTAAAACACCACTGATATATTTTGCCAGGTAGTCAATTAAAATATAATGATACTTAACTTCCCCCGCCCTGTCTTTCAATATAAGATCGACCACCGAAATTACATCTTCCGGTTCAATTTCGATATTGCATTCTTCGTTAACCTCTCGAATCGCGGCATCACGGACTCTTTCACCAAGTTCAACCATTCCGCCTGGAAGAGACCATAGCCCTTTACTGGGTTCGTTTCCTCTTTTTACTAACAATACCTTATTCTCGGCATTAAACGTAATTACTCCCACTCCGACCATTGGCGCTGAAGGATAAATACGGGACATCAACACTCCATATTTTTATTAAGTAAACATCCTTTTAAATCTAGTGAAATCAGGGATCGTTATTTTCCGTCCGCTCCGCAGTATCAAATCTTCATCTTCAAGATATCGAAAAACACGGGAAATTGTTTCACGTGATGTTCCTGCCATATTGGCTAAATCCTGTTGAAGCGGTATCTTGGGAATGACAACCTGTCCTTTTCTTACCCTTCCATGATCTTCGGCAAGCATAATCAGAGAAGATGCTACCCGTCCCATAGCATCCTGAAGGGAAAGACTTTTGATTTGCGAATCACTTTTTCGAATTCGAGCTGCCAGCTCTTTCATCAAGCTAATTGAAATTTGAGGATAATCCTCCAGCAGTCCTAAAAAGTCACCCCGTCGTAGTATTAACACTTCTGAATTTTCGATTGCTGTAACACTGGCAGACCGCGCCTTTCCGTCGATAAGTGAAAGCTCACCAAAAAAATCTCCCGGTTCAAGAATTGAGAGAATCACTTCCCGTCCATCATCGCTTATTCTTGACACTTTAACCCTTCCCTTTTGAATCAGAAACAAAGTGTTACCAGCTTCCTCTTCAATTAAAATGATCCGATCCTTCACATAGTGCTGCGTGACACACAATTTTCTGATCTTTTCTATTTCATCATCATCAAGTTGAGAAAAAAGAGGTACGCGTTTTAAAAGTCTTGTCTCCATTTGACCTCCCTCATATAATATTTAATTACTTTGTGCCCTTAGTATGGAATCAATATTGTCAAACCTTCTCCTCTTTGTCAAATTCTTCTAACATACGATAGACCACATCCATAACCATATTGGCTTGCTGCTGTAATTTTTCTTTATTATCGAGACTGACTTCAATCTTCTCTAATTTAATTGGTTTACCAACCCTTACGCTCACTTTAACGGGACGAGGAAACCATGCCCCAGGAGGAAGAACTTTATCTGTCCCATAAATGGCAATCGGGACGACTGGGACCCCGGTCATCTGTGCGAAACGGATAAACCCTGTTCTTGGTCGTAATCTTTGTCCCCCTTCCCTTTTTCTTGTCCCTTCAGGAGCCATAAAAAGTATCTCGCCTTTTTTTAAAAGATGAAGGGCATAATTAAAAGCTTCTTGATCTGAAGAATCTCGTACAACAGAAAACATATTAACAGCTTTCAACCACCATTTAAGGATTGGTACTCGAAATAGCGACTCTTTTGCCATTGTATGGACGCGATGTGTTATCACTAAAGCCATAGCTACCGTATCCATATTACTTTTATGATTTACAACTCCAATGAAAGGACCCTTTTCAGGAAAATTTTCTTTACCGTATCCCTTACCTCTAAAATAAATTTTTGCAAATAATTTTAGAATAAGGACTGAAATCCAGTAGACCATATTCCCCTCTGAAAAGTAACTTTTCAATATCTGAATAAATCATTAATATAGCAGGGAAAAATTAAACATTTATCACAATAAAATCAAGAAAATTTTTTTATAAAGAGGAAAAAAGTTGTTATTCTATCCTAACGATAAAGGTTATGCTCATGTATGTATTGTTCCACAGATGGTGGTATTAAGTGAGAAATAGACTCACCTGCTTTAATTTTTTGCCGAATAACAGTCGCCGAAATGTCAATCAATGGCGATAGCAGAATGGTAGCTTTGCTCTTAAATTCAGGTAAAGCCTTATCTAAATTTATTTCTGGTCTCTGAAGGACGACCACCTGAGAGTTATTCAAGATTTTATCTGGGTCTTTCCAATTGGAGAAATCAATCAGACTGTCCGCGCCAATGATTAGAAACAAATTATCTTTGACAAGAGAAAATTGTTGTCGATAATAAATCACCGTGTCAATAGTATATGAAATGCCTTTCTTCTTGATCTCTATATCTGATATCTCAAAACCGGGATAGTTATCAATGGCAATTTGAACCATTCGATATCTATGTTTCGATTCAGTTAGAGTGAGATTCTGTTTATGGGGTGGGATTGCTGCAGGGATAAAAATAATTCGATTGAGAGATAGTTTTTTTATTGTCCAATTTGCCAACTGTAAATGACCGTTATGTATTGGATCAAAAGTGCCGCCAAAAAGACCAATTTTAATATAATCCTCCATCAAGCAATAGGCTCTCTATCAGATCGACTGAACAGATAATTTCAGTGATTATCGTTGTCATTTGTTTTGATGCTGGAGAGCAAATCTTTAATTTTATCCACCTTCGAACTTTTAGGATATTTTTCCAAGTATAATTTATAAAATTTTTCTGCCTGTTCTAACTCACCCATTCGTCGATAACATTCTGCCTTTGCCCAAAGTGACCTTTCGGCATACTTTGTATCGTAAAAATTATCCAATACAAAGTCATAATAAATCAATGCCGATCGATAGAGGGCTCGTTTTCGATACGATTCACCTGATTTAAAATTTTTCTGGGCAAGCTTATCGCGACATTTTCGCATATATTCGTTTACTTTAGGAACCAGCGCACTATTGGAGTAATCCTCCAAAAATTTTTGGAATTCCTCAATCGCCTTCTCAGTATAGGTCTGGTCAAGAGCCGATTTGGGTGATAATTTATAATTACTCAAACCAACTTTATATTGAGCATCATCAACATATTCACTATTTGGATACCTTCTCACTAATTTTTCATATTCTGCGATTGCTAAAATGTATTCTTTTAAATTAAAATGACACTCTGCGTAATAAAATTGTGCTTTATCACTAAGGCTTCCGCCCGGAGAATTCAAAATAATTATTCGGAATTGAGTCCGGGCGTCGAGATAATCTCCATCATTGAACATTTCTTCTGCTCTTTTCATTCGCTCTTCTGCAGAAAGATTGGGTTTAATTTTATGTCTTCCACATGAAATTAATATTACTATCATCAAAATTAATAATAATATTTGTAGTATTAAAATTTTTTTCATGGAAATTCCTTTAGTTACTCCGCAATCGAAAAAATAAATAGACGACACCAACCGTGGTTATCATGACAAGTAGCGGTTCAATATATTTCTTGAATCCTTGCGTTTCTGGTAAACTGGCTTGTGTAAAAGAAAAATTTTTATTCTCCAACCTGGTTACATCATAAATTGATACACTATCTGCATATTGTTCGTTAACTTCATCAAAAATTTTTATCAAACCAGTTGATCCTTCTGTGGCTAAGACGTTTAACTTCAATTTACACTGTCGCTTAATTAAATTTTTTGTTCCGGTTGGTAGATACTCAACTCCCAAATACAGTATTTGAACATCAATAATATATTTTTTGTCCAAAATCTGTTGATTTAGATAAACTCGGGAAATACCTCTCTGTTGCAGATCTTTCACAAACCAATTTTTAATCCACCAGTTACCCGCCTGTTGTAAGCCTTGAGAACGAATTAATAAAGATGCAGAGGAATCAGGTGACAATCGATCGACTATTCTGTGTACCATTGTTGAAGCCAGGTTGTTGAGGATAGAAAAATTATCAACTGGTTGCTGATCAAATTGCATAAAAAAAGGGCAAACTAAAACAAGTTGTGAACATCGGCTGAGAAAGTATTTTACTGATTTTTTCATAAAATGATCAACTAATATTACTCAACTTAAAAAATAAAGTTCCCTACTTCAAATCCGAATTAATAGTGATAAAATATGCCAATTGAAAATCTGATTTTTGTTTTTTTCATATACGAATGTATAATTCAACATAAATTGTGAATGGTTAAATCGATTATCATTCGAAAACATCAAATTAGAGTCAAATAATCCAAGTCCCCCAGAAAACATTCGAATACCAGCAAATCGCTCCTGGAAATATCCACCACGAATGGCTAATAAGGAATAAATTTTTTGTTCAAATCCTAGATGCGTCTCTCGAACGCCTTTTCGATCATCCTCAGTCAAATTGCGAAGATCAAAAGAAACCGTGGTACTGGTTGTCGGTTTATATGAAATTCCAATATTCATCGTCTGATCAACCAGACGCTCAAGTGGTAAACGAATGTCCGGGATATTTTCAGGGTAATCAACAAAAGCTAAACCAACGTTCATTCGAGTTGACGGCTTTAACAATATACCATAACTAAATCCAACTCCTCGCTGGACTTCATCATTAATCCTCTTTATATAAAAACTAGCAGATGCTCCTAATGATACGCGGTCAGCCAGTTTAATTCTTGTCACAAATGTATGATAGCTATTTTCCCACAGGTCACAATTGTGGAAAAATTTCTTCTGGTGTAATAAATATTTTTCATCAGCTATCTGCTCGTTGAAAATCAAAGCAAAATCAATAAACTTACCAGTAAAAACGATACTTTTTACCAATAAGCCAGCCGTTTTAAGTATTTGATTATTATCCTGCTTATTTTGTTGATCAGCCCGAAAGCGTTCATAATAGATAATTGTTGGAGCAATCGGATTCAGGTAGATGGTTAGCCGGTGTTGCTTGTTATATTCATAAAGACTTAATGTTGCTGGATTATAACTTGCTGAAACGATATCATCTTCGATCGATGTGTAGGCACCTCCCATTGCAAGAGGGCTGGCTTTTGTTGTGCTCAATGTGAAAAAATAATTCTGCTGGGACAATCCAATATGGGGCATACCTAGAATCATTATTAACACAAAATATATTCTTAATTTAGACACCGAATACTCCTATCTGACAAATCAATTATTTCCGAAGAATCGGACTTTAAAATAAAATAATTTAATTCTCCACAACCAGATTTGTTCCATGAATAAAACTTAAAAACATTTGTATTATTGAAAAAACCTAACTGAATTACAAGATTGCAATCATCTTCACAAATTCGATTGAAAGGTATCTCTTTTTAGAGCGTGAAACGCCTTTATACATTTAGACGATAAATACATAAAGGCGTTGTGTAAAATTTATATATTTTTTGCTATCGGCTCAGTCCTGAGAATATAGCTTTACAAATTGATTAATGAATAAATGTAGAATTGATTCTGGTTTATCCGCCGCTGGCGGATTCAACTACCTCTAAATTCTAGAGACGAAAATCGTTTTATAACAAACTCATTCATGGACGAAATAGTGCAACGAACAATGGCACAATATTCAATAACGAAATTGTGATCGTAAAAATATTTCCATGTCGTGTGAAAAACGTTGTTGCGTTACGAAGAGGTATATTATGGACAAGATATTTTTTTTGAAAAATGGGAGTGGATAGCAAAGTTCTACCATAAGGATCAACGAACATGGACACCCCGGTGTTGGCACAACGTGCAATACTGACTCGATTTTCTATGGCGCGAAATACCGCCATCTGGGCGTGATGATAAGGTGCCGCACTTCTTTTAAACCAAGCATCATTTGTTATTATAATTAATATATCAGCGCCGTTTAAAATAAATTTTCGTACCAGCTCGGGAAAAAGGGATTCAAAACAAATGATAACAGGGGCTTTAATTCGATCACGTTTCGCTCGGTCAGATTTTAATTCACTATCTTGAGAGACTATGGGTACGTTAAAGGAAACGACTTCAGTTCCCGGAGAAAAATTACCCTCGCCCATCTCTAAACTTTCTAAAAAATTTCTCAGAAATGGAAACGTCTCGGTAAATGGAACACGCTCACCAAACGGTACCAGGTGAATTTTATGGTAAACCTGGAAGTTAGGGCGATGAGGTACCAATAAAAAAACCCCATTAAATGTCATGTAGGTTTGATCAGGTAGATACTTGAAATCCGGTGCGCCAGTGATTAACGGCACATTTATTTGGGAAATTAACTCTCTCAGATTTGTTCGATACAAATTTGAAATTCGAAGATAATCAGGTACTGCGGTTTCAGGCCAGATAATTAATTGGGGACGTGATTTGGCAGCTTCAAGAGTCAGTTTTTTATAGATTCTCCAGTTTTCTTCTAAAAACTCATCACTCCATTTATCATACGGATCAATATTGCCTTGAATTAAACCTACTCGGATGTTGTCTTCAGGCTCTTTCCCTTCATCTGGAATTACAAGAGAACCATATATCCAGGGAATAAGTAATAGAAAGATCAGAATGATAAAATAAATAGTAACTTTTTTAAAGTTGGAAAAATTTTTTAAAATTAATAGCATGAAAACATTGACCGTAACGACCCAAAAAGATACACCATAAACACTTGTAAAACTGACATATTGAATTAAAGACAGATAATAACTTTGTGTATAGGCTAAAGAGCTCCAGGGAAAACCAAGTACTCCTAATGAGCGTAAATATTCTACGCCAGTCCATAAAAATGGGATGCACCAATAAATATATTTTTCACCTAATCTTTGTCGGAAATAGGTGTGAAGGAAGGCATAAATGATTAAATAAATTGGCAGGTAAAGGATGGCGGCAATAGCGCCTGGAACAGTAGCTTCCTTTATCCAGTACAAAGTCCCAATATTTATAAAAAGGCCGGTAAGAGCCCCCCATTTTATAGACTCTTTATGATTTTTATCTTCCAGTAATAGAAAAAATGGGACTAAAGCAATATAAGCCAGAAAACCTAATTTCAATGGTGGATATGCCAGTGATAGCAAAACTGCTGAAATAAGTGAAAATATCAAACTTTGTATCATTTAAGCTCTACCTATTTATCAGCACCCACGGATAAATAATCTAAAAATGATTGCAGAATTAAAAGTGCTGAAATTTGATCGATTTTATCTTTATGCCGACTGGGTGACTTCCCCAATTCCCGAATAGTTCGTTGAGCAGCAATTGATGTCCACCGTTCGTCCCATGATTGAACTGGAAGTTTGAAACGATTCTTTAATTGTTCAATAAATTTTTCTACTTTTTGTGCAGATCTCGTTTTTTCACCCTTTAAATTTAAGGGCATACCTACAACAATTTCAGTTACATTTTTCTCTATAACAATTGTTTCTAATTGCGAAAAAACCTGTTCCAGTCCTTTTGCTGTTATCGTGGGCAATGATTGGGCAGATATCCTTAACGGATCACTTATTGCGATCCCTATGCGCCGCATTCCATAATCAATTCCTAATATTCTTCCAATTTGAGAATTTTCATTCATAACTCGCGATTATCAATAATGAAAAGCCGTCAGAAAAAATGAATATTCCTGACGGCTTGACCTTCAGATTTGTTACTATTCCAATGGTTGCTTTAACACTTCTTTGAGTAATTTACCAGCTTTGAAATGAGTTTTTCTTCGAGCTGGCACATAAATGATTTCACCAGTTTTTGGATTTCGAGCTTTTGGCTTTGGTTTAGTGGTTTTAACTTCAAACACGCCAAAGTCACGAATTTCAATTCGAACCTCAGGATCGGCTTCAGCCATGAATTCTCGTAAAGTAGTAAATACACCATCAACGATTCTCTCAGTCAGGTAAATTTTTTCCCCCACGAGTTTAGCAGTTCTTTTTGCTACATCCTTCTTGGTTATCGTTCGTTTCATCGATTCTGCTCCTTATTTTTTGCTATTAATTATGAATTAATCTCTTTTTATTTAGTTTTCAGCTCCATGTACAATGTACATCTCATCTAATCTCATGAAGCCTGTTTCATTTCCATTTAGACGCTCTACGTTAAGAATTCCTTTAATTTTATTAATTCTATTGATAATGCGAGTCAGGTGCTTGAGGTTTCTCACTTCGATCAGCATATTATTATGGACAAACATATCTTCCGTTTTTAGAACAACGTTAACGATACTGGCATTTGTCGACGAAATCGCTTCTGTTACATCTCGTAAGAAGTCACGTCTATCGTGAGCAACCATATACAATCGAACCAGGAATCGTTTATCTTTATCCACATCCCATTCGACATCAATATTTCGGTCCGGATCTTTCATCAAGTTAAATATATTTTTACAATCAGTTCGGTGGACTACCACCCCCCTTCCTTTGGTTATAAATCCAACAATACGATCTCCAGGCACTGGTTGACAACATTTGCCAAAATTAATTAACATATTTTCAATGCCCTGAACCCGTACTCCCTTTTCGGGACTCTTTGTTCTCCGTATGAATCTTTTGATAAATGTTTCATCTTTAAGTTGCTCAATTCTTTCTGGTGCAAGTTTGTGAATTACGCCTTGAATAGGAATATCACCACGCCCAATTGCAGCAAATAATAGGCTTAGATCTGAAAGACCATAGCTTTGAGCAATTTCAGTTAATTCATCTTCATCCTTTTTAATGTTATATTTTTTGATCTCTTTAGAAAAAATTTCATCGCCCAATCGTAAACTTTCTTCAAACATGGAATCACGAATCCATCGTTTGATTTTGCTCCGGGCTTTGGAGGTCTTAACAAATTTTATCCAGTCTGGATTTGGATGCTGATTATTTGAAGTAATAACCTCGATTGTGTCACCACTTCGAAGCTGGTAATTTAATGGCACAATTTTGCTGTTAACTTTTGCCCCGAGACAATGATAACCAATATCAGTGTGAATCGCAAAAGCGAAATCCACTGGAGTTGAACCAGCAGGAAGTCGAAATAGATCACCTCTCGGGGTAAAGACGAAAACCTCATCATGAAAAAGATCGATTCTTAAATTTTCCATAAATTCAGTGGAATCAGGCGCATCCTGCTGCCATTCCAATACGCGACGTAACCAGACAAAATGTTTATCCAGCTCATCTTCTTTTACTTTACCCTCTTTATAGCGCCAATGTGCTGCAATCCCTTCTTCTGATGTTTGATGCATTTCCTCAGTACGAATCTGGATTTCGACCATTTTCCCCTCGGGACCAATCACTGTGGTATGCAATGATTGATACATGTTGGATTTTGGCGTTGCGATGTAATCGTTAAATCGTTCCTGGATTGGTGTAAACAAGCTATGAACAATCCCCAGCACAAAGTAACATTCTTCTATTTTTTTGACAATAATTCGAATTGCTAATAAGTCATGAATTTCGTCAAAGGGTAGCTGCCGGCGCTTCATCTTTGAATAGATGCTATAAAAATGTTTCGGTCGACCGGTGATACGCGCTTGAATTTTTGCTTTCTTCAACTCCTTGCGAATCGGATTCGTAATACGTTTAATATATTTTTCTCTTTCATCCCGTTTTTCAGTAACTCTGTCAACCAGGTCTTCATAAGCTTCTGAATTGAGGGTTTTAAACGCTAAATCTTCTAACTCCCATTTCACCTTAGCAATACCCAGGCGATGGGCCAATGCGGCATAAACATCAATTGTTTCCCTGGCAATCCGTTTCCGTTTTCGCTCCGGTAAAAATTCGATGGTGCGCATATTATGTAAGCGATCAGCGAATTTAATTAAAATTACTCGAATATCCTTAATCATGGAAATAATCATTTTACGGAAATTTTCCGCCTGCCGCATTTCTACACTATCGAACTTTAACTCACTGATCTTTGTTACACCATCGACTAAGGTCGCCACTTCAGAGCCGAATTCTTCTTCCACTACATCTAAAGTTATTCCAGTATCTTCAGCGACATCATGTAGCAAACCACCACAGATTGTGCCAATATCCAGCCTTAAATCAACCAATATTTTAACAACCTCAACAGGATGTTCAAAATATGGTTCACCAGACTTTCTAAGTTGATCCCGGTGTGCTTCATAACTGAATCGATAAGCTTTTCTTAATAATTCGACATCAAAGCCATTATTATATTGTTTGATTTTGTAAATCAGGTTTTCAAGGCTCTTTTTATATTTTTCTTCCATGAATCATCCAACCAGTTACAAAGGTGCAATGTCTTGATGAAATTTCTAAAATGGCTGAGCATGCTCCTGCTCATCATAAATTCTGGTTAGATTTGCAAATAGCACATACTCTTTCACAAACGCTAACTTAACTGTACCAATGGGACCGCTCCGCTGTTTACCAATAATAATTTCAGCAATCCCCTCTTCTTCTGTCCTGCCATAGACTTCAGGACGGTAAATAAATGTAACTACATCTGCGTCCTGTTCAATCGCCCCTGATTCTCGAAGGTCTGAAAGCATCGGTCTCCGATCTCCGCCGCGGGATTCAACTGCCCGGGATAACTGGGATAAAGCAATAACAGGAATATTGAGTTCTTTCGCCAATGCTTTTAATGCCTGAGATATAGCCGAAATTTCCTGCTGCCGACTTTCACTTCTTGCAGGGCCATGAACTAACTGCATATAATCAACAATTAATAGACCTATATTTTTTTCATATTTCAGTCGGCGTGCCTTTGCCTTTATCTCTAAAATATTCATAGCTGGCGTATCATCGATATAAATAGGTGCCTCGGCCAACACTCCGACAGAAATACTTAATTTTTGCCAATCGTCTCGTGGTAATCTTCCGGTTCTCACTGCATGAGAATCGACACGAGCTTCACTACAAAGCATTCGCATGGCTAATTGATAAGCTGCCATTTCTAAACTAAAAACTCCGACAGGAATCCCATGATCCACTGCTGCATTTCGTGCAATGTTTAAACAAAAAGCTGTCTTACCCATCGAAGGTCGTCCTGCAACAATGATAAGATCTGAATTTTGAAAACCTGACGTCTTTTGATCCAGCTCGACAAAACCAGATGGAACACCAGTAACACCCCCCTTTTTACCATGAAAACTTTCGATTTTTTCAAAAGTCTCATGCATTGTCTGATAAATCGAAATGAATCCTTTTTTTAATCTTCGATCAGAAAGTACAAATACCTCCTTTTCCACATCGTCTAACAAACTGTAAACGTCTCCCTTATGTTCATACGCTCGATTAGTAATATCAGTAGTCACGGTGATTAGCCGTCGTAGCAAGGCCTTTTCCAGGACAATTCTTGCGTAATATTCCACATTCGCAGCCGAAGGTACTTTTTCTGAAAGTTGTATTAAATAATAATTACCACCTATCTCTTCCAATTGTCCCTTCTTTTTCAGAGCATCAGCCATCGTAATGACATCGATTGGTTCCTGATGGTCATAAAGTTCAACGGCTGTTTGAAATATTTTTTGGTGGACAGTCTTATAAAAACAGCTATCATCTAAGATTTCAATGGCTTTTCCAACGGCATCACGCTCAAGGAACATCGCCCCTAAAACAGCCATTT
>SMTZ1_10003904_pt1 | contig 14985 bp, 10 predicted proteins | sample DeeMarSWOR136_30_FD_25667 | JGI IMG/M metagenome (IMG submission 25667)
TCTCCACCACTGTTCTTCCTTTTCGCTGTGAAGGTCGTTTATATGTGTAGACGCATACCTGTGCGTCGAACGTGCAAACTGCCACAGTATCCCGGTGTTTCCTTTTAGCCCCGTCGGACTCATCGGTTTATGTGTACTACTTTCGCGGGGGAGAAACCGTTGAAGTTTGTGGCCGTTGCATAGCTGTAAGCGCCGATGTTTCGACAATACACCAGATCTCCTACATTGAGTTCAGGGAGTTCTTCACTCAGAGATATCGTGTCTAGAGAGTCACAGGTTGGACCATATACGGTGCTTATTCTTTTCTGCCCCTTCTTGAACGCCTGGATTTGGTATTTGCAGCGGTCGAAGATGATACCTGAAAAGGTCTGGTACACTCCGTCGTTGAGGTAGTAACAGGGTTTCACGCCCCGAGAAGTCTTTCCAATCACGCTGGCCACAAGGGTTGCTGCAGTGGCCACCAGAAACCTGCCGGGTTCAGCGGCAATGTGAACGCTTGGGGGAAAGAGTCGGTCAAGCTCTGCATTGAGTATCCTGGCAAGCTCTTGGAAGGGCCTGACGCTCCTGTCGTAGGGAGCGGGGAATCCTCCGCCTATATCCAGCACTCTCAGCTTGTCGAAACCGTAAAGTCTGGCCTCCGCAAGAATTCCTTCGGCGACAATGAGCGCCTTCACGTAGTTGTCGTAATTGGTGTTCTGACTACCCACATGAAAGCTGATTCCTTCCAGCGCCAATCCGGCTCCGTGGGCCGCCTTCATCAATCTCACTGCCTCTCCGGGAGGCGCCCCGAACTTTGTGGAAAGTTTGAGAAGGGCTCCAATGTTCGGAACTTTGATCCGCAATACCAGCCTCGCGTTGGGTGCATGTTCACGAATCTTACGCACCTCTTCCTGGTTGTCGTAGGTGACCAGGGGTTTATATGTATCAAGTTTTTTCAAGGCCTCGATTGTTTTAACCGGGTTGGCATAGATGATCCTCTCCTGTATGAATTCCCGCCGCTTTTCCTCCGGCAGACCTTTCACATTTTGACAGGCAAGCGAGAATTCTGAAAAAGAGGCGACGTCAAAGCTTGCACCAAGGTGATAGAGGGTCTCGACGATCATGGGATCGGGGTTCGCCTTTACAGCGTAGTAGGCCTGGACCCGTGGTAGATACCGTGTAAACTCCTCATAGTTGCGACGGAGTATTAAATGGTCGACCACGACGAGCGGTGTGCCGTGTTCTTTGGCCAGATCCTCGAGTGTGCCTAGTGTGTTCAAGGCGTGTACCCCCGCAGGGAAACCTGAAATGCTATCCGGTACAAAGATAGGGAAGAGCGGTTGGGTGGTCAAGGCAACGTGCATATCATCAGGAAGGAGCAGAACTCACCCACAGTCTTCCCCCCTCTCTGTTCCGCCTTTTCACCTGGGATCCGGTACCCTTGAAAAGTCTGTTTGTGTGAAACAGGAAATAGAGTATATTTGAGAAAAGGAGAGGTGGTTGTATGGGGGAACACTCAGAACTTTATGACCTGGACATTCTCGAAGACCAGGACGAGGAACTCAAAGAGCCCGATATGTACAGGGTCATCCTTCACAACGACCACTACACCACTATGGATTTTGTGGTGGAGGTGATCGTCAAGGTGTTCCACAAACCGGTGGTCGAGGCGGCGCAGATCATGATGGACGTTCACCGTAAGGGAAGGGGGATGGTAGGTGCGTACACCCTCGATATAGCCGAGACTAAGTGTGCCCAGGTGTTGCAGATGGCCAGGGAGCGGGAGTTTCCCCTCAAGTGCACTGTTGAAAGGGATTCCTGAAAAGTTATGCGTGTAAGCGATGATGTGCAGACAGCGCTCAATGCGGCCTACCGGGAGGCCAAGGAAAAAGGGCATGAGTACCTGACTCCCGAGCATATCCTCCTTGCTGCCCTGACCCTCGGAATGGCGCGCCGGATCATTGAAGCATGCGGAGCCGATCCAGACGAGCTGCGGCGCGGGCTCGAAGACCATCTCGATAAACACATTCCCGTGATATCGGGTGCGGAGCCGGTTCAGACCATCGGGTTTCAGGGTGTTCTGGAGCAGGCTGTGTTTCACACCGAGTCTTCGCAGAAGGGGGAGGTGGATATCGGGGACATACTCGTCGCCCTCTTCAACCTCGACGATTCCTTCGGCGCATACTACCTGAAGAAGGCGGGTGTGACCCGTTACAAGCTGCTGGGAGTCATCTCGCACGGCGGTATACTCGATGACGAGGAACAGGCTTCAAAGAACGGAGAGGAACCGGGCGAAGGGTTCGCGAGAAAACGAAATGTGCTCGGGGCCTTTACAACGGAGATTACGGAGCTTGCCCGTGAAGGAAAGCTCGACCCCCTTATCGGGCGTGAAGACATCATGGAGCGAACCGTTCAGGTACTGTGCAGGCGTCTGAAGAACAACCCGGTTTTTGTGGGCGACCCGGGGGTGGGTAAAACCGCGCTTGCAGAGGGGCTGGCGCAGCGTATTGTTGAAGAGAGAGTGCCTTCATTCCTACATGGGTTTCGTATCTTTTCCCTCGACATGGGCAGCCTTCTTGCGGGCACACGGTTCCGCGGCGACTTTGAGGAGCGAATCAAGAGGGTACTCTCGGAGTTGCAAAAACTCAAAAAGGTGATCCTTCATATCGATGAGATCCACACGGTCGTCGGAGCAGGTGCAGTCTCCGGAGGTTCGATGGATGCATCGAACCTGCTGAAACCGGCGCTCCAGAGCGGCACGCTCAGATGCATCGGATCGACGACCTACGATGAGTTTAAGAAGTACTTCGACAAGGACCGCGCCCTTTCCCGCAGGTTTCAAAAAATCGAGGTCCCCGAGACCACGCCGGAGGAAACCTACGAGATACTCCAGGGTCTGAAAAGCAGGTATGAAGAGTTCCACAACGTGCTCTATGCCGACGAGTCCCTGCGGACCGCTGTGGATCTTTCATCCAAATACATAACTGACCGCTTTCTACCGGACAAGGCGATCGACGTGATAGACGAGGCAGGGGCATACATGCGTATTGTAAACTTCAAGGGTGAACTCACTGAGGATGCACCCGTTCCGGTATCGGTGCAGGAAATAGAAAAAGTGGTGGCCAAGATGGCCAGGATCCCGGAGAAGACCGTTTCCAGCTCGGAGATCGACAGGCTTAAGAATCTGGAAGGGTCGCTGAAAAAGGTGATCTTTGGTCAGGATGAGGCGGTCAGAACGGTGGTGGAAGCGGTGAAGCGTTCAAGGGCAGGTTTCAGGGAGGAGGGTAAGCCGGTCGCCTCCTTTCTGTTCGTCGGTCCCACGGGTGTGGGTAAAACGGAGCTTGCGCGTCAGCTCGCGGCACATTTCGGTTTCACCATGCACCGCTTCGACATGAGCGAGTACCAGGAAAAACACACCGTTTCACGCCTTATCGGATCACCCCCTGGATACGTGGGCTACGAGGAGGGGGGGCTTCTCACTGATGCAATACGAAAAACGCCGCATGCGGTGCTCCTGCTCGACGAGATCGAGAAGGCCCATCAGGATGTCTTCAACGTGCTCCTGCAGATCATGGACTATGCCACACTCACCGATAACGCGGGCAGGAAAGCCGATTTCAGAAACGTAATCATCATCATGACGTCCAATGCCGGGGCGCGGGAAGCGGGCAAACCGGTCATCGGGTTCACCGGCGGTGAGATCTCAGAGCATGCGATATCCGATGCAGTCCAGAGGATATTTGCACCGGAGTTCCGCAACAGGCTTGACAGGATCGTGAAGTTCAACCGGCTGAACGAGGCGGTGGTCCTGCAGATCGTGGACAAGGAGATCGGGGCCTTTGACCGGCAGCTCAGGGAAAGAGGCATCGAGCTCGAAGTCACCGAGGCGTGCCGAAAATGGATCGCGCGTACCGGCTACTCCGCAGAGTTCGGTGCCCGCAACATTAACCGTCTCGTGCAGGACAAGATCAAGACCTTTTTTGTGGATGAGGTCCTCTTCGGATGCCTGTCACAGGGCGGTAAAGCGGTCGCGGACCTGAAGAACGAAGAGGTTGTCATCAACGTTCAGAAATGATGAGTGGCGATTTATTCTACATCGACGAAACGACCTTTGTTCCCTTTCCCCCCGTGAGTAGTTCCACACCTGAAGGAATCGTTGCTGTGGGAGGGAATCTTTCACCAGGAATGCTCCTGAGCGCTTACCGGCAGGGTATCTTCCCCTGGTTCTCAGAGGGGGACCCCCTGCTCTGGTGGAGTCCCGATCCGCGGTGTGTCCTGTTTCCGAAGGAAGTTCACATCTCCCGTTCGATGAAAAAGGTGCTCCGGAGGGGCACGTTCAGCACCAGTTTCGATACCTGCTTTCATGGGGTGATTGCCGCATGCAGGCATGCGCCGCGGCGCGGTCAGGACGGAACCTGGATCACCGAAGCCATGCAGGAGGCATACACCAAGCTGTACGAGCTGGGATTTGCCCATTCCATCGAGGTGTGGGATGGAGAGAGACTGGCCGGTGGACTCTACGGCGTATCGCTCGGTAACTGCTTCTTCGGAGAATCCATGTATTGCAGCGTCACAAACGCTTCGAAGGTTGCCCTCATTCAGCTGGCTGAAGCGCTCGACAGATGGGGATTCGACTTTCTAGACTGCCAGGTCCATTCTTCCCATCTGGAGAGCCTCGGAGCGCGCCAGATCCCGCGGGATGAGTTCATGGGCCGTTTGCGGGAATGTCTCAGGCATGAAACCCTGCGCGGGAGCTGGGCAGGAATTCCCGATTCTAGCCGCGACCCCTTCCGGGATGCTTCGGCGCTATCTTGAAGTGTTCTTCCAGCTTGATATAATCTTTGGACTGGCCGGGAGCTTTTTTCTGGTCACGGAGCTTTTCAGCACGCTTGCTATCGCCGTACTTGCCGAATCTGCCGCTTTTCTTCGATGCTTTGCTCTTTCCCATAATGTTCAGTGTAAAACGGATGGGACGCAATGTAAAGAGAGAACTGGTGCACGTTTGTGGCTGGTAGGAGTCTTTTCCTCACTTTTTGAAATGGGTGCCGAGGAATGGCTGAGTGCCGAAAACTGGCGGGTGGTTACCTCTTGGAGAACTGGAATCGTTTCCTTGCCTTCGGCTGGCCGGCCTTCTTCCGCTCGACCATGCGCGAATCCCTGGTGAGGAAACCGTTCTTCGAGAGCGCCTGTTTGGAGTCAGGGTCCACCTGAACGAGGGCTCGTGCAAGACCGTGCGTGATTGCTCCGGCCTGACCGGAAAACCCGCCACCCTTCACGTTTACGTTGATGGTATACTTGCCGGCGTTGTCTGTTACTTCGAGGGGCTGGTGAATCATGATGACCTGGGCCTTGGTGGGAAAGTATTCCTCGGGAGTTTTCCCATTGATTGTCATACTGCCGGTGCCGTTCTTGAGCACGACCCGTGCGACCGAGGTCTTTCTTCTTCCCGTGGCAATAATCTGATCGTCAGGCACGAAATCCTCCGCTCTTCTATATCTCCAGTTTTTCAGGCTGTTGAGCCTGATGGGGATGGTTTTCACCGGCGTAGATCTTTACGTTGAGGAGCTGCTTCCTGCCCAGTCGGTTGTGTGGAAGCATGCCCTTGATTGCATGCCGCAGCGCGAAGGTCGGGTCTTTTTTCATCATCTCCTGGTAGGAGATCGCCTTGAGGCCGCCGGGATACCCGGAGTGGCGGTAGTAGATCTTTTTCAACGGCTTGCCGCCTGTCACTTTGACCTTGTCGGCGTTTATGATGATCACATTGTCGCCCATGTCAACATGGGGCGTGTAAATCGCCTTGTGCTTGCCTTTCAGTATCGACGCTACCTGGCTTGCAACCCGTCCCAAGACTTCGTTCTTCGCATCGATCAGGTACCATTTCTTGGTAACTTCTTCCTTCTTCACTGCGTACGTTTTCATGATCTATCCCCAAATCGCTGTTGTAAGATAGTACAAACCCCAGATGCCGTCAAGCAAAAGAGGATGTCCTGGGCTTTCATAGTACTCGCCGTTCATGGCGTATGGTACTATACTAAAGAGCATCACCCTGTGAAGCAGCCATGCGCCAGGCTTTTGCCGACGGGATCCGCCAGAAGTGAAGATCTCCGATATCAAGGTTCAAAAGAAGAACAGAAGCAGGTATTCCGTTTATGTGGACGGAAAATACTCGTTCTCGTTGGATGAGAGTACGATGAGCCGTGCAGGGCTCCACCTCGGTCAGGTGATCGATGAGCAGGAGATAGAATCTCTGGTTCTGAAGGATGAGTTCTACCGGGCCCGGGATTACGGCTTCCTACTCCTCTCCTATCGAGACCGTTCCGAACGGGAGTTCCGGAAACGGCTTCTGGACAAGGATTTTCACCGGGACGTGGTGGAGGAAGTGGTCCAGTTCTTCAAGGGTGAAAACCTGATCGATGACCGGGTCTTCGCAGAAAGATGGATCGAGACGGCGCTGAGCAGCAGACCAATGGGTGCCATGCGGGTCCGGCACGAGCTCAGGGCAAAGCTCGTTGCAGACCCGGTGATCGATGAGGTCATCAGGGTGAGGCTCGGTCGTGAAAGGGAGCAGGAGCTTGCCCGGCAGGCTGCCTTGAAGAAGCTCCGGACTCTCGAGGGATACCCCACTGAGACGGCGAAGCGCAGGTTTCTGGGGTATCTTCAAACCAGGGGATTTCAATTCGATATCATACATGAACTTGTGAAGGAGCATTTCGGTGATGACGTCGGCTGAACTTCGCATAAGCTTCCAACGGTTCTTTGAGGAGCGGGGACACCGGATTGTAGAAAGTTCGAAAGTCGTGCCCCAGGATGATCCCACGCTTCTCTTCACCAACGCCGGTATGAACCAGTTCAAGAACTACTTTCTTGGCATCGAAGATCCACCCTTCAGGCGTGCCGCTTCAGTGCAGAAATGCATACGGGCAAGCGGCAAGCACAACGATCTCGAGGATGTGGGCAAGGACGGCAGACACCACACCTTCTTCGAAATGCTCGGTAACTGGTCGTTCGGAGATTATTACAAGAGTGAGGCAATCGAGTGGGGATGGGAATACGTAACCGGGGTGCTGGGTCTTTCCCCCGACCATCTCTGGGCGAGCGTGTACAGGGATGACGATGAGGCATATTCCGTATGGCGCGAGGTTATCGGACTCCCTGCCGGTCGCGTCGTTCGTCTCGGTGATGTAGAGCAGGGTGACGAGGAAAACTTCTGGAGCATGGGTGATATGGGACCCTGCGGTCCCTGCTCGGAGATACACTACGACTACAGGCCTTCAAGGAACAGGGTCTTCCTTGAAGGGTCGGATCGTGGTGAGATCATCGAGCTCTGGAATCTCGTGTTCATGGAGTTCAACAGAAATGCCGACGGGACGCTGGTGCCTTTACCTAACAAGAACGTGGACACGGGCATGGGACTCGAGCGTACGGCAGCGGTTCTGCAGCACGTGGAGTCGGATTATGAGACAGACCTTTTTATTCCCATTATCCAGGCCATCGAGGAGACAGCCCGTGTCCGGCTCGGTGAAGACAACCTCGTGTCCTTTCAGGTCATCGCCGACCACATCCGCTGCCTCGTCTTTGCGATTACCGATGGTGCAATACCATCAAACGAGGGGAGGGGGTACGTGGTTCGGAGAATCCTGCGACGCGCAGTGCGTCACGGGAAGCTCCTCGGACTGAGCGGTCCTTTCCTGTACCGGATCGGTGACCGGGTCATCGGTCTCATGAAGGATGCCTACCGTGAGCTCGGCGAGCGTAGTGAAACGGTGGCAAAGGTTATCTGCAGCGAAGAGGAACTCTTCTTCCGCACCCTCGACAGGGGTCTCGAGGAGTTCGAACGTACGGCCTCCAGGTTGCTGCAAAAGGGTCGTACCATCTTTCCCGGGAAGGAAGCGTTCAAGCTGCACGATACCTACGGTTTCCCCCTCGACCTGACCGGCATCATGGCCGGAGAGAAGGGGCTGACCGTCGATATGGACGCTTTCGAAAAGGAGATGGAGCTTCAGCGGGAGCGGGCGAAGCAGGGGACGAAGTTACGGGCCTCCTTCGATGAGGAAATAGCCGGGGATTGGGTGGTGGTGCGAAGGGATGAGCAGACGCTCTTCACGGGTTACGATGCACTGGTCCAGAGTGGCATGCATCTCAGCAAGTACCGGACGGACGGTCACAGGGCTATGGTCGTGTTCGACAGGACACCCTTCTACGGCGAAGCCGGAGGACAGGTCGGTGACACCGGTGTCATTGAAGGGGAGGGCATCCGTATGCTGGTTACTGACGTCAAACGGGCGGGAGGTCTCTTCATACACATCGCCGAGGTCGAAGAAATCAACATCCGTGACGTTGAGTACACCGGTTTCGTTGATGCTGCACGACGCAGAAGGATCATGGCCAACCACACAGCCACGCATTTACTCCATTATGCACTGCGCTCGGTTATAGGGTCCCACGCTGCACAGGCCGGTTCGCTTGTGGCACCCGAACGTCTTCGCTTCGATTTCACACACTACCACCCTCTGACAGAAGACGAGCTCGACCGCATAGAGAGCCTCGTGAACGAAGCGGTACTGGCCAACATTGCCGTACAGGTGTACCGTGATGTCACCATGGATGAGGCGAAGAATATGGGGGCGATCATGCTCTTCGATGAGAAGTACGGGGAGCAGGTGCGGGTGGTGCAGATCGATGATCTGAGCACGGAGCTCTGCGGAGGAACCCACGCCCGCTGGACCGGTGATATAGGTCTGTTCAAGATCCTCTGGGAGGGGAGCGTCGCCGCCGGTGTTCGGCGTATCGAGGCAGCCACACATATGGATGCCTACCTCATACAGAAACAGAACGAATCGATTCTGAAAGAGCTCTCCCATATGACAGGTACCGAACCGGGAGGACTACCCGACAGGGTGAGGGCACTGCAGGATGAGATCGCCTCATTGAAGAAAAAGCTGCGGCAGGAGCGAAGGAGAGGCATCGATGAAGTCTTTGACCCAGAACGTGACATGGTGGAGGCGGGAAGGTACCGCATCGCCCGTGTTGAGCTCAAGGGGGTATCGGCCGAAGAGATGAGAGAACTGTCTGACCGGATCAGAACGAAGGGCGGTATGACCGTGGCATTCATCAGCTCGGTTCAGGACGGCAGGGTCAGTATCGTGCTGTCGGCATCCGACGAGGCGGTGAAGAGCGGGGTGCACGCCGGCAGGCTGCTCCAGAAGGCGCTTGCATCGCTCGGTGGCAAGGGCGGCGGGCGTCCTCACCTCGCCCAGGGTGGTGGAATCAAAGAGAGAGAACTTGCAAAACTGCTGAAAAATGTCGAGGGGGCGCTCGGAAAGCTATAGCTCAGGTCTGTGTCAGCACACCGTCATGCACGTCCTGATAGCGTTCCCTGATGTCGAGGAACTGCATTTCGATCTGTTTGAATGCGCGCAGCACGTCCGGATCGAAATGGTTACTGGTTTCCTCCAATATGATCCTGTATGCGGTGTCGTGGGAGAAGGCATCTTTGTACACCCGTTTGGATGTGAGTGCATCATATACATCGGCAAGGGCCAGAATTCGGGCTGAGAGCGGGATTTGCTCCTCCGTGAGCCCCTTCGGATATCCCGTACCGTCCCATTTCTCGTGGTGGGAGTAGGCGATCTCCTTCCCCATATCGAGGAATGACTTCTCCATACCGGTAAACCTGATTGCGGCTCCCAGAGCATCTCCTCCTATGGTCGTATGCTTCTTCATGAGCTCGAACTCATCCGTAGTGAGCTTCCCCGGCTTCAGAAGAACATCATCGCGTATACCAACTTTACCGATGTCGTGTAGGGGACTTGATTTGTACAGATTTTCGATGTAGCGGTCGTTGATGTAGTAGCGGTACTTGGGCAGCTTCCGGAGCTCCATTGCCAGGGCCTTTGAGTACTCGCGCATGCGTTCCAGGTGCTCGCCTGTCTCGGGGTCTCGAAACTCCGCGAGTTTCGCCAGTGCGATGATGGTGACGTCCTGTGTAGTGATGAGTTTTTCCATGAGGTCGACGTTGATGCGCTTCAGTGATTCCTGATAGCCAAAGCTCGCGTCGCTCATAAGTTTGAGAGCCAGGAGAGACTTGAGCCGCGCGCGTAGAAAGTGTACTTTGAATGGTTTCGTTAAGAAATCGTCCGCGCCCGCATCAAGCGCCTGGAGGTGGTGCTCCTCATCGCCGAGAGCGGTGATGATGATGACGGGGATGAACTTGGTGACGGGATTGGACTTGATGATCCTGCATACCTCGATACCATCCATCTCCGGCATCTTGATATCCAGAATAACGATGTCCGGTTTCTCGCTCACAACCATATTGAGCGCCTCACGTCCGTTTTCGGTTTCGATGACTGAATACCCCATTTCAACGAGGAATTGCGTGAGGACTTGGCGGTTCGCAGGGATATCCTCGGCTACCAGTACCCGTGGTTTCTGTGCCATGTTATTTTCCTCGTTGCGGTATTCTGATTATACTTCAACTGGAGATCAATTTCGAATAAATCGTGTTTTACTGGGAAAAAGGAGGGTGGAAACCTAACATTGTATCATTTTGATACGAGACGGTTGATCTTTCTGATCCACCCTTACAGGGGCAATTATTCTTTCTCTAATTAACATAATAAAAGGAGTTATAAACCATAATAATAAGTCCATGGTATAAAAATTGCAAATAAATGAGCGATATAGAAAATAGACAGGGGAGAGATATATGGATGTGAACAGATTCACTCAGATGGCACAGGAGGCGTTGAGCAGTTCACAGCTCATAGCAGGTGAATATGGTCATCAGCAGATAGACAGCGAACATCTTCTCCTGGCCCTTCTGAAGCAGGAAAACGGTGTCGTTGCAAGTGTGGTGAAAAAGCTGAATATGGATATGCCAACCATTGTGCACGAGGTGGAGCGGTCTCTATCCAGAAAGCCGAAGGTGTCGGGTCCCGGGGTGGGTGGCCCCACCTACATCTCGTCGCGCCTCAATACACTCATAGGACATGCGGAAAAAGAAGCGATCAAACTCAAGGACGAGTATATCAGTACTGAGCACCTCTTGATCGCGCTTGCCGAAGAGGACGACGAAACGAGCCAGATCCTCAAGGGAGTCGGCATCTCGAGACAGAGGATTCTTGAGGCCCTGAAAGATATCAGAGGTAACCAGCGCATCACGTCCCAGAACCCGGAGGTGACCTATCAGGCGCTGGAACGCTACGCCATCGACCTCACCGGTCGGGCACGATCCGGCAAGCTCGACCCGGTTATCGGGCGCGATGATGAGATCCGCCGCGTCATTCAGGTTCTTTCCAGAAGAACGAAGAACAATCCCGTACTGATCGGTGAACCAGGTGTGGGGAAGACCGCAATCGTCGAGGGGCTTGCACAGCGTATCGTCAAGGGCGATGTCCCAGAAGGTCTGAAGGACAAGCGCGTCGTGGCCCTCGACATGGGGGCTCTGCTTGCCGGTGCAAAGTTCCGAGGTGAGTTTGAGGAGCGCATGAAGGCAGTACTTAAGGAGGTGACCGACTCGAGCGGTGCAATCATCCTGTTCATCGATGAGCTTCACACCGTGGTCGGAGCCGGTGCTGCCGAGGGTGCGATCGATGCTGGAAACATGCTCAAGCCACTGCTTGCCCGTGGGGAGTTGCACTGCATAGGAGCCACCACGCTCAACGAGTACCGAAAATACATTGAGAAGGATGCCGCACTGGAGCGGAGGTTTCAACCCACCCTTGTCACCGAGCCGAGCGTCGAGGATACCATCTCCATACTCAGAGGGCTCAAGGAGCGTTACGACATTCATCATGGTGTGAAGATCAAGGACAGCGCGCTCGTCGCCGCCGCTGTACTCTCGGAGCGGTACATATCAGACAGGTTTCTCCCAGACAAGGCGATTGATCTGATCGACGAGGCTGGGGCAAAGCTCAGAACCGAGATCGACTCCATGCCCTCAGAGCTCGACGAGATCATGCGGAGGACCATGACGCTCGAGGTGGAACGGGAGGCGTTGAAGAAGGAGAAGGACACCGCCTCACGGGAGCGGCTGGCAAAAATCGAAAAACAGCTCGCGGACCTCAGGGAGAAGAGGGACTCGCTCAAGTCTCTCTGGGAGGACGAAAAGAGGGAGTTGTCCCGTGTCCGTGATCTGAAGAGCGAAATCGAGCAGGTGAAATTCGAAATGGAAAAGGCTGAGCGAAACTACGATCTGAACAAAGCTGCCGAGCTCAAGTACGGTAAACTGACGCAGCTCGAGAAGGAACTGCAGGAGCTCAGCGTCAAGACAAACGGCAAGAGCGGAAACCGCCTGCTCAAGGAAGAGGTCGATGAAGAGGACATCGCTGAGGTGGTGGCGAAGTGGACCGGTATTCCCGTGTCGAAGATAATGCAGGGCGAGGTGGAGAAGCTCGTCAACCTAGAAGAGCATCTGCATCGAAGGGTCATCGGTCAGGATGAGGCGGTAAAGGCCGTATCGGACGCCATCATCAGGGCCCGTGCCGGTATCAAGGACCCGAATCGACCAATCGGGAGTTTCATCTTCCTCGGCCCCACCGGTGTGGGCAAGACGGAGCTCGCGCGGACGCTTGCTGAGTTTCTCTTCGACGACGAGAAGAACATGATACGTATCGACATGTCCGAGTACATAGAACGGCACACGGTGGCAAAGCTCATCGGTGCGCCCCCCGGGTACGTGGGGTACGACGAGGGTGGACAACTTACCGAAGCAGTACGGCGCAAACCCTACTCCGTTATACTGCTCGACGAGATCGAAAAGGCTCATCATGATGTGTTCAACATCCTGCTTCAGATTCTCGACGAGGGGAGGCTCACTGATTCCCACGGTAGAACGGTGAACTTCAAGAATACCGTGGTCATCATGACCTCGAACCTGGGCTCGGAACACATCCTGGGAAACGGTGAGAAGGGCGGCACCGACTATGAGGAGATGAAGAAGCTGGTTGTAGGCATACTCCGTCAGAGCTTTCGTCCCGAGTTTTTGAACCGTATCGATGAAACCGTGGTATTCCACTCACTCACCAGGGCGAACATCATGGATATCGCGCGCCTGCAGCTCTCCTACCTTGCAAAGCGGGTCAGAGAGCGGGGGATCACTGTGCGCTTTGAGGACGATGCTGTCTCATTTCTGGCAGATCACGGCTATGATGCGAACTTCGGTGCACGGCCCCTGAAGCGGGTCATGCAGAACCTCGTGGAGACTCCACTTGCCAAGGAGATCGTGCAGGGGACCTTCAAGGAAGGAGACACGGTCCTCGTGGACGCGCACAAGGACCAGCTCACCTTCACGAAAAAGTAAGGGTATCCGACATTCCGGTTTTTTTGAATAATGAGCAAAAATGTACTATAACCAGTTCAGAATGGAAGAGGAACGACTGTACATACACTTCGTCGGTGATGTGTTCAAGGATTTTGGGGACCTCTCCATTCCGGGTATCGAGGCCGAGTACCTCACGGACATCGTCGAGTTCCTGTCGGCCGTTAAAAATGGTGTCTGGTCAAGCAGCCACATCGTGCTCATCGCCTTTCTCTCAGAACAGTCGGTACACTCCTTCGTGAAGCAGGTGAAGGAGGAATTTCCAAGTCTTTTCAACTCAGTCTCGCTTGTCGCCTACCTGCTCGGAGAGTTCACTCTCAGGCAGGGGCTCGTCAAATTTTTCGACTACATGCTCTTCCATCCTCTCGATCAGCGCAACCTGCTCAACATCGTACACTACGTATGGATGAAGAAACAGCAGGTCATCGTCGAGAAGAAGATCTCTTATATCAACGGCACGATTGCCAGAGAAATCATGAAGGGGGAAGGGCGGCCGGAAACAACATCGGGAGCACACTCCACAGAGGGTGATCTCTACTATGTGGTCGACGACAAGGGCATTATTCAGACCATCGACGATCATATCCTTCATATCCTGGGCTTCACCCGCGAGGAGATCATAGGCCACCATTTTTCAGAGATCGTCGCTCAGGAGGAGTTCGAGGATGTCAAGAATGCCTTTACCGAGCGTCGAACGGGCGATCGAAAGTCCCGCGACCTCACGGTCAGGATGAAGAGAAAGGATGGAGATTTCGAAGAGTTTTCTGTTGATGCCGAGGGTGTACACATTCCATCCCCTGCCGAGCATCCGGAAAAGGATCCCCACCGGATGTATGTGGGCACCGTGGGCAGGGCACGGAGAAAGAGGATCGGGGACGCTCCCTTCGACGTGTTCAACAACTCCCAGCTTCCCCTGTTCATCTACGACCCGGCGGAGAAGACCCTGGTCGTGAACCGCGGGTTCGAGCGCTTTTCAGGGTTCAGGATGGATGATGTGCGCAAAAGCAATCCTACCGATTTCGAAAAAAAGGGGCACGTCTATTTCCACACCTGTCTGAAGCAGATCTTTGAGAGAAGGCACTGTTCCTATACCACACTCTTCGTGGACCGTGCAGGAACGGACAGGCTGTGTGAGGTTTTCCTCGATCTCGTACAGTATCAGGGTAAACAGTGCATTCTCGGGATGTACACCGATATTTCATTGATGATGACCGTACTTGATGAGGCAGAGATGCTCATTAAGCTCTCCTGGATTATCGGCAACAGTACAGCCCTTGAGCAACTTCTCGAAAAAACAGTCTTCCAGGGAGTATCCATACTTAAGGTCCCCTTTATACTCTGCGCTGTGCTCGATGAATCGAGGGATGCCATCGAGTACTGCTACTATCAGAGTGTATCTGGAAAGGTAAGATCCTGCTCAGCGGGTGATGAATCTCTTCGTGCGCTCGACACCGTGATCAGAGAGGTGATACGGGAGGGAAAGACCGTGTATCGGTCAACCGATGACGTTCCAGGTTTTAAAAGAATACGGCGTCTCATGGAGCTCGAATCCGTGGGGAGCGGAACCTTCGTTGCAGCTCCACTCGTCATCAACCAGAAAGTGATCGGGTGCCTCGTGGTGTTCCAGGCCAAAGGTGATAGCTTCACCCTGCATCGGACGCGCCTCTTTGAGATTTCAACAAACG
>SMTZ1_10003905_pt1 | contig 14984 bp, 16 predicted proteins | sample DeeMarSWOR136_30_FD_25667 | JGI IMG/M metagenome (IMG submission 25667)
TGGAGCGTTTTGATCCTGTAACTAAGAAAAGTGCTTTTTTTTATTCTGGGCCAGAGTCTTTTTTGAGGACTGAAGTTAGTTCTTTTAGGCGCCGTTTTTATGGAAATTATAGGCCAGAAAAGGGTAGAGTTTTAGTTGTTCTTCCTTATTCTGAGTCTAAGCCTTTTTCAAGATTTTATAATGTTTGGAATACTAAAGATATTCATTTTGCTGTTATGACTCCTTTTGTTTGCGTTCCTTTGGAACTTGAGAATGTTTATCCTGTTTCTCAGAACGTTTTTGTAAGAAACGATGTTTTGATTTATAAGGAGATGGAGGTGCAGTTTGGAGAGTTTTTAAACCGTTTTGGTAATTATTATGATGAGATCACGGTGCTTTATGATGTTTCAAGTGTTAGGGCTTTTGCTAAATCTTTAAGCTTAGAGGATAAGGGAAAGAAAGAAGGTAGTTCTGCGTGGGATTATTTGTTGGATCTTAAGGGTTTGTTGGATTTTCAATTTGGTTATCCTGCTGGTGATATTTTTGGGGAGGGTGTTTTTGTTAGGTTGAGTAAGCGTACTGGTAAGATTAGGGAGATTTATGATGAAGGAAACCTCTTGGGGGTTTTAAGGATGGATGGGCTCTTTATTCCTTCTATTTATTGTGCTGAATTGTTGAAAAATGCTCTAAATTATCCGATAAGACGTGTTGTGGTGGATGATGAGGAGGTGATTTCTTTTATAAAAGCCGGTCGTTCTGTTTTTGCAAAATTTGTTGAGGATTGTGATCCTGAAATACGCCCAAAAGAGGAAGTTTTCGTTGTAGATAAGAGTGATTGTTTGATTGGCGTGGGTACGTCACTTCTTTCAGCTGATGAATTAGTAAGTTTTGATAGGGGAATAGGTGTTAAAACAAGAAGTACTATAAAAAGAAAAGAAAACAATTTGTGAAATTAAAGAATTAATTTGCATAATTATGATTCTTATTTATTTTACAATTAGTTTTTGTCGACAGTTTTTATTGCTTTTAAAAGTTGAAACGTTTTTGTCTTATTTTTGTTTGAACAAAACCCCTCATTATTGAGGTTATTGGGAATTTTATGAAGATTGCTGTGACTCCTGTCTGGAAAAATTGGGGGATTATTACCCTTAGTCTGTGTTCGGATTCGTTGCTCCAGGATGAGGGTAATATAACTATTTCATTGAGTTCTTCTTTAGCTTTTTGGCATTTTATAGCTAGTTCTAGTCCATCTATTATTCTTTCTGGAAATTTTTCTTTGGTGCACAGAATTACTAAGAGATCTTTGCACCCATCTTTTTTGCCTGGGATTTGGTTCCATTCAATTTTCTTTTCGAAGAAGGAGCCTTTAAAGCAATTTTTAACGGCTTCTGTTAGGTCTTTAATCGTTTTTAAGGGTTTTTTATATTGTAAAAAAAATTTTTCAATCCTTCTATGTCCGTATAACTGTTTTAGTTCTTTTGCAAAGCGAGGTGGTGGGTTTCTCATATCGAATTCTTCAAAGGATTGCCACCAACTCATTAAAACACCATCCAAAAGAACAAAAAAATAGGAAGAGAATAGGTGGATAAATAATTTTTGTTTATATTTTTATACATTTTTTAAAAGGTAAGTCTTTATTCGTTTAAGAGGTAAATCTTTATTTATAAGGATCTCTATTGAGTTTGAAAATAGATGGAAGAAAAAGAGAATTATTATAAAGGTAAAAAAAATGCATTGGTTAGCGTGATCTTAGGCATAATTGGTTTTATCTTTATTATTTCTGGAATAGTTTTAGGCCCTCTTGCTATTTGGCAGGGAGAAAAAGCTATAGAACAAGGGAATATAAAGGGAAGAATAGGCATAATCCTTGGAATCGTCGATATTACTTTATTTATTTCGTTCATTATCCTAGGTTTTTGAAGAAATTAAAGGGGGGGAAAGAAGGGTTAACCCCCTTTTTTGAGTTTTTTGTTTATTTTAACAAGACTCGTGTTCAATTGCTTCTGTTGGGCAAGCGTCTACGCATTTGCAGCATTCTGTGCAGTCGTCAATGTTTTTTGGTACCGCTTTTCCTTCTTCAAGTACGTATATATCTTCAGGGCATACGTCTACACATTCAGCATGTCCTTCGCATTTGTCATAATCGATCTTTATGTCAATATCTAACTCGTCTGAATGCCATGTTTTTATATTTGCCATTTTTTAATCACCACTCTTTTTTTACAGTGTTTCATATTTTTTATTTTTGATCATCAAGCGTCTAAAATTAAGATGAAAAGTTTATATCTTTTTTTGTATGATTTCGTTTCATTTAAAAAGTTTATTTTTTATAATAGTTAATTGTTCTTTTGAGGATGGTTTTGTCTTGTATTCTTGTATGCTTGTTGAGTGTGAAGGTGGGGTTTTTAAAAAGGTTATAAAAGAATTTGAAAAACTTGAAGGGGTGAAAGAAGTTTTTACTTGTACTGGTCGTTTTGATATAGTGGTTTTGTTAGAGTTAAAGGATTTAAAGTCTTTAGGTGAGCTTGTTTTGAAAGCTCATGATATCTTTGGTGTAAAACGTGTTGAAACTTTGGTGGAGGTTCCGAGGGGATAAAGATGAGTAAAGGTTGTTTTCTTATAAGGTTTAAACCTGGGATGATATCCCAACCTTTTGAAACTATAAAACAGATAGATCAAGTGAAAGTTGCCTTCTTGGTTTTTGGTCAATGGGATGCTGTTGTTTTTACAGAAACCTCTGACTCTGCTTCTATGGTTCAACTTGTTATAAAAATTAACAGTATAGAGGGGGTAAAATCTACAGAATCTCTTTTAGAAATACCTTAAAAAATTCTATATTCCTATACTTTTTTGTTTTTTAGTTTTAAGGTATTTTATAATTTTATCTTAGTTTTGGGTTTATTTTTATGGCTTTTTCGAAGAGTTTTAATGCTTCTTCTTCTTTACCTTCCTTTTTAAGTATCATCGCTTTTCTATGCATTGCTTCCGCATTTTCTGGGTCCATTTCCAATAATTTTTCAAAACATTTAAGCGCTTCTTCTGTTTTTTCCATAGTTTCTAATGTTAATCCTTTATTGTATAAGATTTTTGGGCTTTCCGGTTCTATTTTTATGGCTTTTTCGAAGAGTTTTAATGCTTCTTCTGGCTTTCCTAACTTCCTTAAAGTCGCTCCTTTGTTTACTAGTGATTTTATATATATTGGTTCTATTGCAAGTGCATTGTCGAAACATTCAAGCGCTTTTTCAATTTCCCCAATAGTCCCGTGAATTACTCCTTTATTATACCATGCTTCTACATCTTTTGGATCTATTTCTAGGGCTTTTTCAAGGCATTCTATTGCTTCTCTTGGTATTCCTATTTCGTCTAGTAAGATTGCGACGTTCATCCATGCAGCTGTGTTTTTAGGTTCTATTTTTATGACTTCTTTAAAACTTTTTATAGCTTCTTCTGTTTTTTCTAGTTCATTTTGAGTTATTGCTTTTCCAAACCATGCTTTTGAGTTTTTTGAGTCTTTTTCTAACACTTTTTCAAAAAGTTTTAAGGCTTCTTTAAGTTCTCCTTTTCCCAATAATTGCCATGCTTCTTCTTGAATGTTTTTTTCTTGCATTTTTATTCTTCCTTTATTTTATTATTCCATATTCTTGAAAGACGTAATAGAGGAGGTTTGGATTTAGCCTGAAGGCATGCATAATACATGCATCTGCTTCTTTTGTTTTTCCTAATTCTTCTAGGGCTCTTCCTTTGTTGTACCACGCTTCTGCGAAATTTGAATCTATCTCTATGGCTTTATCGAAACATTCTATCCCTTTTTCTATATTCCCATCTCTTCTCAGAAATTCTCCTTTATTTGCCCATGATTGTATATGTTTTGGGTTTATTTCTAGGGCTTTATTGTAGCTTTTAACCTCTTCTTTTTTCATTCCAAGCATGTTATATGCTACACCTTTACAATACCATGCATCTGCAAGATTTTCATTTATTTCTAGGGCTTTATCATAATATGTTAAAGCTTCTTTTGGGGTTTTTATATAACAAAAAATGTTTCCAAGCTGTAACAATGCTTCTGTAAAATCTGGTTTGAATTTTATAGCGTTTTTTAAGCTCTCTTTAGCTATCTCAATTTCACCTGCTGTATAATGTATTAAACCTTTCCAGTACCATATTTCTGGCTGTTTTTGGTCTATTTTTAAGGCTTTTTCATAGCATCTAAGTTCTTCTTCTATTTTTCCGAGGGAGCGCATCACTACCGCTTTTAATTTCCATGCTTTTATTAACTGAGGTTCAATTTCTATTGCTTTGTCAAAGCACTCTATTGCTTCAATTATTCTTCCTTTATCATAAGCTTCTATTCCCTTTTCAACAAGTTCTTCTGCTGTTGTTTCAATTTCTTTCATTTTAATTCCTTATCTCCTTGCTTGTCACTTAAATCGGTTGTAGCCTCTGTAGTTTAAATTTGTTAAATTAGGCTCATCATGTGTCCATAATAGCTTGGATCTATTTGAACTGCTTGTCTTAGACATTCTGAAGCTTCTTTATCCCTCCCTAATAGATGGAGTGAAAGACCTTTTGTAAACCATGCTTTTGCGCTTTTTGAATCCTTTTCTAAGACCTTTTCTGCATATTCTAATGCTTCTTTTGGTTTTCCGGTGATCGCTAAAATTAGACCTTTATTTGTTATTGCTTCAAGATTTTCTGGTTCTATTTCTAATATTTTAGAGAAGTAGTCTAAAGCCTTTTTTTCTTTTCCCATGGCAATTAGCGTGTTGCCTTTATTTATAAGCGCCTCAATTGAGTTTGAATCTATCTTTAATGCTTTATCAAAACATTTTAGCGCATCCTTCATTTTTCCCAGTTCGTGAAATTCTAATCCTTTCCTGATCAATTCCTTCGCGCTTTCACTCAATGTTGAAGCCTCTTCAATTTTAATTTTTAAAAAAGCTTTTTGTTTATTTTTTGCCTTTTATTTTTAGATTACACACTTTTATTTTGAAAAATTAACCTACTACTATTTTTTAAACCCTCTTTTTTATTTTTTTAAAATTTAACTTTGTAAAATACGTTTTCAATTAAAAATTTTCTACTTTACTTTTATTTTTCGTATCATCATGATAAAATCTAAGAAAGTAAAAATCTAACCAAAAATTAGTCCATTTTTAACAAAATTAAGTCCTTTCTAACTAAGCTTTTCCGCGTCTAAGGAAACAAGTGTCAAATTTTTTAGAAAACATGATTAGAAGATTTAAATCTCTCAGATATATTTTGAATCGTTGCCCCTAACTCAATCAAAGGCAGAAAGCAGTAAATAGTCTACTTATTGTTTTAGATGAACTCTAAAAATAGGAATTTCCGCGTTTTAAGGTGCTCAGTCATTTTATTATTCTTTTTAACTATATGCTCTACTGGTTGCTTCGTATATTTTGAGTTTTAACACTGTTTTTGTTAATTTTTTATAAGTTAGTTCTTTGCTTGGGGATATGTGCCCCATGATTGCAACTGATTTTGTAGTGAGAATTTTCCAAGGTTCAGGGGGCATATGAAAAATCGTACCATACTTTCTCTCATAATATTTTTCTTTTCCAAAGATTCCAGTTGTTGGGTAGTGGGTATATTGATTAATATAATATTTTGTGATAGAAAGTTTATGGTTTAAGCTTATGAACTTTAATGCTTCTTGAAGTGAAACCTCATTCTCTCCGGGAAAGCCTAAAATAACCGCACATCCTATAGGCAACGCTATTTCTTCTGCTTTTTTTGATATTTCTTCTGCTCTTTTGATGTAGTTTTCTGGGTCTTTTGTTTTTCCCATGATTTCTGCCATTCGCTTACTTACTCCGTCAATACCGAAGTCTACCTGGGTAAAATTTAGTTTTTGATATTTTTCTAAATCTTTATCAGATGTATAGTCAACTCGCGTTTCGCAATAAAATTCAGTATGAGTTTTTTCTTTTTCCAGAAGTTCTAAAAATTTATTTTTCCAATCTTTTTTACAGCCAAAAAAAGCATCTGAAAAGTCAATCCTATTCGGTGCATATTTTTTGGCTATCTCTTGAAGTGTTTTTATCGCTTTTTTTGGTGAAAGTGCTCGCCATTTTTTTGGCAAGTTTCCGCAAAATTTACAACCTTGGGGGCATCCTCTGCTAAAGATTACAGGGTAACTTATTTTACCTTTATCTTCCAACGGTTCTGCAAGTCCTAAAAGGTATTCTATATTGTTCATTTCCTCCTCAGTAAGAGGAGCACTATTTAAAACAGTTGTTTTTTCAGGTCTTTTTCCCCTTTTTATTAGCTCATATAAAGCATGTTCTCCTTCCCCCCTAATAATATAGTCAAAAACATGATATCTTTTCTTTTCTATTTCTTCTACATATTCAAATATTTTTCCAGGAATCTTTATGTTTTCTCCTTTTAAAGCTCTTAGTTCGATGTTTTTTACATCGTTGAAATCTTTTGGTATTGCTGTTGGGTGTATTCCTCCTACAACAATCTTGGTTTCAGGCTTTAGTGCTCGCGTTATAAAACCTACTATTATTGAGGGGATATATGCTGATGTACTATAACAAGAAATTCCTATCGTAGAATAGTTATTGTATTCCGTGAGAATTTTTTCCAAATGATCAATTAAAATTCCTAGTTTTTTTAAAGGTTCATCAATAACAGCGATATTTAAAAATTGATCAATTTTTATTTCTATGTCCTTGTAATAATGTTTCAAATAGGAGGTTATATTTATTAATGCTATAGGAAATTGCACTGTGTTAGCGTTTAAGTCTCCTCTTACCAACTCTGGAGGTTGCAAAAACAAGATTTTTTCGACCATGGAATCCCGTCCCTATTGTCCTTCTTCTCCCATATGCGTTATTTCGACGACCTTTTCCATCAGATCTGAAAGATTTAAAAATTTAAGGATATTGCTTATTGTTTCCAGTTCTTTCCCAGTTATTTTCTCTGCTATTTTCTTTATCTTCTCGATGAAAATATCGGAGGGTTCCGATGTTTTTCTCATCATTTCAAAAATTTGAGGAAATTCTTTTTCAAAATTTTCTAAAAATGTTTTATACGCCTTTTTTTCTAAGTTTAATTGCTTAAAATCTAATTCTAAAAAATCTAAAAGTTCTTTAAAACTTAGGCTTTTTGCGTTATATTTGTTCTCTATTTTAATCCTTAAAGGCATATATATCCCTCAAAAAAACTTCTAATTTAAAAATAATATTAATAGCTAAAAAAAAGGAATGAAGAGTTTGTTGTTCTAGTTTCTTTTGCGTTTTTCATATCTTTAATGTCTGCACGGGAAAAGCGGGCGTGAAGGATCTGCTCTCAATGGGTGTCTTGCTATAGAGTTCACTAGAGAAAGCACTACTAGAGCAGTTAAAAAGACTTCTTCCTTTACCACTTTAATCACCAAACTTCTATTCCCTTCTATTGTTTTAAGCCCAAGCTTCCTCAAAATCTCTTTTTTAATTCCTAATCTTATCGCTTAAATTTATAATCCTGTTATTCCTTAACAATCCTTTTTCATTCCCTCTCTCTATGTTGAAACTATTCTTTTACAAATTTATGATTTCTACCTCCCTTTAACTTTTATTTTTGTTTTCTTTTTTCAAAGCCTTAATAGCACTTAATTTTTTATAAAGTCTGTTGGACAAAATTTTTATGTAGGGAGTTACAGGTTAAACGCGACTTTAAAAATTTAAAGAATGCTTATATTTTCATCAGCGAGTTTATAATTTCTTTCAGAGGCTGATTAAAAGATGCCTGAAAAACTAATATCTATCCCAACGAAACCCCTGACTGAATTGACTCACGCGAAACAAATATTGGGTCATAAATTGAAAAGATTTGATAAGTCTGTAAGAAAAGTAAAATGTCCTGCTTGCAATTTCGTTTTTGACTTAACATATGCTCGTGCAATAGCGTGCCAAGGATGCCCTGAAGCAATTTATAATTGCGAGTTTGTACGGTGCCCAAAATGTGATCTTGAATTTAAAGTAACAGGCTCCCCAATAGCCAAAAATGAAGGTCAGTCCCGTTCTGTTCGTAATTATGTAAGTGAAACAGTTGATAATTATCTAGACTACATGGGCGAAAGACCTAAAAGATAAATCTTTTCCCTTTAGCCATTCATAAAAACATTTACATAGCTTTCATTATAACATACAACTTCTCAAATCCCCCCCATTTTTCTATTTTATTAGTCAATTTAATCTTTCTAATAATGCTTATTTCATTAACTAAACTTAATATAACTGTTAATTTATTAACTAACCTAAAAATTTTCCTAAAAAATGCGACTTTTTACGTCTATCTTAGGGATCTGGTTGGTGTTTAATGAGTTCTCACGAAGATTTTTGCCCTGTTTGTACTCTAGATTTCCCTGAGGAAGGCTTTTCTCCTTGGAAGAAGAAAGGTTTAATTGTTTTAATTTCTTCAGGGACTCTTCTTTTCATAGGTTTGATGATTGATTTTTTCTTACAAGAAGAGTTTTTAGCGTTACTTTTATTTTTTAGCGTTGCTTTAATTTCAGGCTATGAAATAGTGATAAAGGGCATCACATCACTGTTTAAGGGGCATGTTACTATAAATTTTCTTATGACTTTGGCTTCTGTTGGCGCTTTCTTAATAGGGCACCCTGAGGAAGGAGCTGCTGTTCTTTTCCTGTTTTATGGTGCTGAATTTTTAGAAGAATATGCTGGAGAAAAACAAAAACAGTCGACAGAATCTTTGATAAAACTTGCTCCTGAAACTGCTACCGTGAAAAAAGATGGAAATGAACTTTCAGTACATGTTCATGATGTAAACCTTGGAGATATATTTCTTGTACGCCCTGGTGAAAAAATTCCTTTAGACGGTGTTATTATTGAGGGTTATTCAAATATAAATCAGGCTCCTATTACTGGCGAATCGATCCCTGTAACTAAAACTATCGGCGATGAAGTATATGCAGGAACCCTTAATGGTGAAGGTTTTCTCGAGATTTCTGTCAGTAAAAAGTCAGATGAAACAATGCTTTCTAAAATTACAAAGCTAATTAATGAAGCTCAAATGAAAAAGGCTCCTGCTGAGCGATTTATAGAGAAGTTTTCGAAATACTATACACCCATAGTCATATTATTTGCCTTTTTTGTTGTAACAATCCCAGTCTTATTCTTTGATAAAGATTTTAAGGACTGGTTCTACAAAGCCCTCATACTCCTTGTAGTTTCTTGCCCTTGTGCTTTGGCTATCTCTATACCCGTATCCATCGTTTCCGGAATAACAAACGGCGCAAAAAACGGGATTTTAATAAAGGGGGGGAGTTATATTGAAGAACTAAGTAAAATAAAAGTTTTTGCTTTTGATAAAACAGGTACTCTTACCGAAGGAAAGCTGGAATTTACTGATGTTATAACACTAAACGATTCCTTTTCCAAAAGTGAAATTTTAAAGATCGCGGCTTCTATTGAAACTTTTTCTGAACATCCGATTAGCAAGGCGATCGCAGAGTATGCAGAAGAGAAAAGAATAAAACCCTTTTCTGTTTCCGATTTTAAAGCGTTACCAGGGAGAGGTGTTATGGGTGAAATCGATCGAAAGTTCTACTATATCGGTAGTAAAACCATGTTTAAAGAAGTGTTTATCGAATTCCCAGAGGAACCAGTTGAAACTCTTGAAAATCAGGGTAAAACTGTTTTTTTGATAGGTACGGAAAAAGGTGTTTTAGGCGCAATTGCAGTTGCAGATAAAATAAAAAAAGAGAGTATAATAGTTATAAAAGAGCTAAAAAAACGGGGTATAAAAACAGTTATGATTACAGGGGATGGTGAAAAAACAGCTGAAGCCGTTGCAAAAAAACTCGATATTGATGAATATTACGCGGAACTATCTCCAAAAAACAAAGTTGAAATTGTTGAAAAGCTTATTGAGCAATATGGACATGTTGCTGTGGTTGGCGACGGTGTAAATGATGCCCCTGCCTTAGCTAAAGCAAACGTAGGGATAGCTATGGGAGTTGTTGGAAGTGACATTGCCTTAGAAACTGCCGATGTCGCTTTAATGAAAGACGAATTATTTAAAATACTTTATCTCTTAGATCTAAGTAAAAAAACTGTCAAAGTGATGAAAGAAAACGTTTCTCTATCCATATCCATAAAAAGCGCTTTTATTTTTCTTGTTTTTCCAGGACTTGTAACCTTGTGGATGGCAGTAGGAATAGGCGATATGGGATTATCCCTCGCTGTCATATTAAACGCTATTAGAATCCAGTTTGGCGCTAAATAATTTTCTCTCCACAAATCGGGCAATAATTTTCAAACCCTACCAGCTTATAACCACAATTTGGACAATATCTCATCCTTTCTTCTAGATAGAGTTTTTCACGTTTTCCTCCAAAAATCAATGGTAGAAAAAGAAACAAGAAAAGAAAAGGAAACTCCCAAAAAACATACGCTATAATCGATATAAAAGTGATTAAAAGTGATACGAGAAAGATGATTTTTCCACGCATTAACAAACGCAAAAGATAAACTCCTCTCTAATAATTGTTTTATAATGTATATTTTGCTTTCCAAACTTTGTTTTCTTTCTTAATATTTATTTTATTAATAAGTTGATTAGTTTCTTATGCAATTCTTCACTCCCCGTAGCTAAAACATTTACTATTTTAGTTAAATCTTTATTTATAGGCAACTTTTCTCCGCTTAAAGTCGTTATGACCCCCCCTGCACATTGAAGTATATATGCTGCAGCAGCATAATCTACTGTTTTTAATCCCCTTGTAAAATCTATAAAAGCATCCATTGTACCATTTGCTATATAAGCTATATCTAACGCTGCAGACCCGCTTATCCTTATAAATTTGCAATTTTTACGTATTATATCAATTATTTCCATATGTTCTGAAGCAGTTGGTCTTATCAGGGTTATTCCTGTATTTTTTAACTGTCTATGAACTGTTTTTGTTAACTTTTCTTTGTAATAGTTGTTTCCTTTGTATGCAAAAAATTCATCATTGTTTCCCAAGTTATTAATATATCCTGCAAACGGCTCTTTTCCTTCTAAATCTGTATAACAAGCTATAGAAAAAGCATAAAAGGGATACCCTCTTGTTGCGTTTTTTGTGCCATCAATCGGGTCAATAATGATTAATTCCTTATCTTCCCCAAGTTTGACTACTCCCTTTTCTTCAGTTAAAATCATTCCTTTAAATTTTTCTTTTAAAACGTTTAAGCTTACTTCTTCGGCTATACTATCGATTGCTAAAGTCGCATCTTTGTCTGCTCCTATACCTCTTTCTTCAGAAAGATCTACCCCCCCTTCCTTGGCTAAGCGAATCTTTTCATGAATTTGTTCTACTATTTGTCGACATAATTCTAAAGTTTTTATTTTTGAATACATGTTTTAAGCTCTCCGCATGATTTGTTCCCCTATCTTTTCATCAACGTGTTTTATGTATTCTCCCAATTTTTCTTTTGGTATGATTGCTCCTGCAGCAATATCGTGACCGCCTGCCTCACTTTTTTCAAGTTTAAGTTCATTTTTTGCTTTAACTAACGCATCTCTTAAATTAACACCCCTTTTAATATGCTCTTTTAGAGCTCTGACGCTTATTTTTATCATCCCTTCTTGTTCCAACATATCTGCTGCTATCAAAGCAGGTTTTTTAAAGTCAATTATTCTACCTCCCAAAGCCATTCCTAAGACAACACCAACAATCCTATCATTTATTGCATCTTTAACATACGTAGCCGTTATGTTTGGTAGATTTTCTATTAATCCTCCTTTTTTAATATCGTTTAAAGCTTTAATTCCTTCCGCTAACATTTTCTTATACTTCGCTAACACTCCTGCTGCTTCTCTTATTGATTTTTCACGGTCGTAGACGTTTTCGTTGTATTGAACAACTTTTAAACCCACCTCATATTTCTTCAATCTACCACAAGCATTTAACATCGTACTATACTCTCTAAGATCTCTCAAAAATGGTTTTTCATTCGGTAACCTATAAACAAATCCCACCAAACTTTTATACTTCTTTAAAGGAACCCCGTTCCTTATCAACAATTTAACTAAACCATCCACCAACTTAGTTTTCTCTTCTAACTCCAAATCTGCAATCGTCCTCCACCCCCCATTCTCATCTTTCAAAGATATCCTTAAACTTTTCAAAAAGGTAATACATGCATTTTTATCCCCTGTTAATCCCGGCAAAAAAGGCTCAGTACAATACTGCAATGCCACATATATCGGACGAGTTTCACGCCCATATAATGTTATATCCACTCTCTCTTCTACATTAGAATTTGGGAGTATATGTGTATAGTTATACCCGACTAAACGACCCTTTTCATGATACCTAAACTGCATATCTCCAATGGCACCTACAAGAGCCAATTCTGGCCTTAATTTTGTAACAGCGTATGTTACTCCTGCTCCACTTATTTCCCTACTTCCATCCAACCCAAACAAATGTGCATTAACCTGTACAACATCCATTTTACTTGTAAAATTAGGTCTAAATTCCCCTATATCCGGTTTGTGATGATCCAAAATAACTATTTTTTGTACCCCTGATAAATATTTTTTAATAGTGTTAAGCTGTCCACTTCCTAAATCCAAAAACACTATATTTTCTGCTCTTAGTTTAGTAATTTTCATTGCTCTAATAGGATCAAATCCGCTTAAAGCAACGATTTTTCTCGGTTTTCTCTTAAAAAAAGACATAAGAACGCCGCTAGCGCTCATACCATCAGCATCATGATGCGTAATAATAACTGCATCTTCCATCTCTTTAATCATACTTCGTGCTATTTCACAAGCTTCATTAAACTCCTCCTCAAAAAAGCCCCTTTCTGAAAAACCCATTTCAAACCGCCTTAATAAATTAAAAGCCCCTCTATCTAAAAGATACTAATCTTTAGAATTATCATATAATCAAATAATGGTAGGATTAAAAAACAAATATTCCACTTTTATGTAATTTTTACCTTTATTTATCTCTTAATCTTGATTAAATTTATGAAAAGTAATAGAAATATTTATTTGTATAATATGGTTTACCAAAATAGATACACTTTAAATCTACCCTACTTAAATCGATTAGGATATTTAAATTAAACCTCATGAGGTTGATTTTAAAATGACACGTGAGGGAAACGGAACTGTTGTATATAGAGAAACAAAAACAGGGGATCGTATATATCGGAAGGTTTGGCTTTACATCCCAGCAAGCGTTGCTAATGATTCTTCATTCCCCTTTGAACATGGTGAAAAGGTCTGTATTAAAATTATAGGAAACAATAATTTAATTGTTTGGAGAGGAACATGTTCAGAAAAAGCAAAATTTATCCCAAATCCCCCAGAAGAAGAAGATCTTATCTTGGAAGAAGAAAAAAATTCAACCCCCTTTGAAAAGGTTTCCGATTCTAAGGAAGAAAAATAGTGTTTCCCTAAAATATAAAATGTATTTGTTTTTTCTTTCTAAATTTTGTATTTTTTAATAATTTCGTCCTACCAAAAGGTGACTGATAAAATGCCCCGAAAAAATTTCGTTGATGCAAATATTATGGCATTAAGGAACGAGGGGTTAACTATTAAGCAAATAGCTATTTGTTTGAACCTAGATCCAATCACAGTAGCAAAACATATATCGAAGTTAAAGAGGGGAAAAAATTTACAAATAGAGGTTGAACCGTGTAAAATTAAACTCCCTCCAGAAGATTTAGTAAAAATAACCTGTGATCTTATAATCGAATGTTATAGTCTATTAAACCAACCACAAATCGGTAAAATTTTAATTGAATGGTTAGCCTACATAAGTGATTCTCTATTGGAACCACTGATCGAAAGTTTTCATGAAGCAATAATAGACTCCAACCATTCTAAACACATAAACTCCCTTGAATCGGGTTTAGAACACGTCTTAGAGATATTATGCCGATGTCCCGACTCTAACAAATAAGCCTCTCTTTTTTTATAAAATAGATGATTAAGTACTAATATATTATACAATGATGAATCTAATCTCTTACCATTATTTCATTTGTTATCATGCGAAAAACTTGAACTAATTTATCATATTCTTGCATAAACACTTTTACAAAAAATATTTTACTTGAATCTATCCCCTCTCGCTCCAATCTTTTTACTATGTTTCTAAATCTTTTTTCCGCTATTTTTAAAAGTGGATCATTTTCTCTTCCACTTTTAGGTCCTTCACATAAAATTATAGCAGCTGCTCCTTTTTCTAAAGCCAATTTTATATGATCTATCTTTAACCTAGCTGTCGATGGTACCGCTATTGTATGAATATTTGCAGGATATGCAACTTTTTTAGTACCTGCCATATCTGAAGCTGCATAGGCCATAAAATCTTCTTTAAATGCAATAATTTTTGGCTCTACACCATTTTCCGTTTCTAATATCCCTCTAATCTGTTCCTCTAAAGCTTCATCAGGCAATGTAGGCAAATCAACAACATTAAAAGGACAAATCGAGACACATGCACCACACCCTGTGCATACCATCTTTTCAACAACAGGCTTTTGATCAATATCACTAACCGTTAACGCATTATAAGGACACTCTCTTATGCAAACATAACCACATTCATTAGGATCACAATTCTCACGATCTATTATAACCCATTTTGGTTCAAGAAAAACTTCTTCCTCATCCATAAGTGTTTTAGCTTTCCCCGCTACAGCCAAAGACATTGAAACCGTCTCAGTAATATCCATAGGCCCCATAGCCGTACCACAACCAAAAACTCCTGCAACACTTGTATCAACAGGATGAAGTTTCGGATGCTCTTCTTTTATAAAACCATCTTCAGTTACTAATAAACCAGCTGTTGTAGCGATTTCCAACGTTCCTTCAGAAGGCTCCAAAGCCGCAGCTAATACCACAAGATCTGCTTCCAATTCCAATAATTCAGAAGAAAAAGTTTCTTCCACCCTAACTAAAAGCTTCCCTGTTTTCTTATCTTCTATAACCTCTCCAGGCCTCCCCCTCAACATTATTATCCCCTTTTC
>SMTZ1_10010252_pt1 | contig 14983 bp, 11 predicted proteins | sample DeeMarSWOR136_30_FD_25667 | JGI IMG/M metagenome (IMG submission 25667)
CGACCTCGTCAATTACAGCGGCATGGCATTAGAGGCCGACGGTCGCCGCGGCTTCATCACCGGCCTTGGCCACCGCCAGCCACTGAACTATCCCTATGAGCTGCGCTACGGCCGAGAGGAAGCCAGGCGACTGGGTAAGCCGGCATTAGTTAATGGGACGATAACGACCCCTTGGCGCGTCGTAATGGTCGGCCGTGACCTGAATACACTGGTAAACAGCACTATCGTACCCAACCTCTGCCCCCCACCTGACCCGAAGTACTTTCCCGACGGCATCAAGACGGCATGGGTCAAACCTGGTCTTTCGGTATGGCGATACCTTGACGGCGGAGACCGCTCGTTCGAAGGCATGAAGGAGTTTTCCCGAATGGCCGGGCAGTTGGGATACGAATATCACATCCTCGAGGGCTTCTGGAGCAGATGGAGTGACGAGCAGATCAAGGAAATCGTGGAGTACTCCGAACAGCAAGGCGTGCGTCTGCTGTTCTGGATACACAGCAACCGACTGGGCACGCCCCAGGCCCGCGAGGAGTTTTTCACGAGATTGCACGGCTTAGGAGTTGCCGGTGCCAAGATCGACTTCCTCGACCACGAGGCAAAGGAAATCGTCGACCATTACGAGGCGCTGCTCAAGAAGGCCGCTGAAAATCAGATGGTGGTCAACTTCCACGGAGCTAATAAACCGACCGGTCGTGCCCGCACTTGGCCCAATGAAATAGTTCGCGAGGCAGTCCGGGGCATGGAAAGCAGCTCGCTGCAAGAGCGTGCCCGCCACGAAACAATCCTGCCGTTTACACGTTATCTGGCCGGTCACGCCGACTACACAACGATGCACTTCGGAGACCGCCGCCGCGACTCGACCTGGGCGCACCAGATTGCCAGCCTGGCTATCTTCGCCAGTCCCCTGCTGACGGTCGCCGCACATCCGCAGTCCGTCCTTGACAATCCGGCGATTGACGTAATCAAAAGCATACCAGCCGTGTGGGATGAAACCATCGTCTTGCCGGAGTCCGAAATCGGCGAGCTGGCTATCTTCGCAAGGCGCACCGGCGATATGTGGTTCCTGGCCGTAATGTGCGGCCCGCAGGCTAAGACGATTCAGGTGCCGCTGTCATTCCTTGGTGATGGTCGATATAACGCGTCACTGGTCCGCGATAACAAGGAAAACGATGCTGCAGCAGTGGTCATAGAAAATAGGACCGTGCGCCGCAGCGACACGCTCACGATTGAGATGACCAACGGCGGAGGTTTCGTCGGGCGTTTCTCAAAGTAGCTGTCTCGATGTAGTATATAGTAAAAAATACTGGGTGAGCAAGAGGATCTGCTTTATAGATTTGTGCTTTGCACGAGATAGTTGCTCTATATATGTGTTTTAGTTCTGAAAAGCGAGGGCAGATAAAAATGACTAAGAAACGATATTTTCTAACGGTATTATTTTTCATTGGGACTTCGTTCAGTTTCGCAGATGTCCCGCTAACGGTGGAGGTGCTTGAGGTCAACAAGATTTGGGATAAGGCCCCCCACAACGCATTTACCGACCTTGTCCGCTGGAAGGATAAATTTTACTGCGCCTTTCGCGAAGGTAGAGGCCACGTTTCGACAGATGGTAAAATTCGAATTCTCGAATCGAAAGATTCAAACATCTGGAACTCAGCGGCCCTAATTGCCATGGAAGGCTTCGACCTCCGCGATGCGCACTTGTCTATAACGCCAGATGACCGATTAATACTGCTCGGCGGTACCGCACCCCGGAAAAAGGACAATCAATCTGCCCCTACCGGCTCGTTTGCCAGTTTCTCTCGAGATGGTAAACAATGGACGGATCCTCAAATCGTCGTCCAGCCGGGCCGCTGGTTGTGGTGTGTCACTTGGAACGAAGGAAAAGCATACGGCGTCTCCTACACAGCAGGAAAAGGAGAAACCTATCTCGATTTGCTCGTAAGTACAGACGGGATTAATTTCGAGCAGCATGTAGCAAAGCTGTTCGAGCAGGGCCGACCTACGGAGGTGACACTGCGTTTTGACACTGACCGGACGTGTTATGCCCTTGTCCGCCGCGACCGCTACGGGACTGAATTAACCAGTGCCTTCTTGGGAATAAGCAGGCCGGACTATAAGCAGTGGCAATGGAAAGACCTTGGCACTAATTTCAACAGTTTCGGTGGGCCCAATCTCATCCGGATACCCGGCGGACACTGGATTGCTGCAGGCCGAATGCACCAGGGCGGTGCCCATACCGCCCTGACCTATATCGATGTCAAGAACGGCTCTATGATAAAAATGGTAAAACTGCCCAGCGGCGGCGATACGAGTTATCCCGGACTCATTTGGCACAACGATATGCTTTACGTCAGCTACTACTCCAGCCACGAAGGCAAAACCAGTATCTACCTGGCGAAGGTGAAAATAAAACCAAAAACCAATGAGGGGGAAAATTAGAAAACAGTTGTAATTTTCATGTGTTTTGTAGAAAATACCACAAGTCATTTTGATCGAAGCCCCCGTTCTTGCTTTTGCAAGAAAGCACGGGGGCGAAGTGGAGACACGAAGTGGCGGTAGCTAAATCTATTAAAAAACAGATTCAGTTGTGAATTAAAGAGCCAATCTCAAAAGTGAAAGGAGATTCAAATGAACAGGAAATGGTACTTTTTAATAGTGCTGATTTTCGTCGTGGCAGCGACGAGCTATAGCGTTGAAGCGGCAAGTGTTGTCGCACCGGGCGCAAAAGTGGAAAAACTCGCCGGCGGCTTTAGGTTTACCGAAGGCCCTGCCGCTGACGCTAAGGGAAATATCTTCTTTTCGGATATCCCGAACAACCGGATTCACAAGTGGTCGCTGGATGGCACCCTGTCAACCTTCCGTGAAAACTCAGGCGGCTCAAACGGTCTTTACTTTGACAAAAGCGGTAATCTTTTGGCCTGTGAAGGAGGTGGCCGACGGTTGGTCTCCATCGACCTGCAGGGTAATATAACGGTGCTGGCCGACAGGTATCAAAACAAGCGATTCAACAGTCTCAACGACCTCTGGATTGATCCCAAAGGAGGCATCTACTTTACCGACCCCAGCTATGGCCGCAGAGATAACCTAGAGCAGGACGGCGAACATGTCTATTACCTCTCACCGGACCGCAAAAAGCTAATCCGGGTAATCGATGACATGGTCAGGCCGAACGGAGTAATAGGCACTCCCGATGGCAAACTGCTTTACGTTGCCGACCACGGCGGGAATAAGACCTTCGTGTACAAAATCAATAATGATGGGACACTGTCGAACAAAAAGCTTTTCGCACCTGAAGGTTCTGATGGAATGACTATAGACAACGAGGGCAACATTTACCTGACAACGAGAGTAGTAGCGGTTTACAACAAAAACGGCGAAAAAATCGAAACCATCGAGGTCCCCGAGGGGCCGGCCAATGTCACCTTCGCCGGGCAGGATAAACGAACCCTCTTTATAACTGCTCGAACTTCATTGTATTCGGTCCGGATGCGAGTTAAAGCCGCCGAGCAGAAACAGACAGTCTCGGAGCTGGGATTTGAACAGGATATTATCCAGACAAGCGCTGGCGCCCTGGAGATTACTTTCATCGGCCACGGTACTTTAATGTTTGCTTTCGACGGCAAGACCATTCACGTGGACCCCGTTAGCAGAGAGGCCGACTATGCCAGGATGCCAAGGGCTGACCTTATCTTAATCACCCATGAACATGGCGACCACCTTGACCCCAAGGTAATTAAGATTCTCCGAAAAGAAGGGACCCAGCTCGTATTGACCGAAGCCTGCGCATCAAGAGTATCCGGCGGTCTTGTGATGAAGAACGGTGATGTACGAACCGTTCAGGGACTGAGAATCGAGGCCGTACCTGCGTACAATATTGTACATATGCGGTCCGGTAGAACGCCCTATCATCCCAAGGGTCAGGGTAACGGCTATGTGCTTACCTTTGGTAATAAGAGAGTGTACGTGGCCGGTGACACTGAAAACACGCCGGAGATGAAAAGGCTGAAAAATATCGACATTGCATTCTTGCCGATGAATCTTCCCTACACGATGACTCCGGAGATGGTCGCGGATGCGACGAAGGCATTTAAGCCGAAGATTCTCTACCCGTATCACTACGGACAAACGGACCCACAAATGCTCGTTGACCTCTTGAAGGATTCGGAAGATATTGAGGTTCGCGTTCGCAAGATGAGATAACCGGATACAAAGTCATAGGTAACTGCAATGGCGAACTGCTTTACGTAACTGACCACGGCATGAGAAACATTCGTATAAACCCTAAGACTTGTTTAGGTGTCCTTTACAGTCTCGACATTACTCCGCTTGGTTGTTATAATGCGGTTGGACGAAATACTGAAAATTCCGAAAGGATTTACATATGTCGAACAATGAAAGTCGTTTGAATCGACGCGATATTTTAAAAGGTTTTGGATTGGGCGCCTTGGGCTTTGCCTTCGGTGGAAAATCCTTTGGCCCTACCCTCTGCGATGCAGCCCCGGGAAGCCCTTGGGTCAAAAAGAATGGATTGTTCAGGACCAAACCGGCATCGGCTAAGGTCGCTCTGATAAAGGGAAACGACCGCCGTGAAATTGTATATCAAGCGCTGAAGAAAATCGAAGATGAGGTCCTCGCTTCCATCGGCGATAAGAAGAAAATTCTTATCAAACCGAACTTCGTAATCACCTCTCGCCAGCTCGCCGCTACCCACGTCGATGCCATTAGAGGAATCCTCGATTTTCTAAAACCGCACTTCAAACAACAGATTATTGTCGGCGAATCCACAATCTCCAGAGAAGGCACATTTGATGGATTCAAGAATTACGGCTATCTGCCGCTGGAGAAAGAATACAACATCAAGCTAATTGACCTTAACCACCAGCCCTGGCAGTACCGTTACGTATTCGGCAAAGGCCACCGTCCGACCCCGATTCGGATTATTTCGACGTTCTTAGACCCTGATTTGTACATCATCTCCGCAGCAAAAATGAAAACTCACGACCGCGTTGTAACAACCTTGTCGCTTAAAAACATTCTGCTCGGGGCACCGCTCAACGACTACAAGACAAATGACAAGCGTCTTACTCACGCTGCATACAATTTCTCCCGCGAAGCCCTCCTGCACTACAATATGTTCCACCTGGCCCAGGAAATTTATCCCGACCTCGGTGTTATTGACGGCTTTGTTGCTATGGAAGGCAACGGCCCGGCCAGTGGTACACCTGTCGATGCCCGTTTAGCTCTGGCCAGCCTGGACCCGCTGGCCATGGATATTCTCGCAACCGAGCTAATGGGTTTTGACCCAAGCCAGATAATGTATTTGACGAGCATGGCTCAGGCAGGAATGGGCCAGGGCGACCTGGACAAAATCGAAGTCCTCGGAACGCCACCGAACCAGTGTCAGTATCACTTCAAGGCACACAAACGCTTGCTCGAGCCTTACGGACTGTAAAACGCAGTTCAACTACGGTATTTAAGCAGCTGCAGAGCCTCATCCGCAGTGACATTGGCTTGAGTATCAAGGGCGGTGGACGAATCCTGCGAAAGCTGACTTGCGGTATAAACTGCCGTTTCGAGGCCAATCTCCGGTGTAAAATCGTCTAACTCGATACCCATAGCGCTTTCCAGCTTAGATTCGATAGTTGCCGTAGCATCTTCCACGCGCGCAACCTGTCTGTTGAGGTATTGCTTGTATTCGTTAAGATTTGTTATCGCCTTTTTGATATTTGACAATGCTGACTTTGGGTCGGCAGTCAAATCAAGTCCTTGAGAATTAAAACTAAAGTCCCTTGCTCGCCGGCTGAGGTGAATATCTTGTTGTAGTTATATTCAGTACCCTGGACTATCTCGTTTATTTCTTTTGCTAAGCTCTTCAACTCCTTTTGCATTGCTTCTATCTGTACTCGTGAATAATCCGGGCTGGATGCCTTCTTGGCCAATTCTTCCATCTTGGTTAATGTGGCGGCGATGCCATCGGCGGCGTTGGCAAATGTCTGAATGATGGAGATAGCAGTGCTGGCCTCTCTGGCGCTTAGGCGAATATCTGCGATGTTGCCGTTGAGCAGCTCTCGAATTGTTGCCACGGCGTCGTTATGGTTTGGTGTCCCTCTCGGACTGCTATTGCCGCTGTAAGCTCCATTAACAGCATACGCACCATAGCTGACGTCTAATACATTTCTAAATTCAAATTCAAAAATTTTACCGCCCCCGCTTACTCTGCATCTTCTTCCTGCTCTTCCTTTAATTCCTCTATCCTGTCTTTCAGCAGTTGCAAAACCCTTTTTGGCTCAACGTTGGCTTGTGCCTCGAACAGTACAGACACATCCTCCAGAGTTTGGCTTGATGCATAACCTGCAACCTCCTTTGCAATGTCCATATCGAATGCATCTTCATCTATCTCAATACCCATATCGTTATGGCTCTCATATTCGATAAGCTCCGACATACTTTCCAAATGTGACACCTGCTCTTCGAGGTATCCGCTGTAGTAGCTTGATTCACTTGCGATACTCTGGATAGCTGCCAGCGCACTTTCAGCGTCGGTTGTTAAATCCAGACCATCGATATCAACACTCAGGTCTTTGCTGACGATATCGATGCTTGAGCCGTTTCCGATAGAGATTGACACTGTCTTTCCATCAGCACCGAGCAGCTTGTTACCGTTATATTCGGTGTTCTCAACTATGTCGTTGATTTCACCGGCCAGTTGCTCGAACTCTTCCTGTAATTCTTCCTTTTTTTTCTGTGAGCTGGCATTGGCGGCCTCTTCGGCCAGTTCTTTCATCGTTTGCAGTTTTTCATTAATCTGACCGACTGCATCCGCAAATCTCTGTGTCATCGAAATCGCTTCATTAGCATATCTTTCATTCTCTTGACCATCAGACATCTTGTCATGAAGCAAATACTGGATTACTGATGCTGCTGCATCGTCGTCTGCCACAGCGTTTGGCTGGTTGTTTGTTTTGGTGTAAGCTCCCCTGATGACGTGCACGCTATAAGCAATCTTCGTAAGGTTTCCGAGCTCCATTGTCTTTCCCTCACATTGTCTTCTTCGCAGTGCCCCCCTCCGAATCTGGCTCTAACAAATAAAATATAATAAAAAAGCTGCTATAGCCAAAAAATCCAGTTAAATCTTCCGCTTAAGTTTGAACGGTAGGTTTAGTAATATCGTTAGGAGTGTTTTTTTCGGACTCGTGTAAGAGCCGTCACGGCCAAAAGGCCGCAACCGCCACGATAAACCAAATGACAATGCCCAGAGTGAACTTACTCGTAATGCCGAAGAATTCACCCAGCCCCGCTCCTACGGCGTAGCGTAAGGAGTGCTCTGCCTTTGTTCCGCGGGAGAACTCCATGCCCCACACACACAATCCTGCCCCGGTGCAGGCGCCAAGTAACGTCCCTAAAAGCGGTATAGGAAACATAAACGTGCCGAGCACGGCACCTGTTACCGCCCCGAAAAGTGCCGCGATTGAACCCGGCCAGCTTGCCCCCGATTTCTTGGCTCCTATCATCCCCGCAGTGAACTCTACAAATTCGCCAAGAGCTGCTAATATTACTATCGCAATCAAGGTATAGATGGAAAAGACACTATTGTCCCACCGCCACCACGCGAACAGGCAGGTGGATATAACAATCAGCCAGTTGCCCGGCAGGCCGAAAATAACCAACCCCAGCCACGCTGAGTTGAGCAGAACCAGTATAGTTGACCAAAGATAAACCATTAACTAATTTTAATGTAAAAAGGAAAAAAGGTAAAAGTAAATTCACGGTCAGATATAAAATGGAACAGGCCAAAGAGCTCTAATGACTCAGCCTTTATAAACCTGTCCTGCTTGCCCTCCGACTTGTCCGCCGTAGCAGTTTTCTAAATAACCGCCAGCGAAGTAGAATAGCGAAGGTGGAAGCTGGTTTCTACGTAGCCTTCGTTTAAGTAGAATAGCGAAGGCGGAAGCTTCTGCAAAGGTGGGAGCGAAGCCTGCCCTGAGCTTTGCCGAAGGGTCGAAGGATCTCCACATCTTTGATTGTTGAACTTTGATTCTTGATTTTACTACTACACTGCCACTGGTTGAGTGTATTTGAGGTTACATAGCGTTCCCTCTGCCGAAAATCACTCTCCCTTCAAATACTCCGCCAATTCAGATTCGATATTGGACTGTTTATAGCGAGCATCTCTTGCCCAGTTGTGGGGAACTCTTTTATCAAACCATTCAAAAGGTTTGTCGAGTAAATAGTTAAAAGCATCTGTTGCCTCTTGGGCTGCTTTTCTGCTATTGTTTCCTGTCTTAGCCCAGCAAAATAACCAGCATATGCTTTGAGCTTTGGGCTGTCCATCTTCGAATACTCGCCAGTGACTCTCTAATGCATCGAGATACGTCCTATGATCTACCATTCGGAGTATTTTCTTAGCGTCGTCTGATGGAATTCGAAGCTTGATTAACCTTTGTCGAGGCTCTTGTCTTGACTTTGCGACGAGCCTATAACGGTCGGGGTGTTCAATAATTTCCACTGACAGGTCAACATCCAAATCAGGCCAGTACAAGTGACTTCCGTACCAAAGTTGAATGTTTGAAAGCTCGTTTATTCTGGCTCGTTTGAACCAGGGAAACTTGTCAAACGCCAAAAAGTACTCCTTCCCATTGAGATAAATCCAAAACCCGTGCTGTGTAACGTTAGTAATTTCAGGCTTGGAAATGCTTTTTCCACGCTTTAACGATTTCATTTCTGCGTTCCTCCACGATCCTTTGCAAGCGCGTCAATTGTCTTTCCGAAAAACCCGTGTATGCAACCAATGACACAATGGGTTCAATCCAGAATTTTGCCTCGCCATCGGACGAAACAATGTGCACATGCATTCTTTCTTCTTCTCGTGAGAAAAAGTAGAATCTGTAATTTCCTACACGAAAAATAGTTGGACTCATGCAATTATTATAAAAGACTTACTTAAAATTGTCAACAATCTTGACCGTCACAGGAGCCCAACTTATCGTTACCACAAAGGAAAAGGCCGAGTGTGAAAGCACTCGGCCTTTATAAACCTGTCCATCTTGCCCTCCGAAGCTTCTGCAAAGGTGAGAGCGGAGCCGAAGGGCACTGACATCGGTTCCAGTCGGCGTAATTACATCTCTGAAAAATCCGTCTCTTCAAAATCTTCCGGCACACCAAGACCGTCTGACAGGCCTACAATACCGTTCTCACTTGCAATCCCAAGCCAGGAAAGCTGTATTCTCCCGTCAAAGTACATCTCAACCTGGAATGTATTAGAGTCACTCTCGCCGTATTCGGGCACCTTCATCCACGTCACAACCACACGGTCCGCCAATTGTTTCCAGCTGACCCTTCCGCCTCCGGCTGGATTGAGGTCATCGAACAACCCGGATATACGCATAGTATCAAAATGGTCGGACAGATTTTCAGTATGGTCGTTGTCCCCTTCGGTAAATGTTATATAGCCGTTGCTGCCGACATAGAAGCCCGAAAAGCTGTTGCCGAAAATAGACACTGCAGCTTGATTACTTAGCTGTACAAACTCGTAACTGTCATCGCCCAGCGCCAGCTCCATACCTCCAATAGGATCGGTCGGCAACTGCGTAATCTGTTGTAGATAAGCAATATAGAAAGTACCATCTTTAGTAGGCCTGAACAGTATTGATTTATTTGACAAATCAAAGCTATCTGTACCGGAAGAAAACTGCTCGGTAAAGAGATTAGGTAGTAGCGGCAGCGATGGATACGCATCTGAGAGGTCTGTCTCCTCAAAATCTTCTGGAATACCAAGACCGTCTGATAAACCTACTACGGCGTTCTCAACTGCAATCCCAAGCCAGGAAAGCTGTATTCTCCCGTTAAAATACATCTCAACCTGGAATGTATTAGAGTTACTCTCACCGTATTGACGAACGTTCTCCCACGTCACAACCACACGGTCAGCCAATTGTTTCCAGCTGACCAGCCCGGCTTCTGACGGATTGAGGTCATGGAATAAGCAGGATATGCGCATCGTATCAAAATGTTCGGGCAAAGATTCAGAATAGTCCGTATCTCCTTCGGTAAAGGTTATGTAACCGTTGCTGCCGACATAGAAGCTCGAAAAGATGCTGCCGAAAATAGAAACTGTAGCTTGTTTACTTAAATTTACAAGCCGATAATTGTCATCGTACATCGACAGTTCCGTACCTCCGGCAGGATCGGTCGGTAACTGTGCAATCTCTTTTAGATAAGCACTATAGACAGTGCCGTCTTTAGTAGGAGTGAACGTTATTGATTTGTTCGACAGGTCGAAGCTATCTGTACTGGAGGAAAAATGCTCGGTAAAATAATCAAGCGTCCCACCATCTGCCGGAAATCTATCAATCAGCTCAGCAGCATACTGCAAAATCAAATTTTCATCGTTCGTGTTGACTTCACCATTCCCATCTACGTCAGCGGCCCATATTTGTTGCGGCTCCAAATACAAAAGACCTTCAGCATGCCAGGCAGCTAAGGAAGCATCGTCGTATGAGACTTCTCCGTTGCCTGAGACATCACCAAGACGAATAATATAATATGGATTGTGAGATGCATCTACTCGCCCGCGATAGTGGACTGGACCGTCATCTTTCCAGTAATAACCGTAAACGTAAACATTTCCATATAAATCTGGTTGAATATCTAACGGCTCGGCATAACATACGGTTACATTCACTACGTCGTATAACAAATTATCCGCATCTTCGAGAACCTCATCAATAGTAACCGGGACGTAGTAACGCCCGCGCCCAACCAGCTCGCCCTCTTGCTCATCAGCCTTGGCAGCAGTTCCTATGAGCTTGATTCTTCCTTTTCTTGGCGGTGGCGCTCCAAAACCCACGTAATCCTGGTCTGACATACTTGAAGTTACATTAACGTATGTCCTATATGGCGGGTCGAAAGTATAATCGCTCTTGCTCGGTATGACCGTCCCTGACCAGCCTTCCCGTAACCTCTTAGTGTAATAACCGCTGTTATCAGTAGTTGTGCTGCCGCCGCCGTTACTAAAAGTCAATCTCACGTCACTAATCCCGGAGCCATTGGCGTTCCGTACATAGCCGGAAATGCTCGGAAATAGAGGAGAAGGAACAACATCAAAGCCGTCAAACCAAAGAGTGCCCTGGAAATGGACATAGAAAAGCCACCTACCCTCTTGGAGCGGCCCAAAATGACCTTCGAGGCCGCAAACCGGGTCAGGATCTACCGGGATGGGAATGTCAGGAGCCGGCTCTTGAATAAAAAGTTCGATGGTTCTGTTCACATGGTCGATGGAAAGCGTCGGAGTTCCGCCCAGGGTCTGCTCAGCAGACCATTGATTGACAAAAACGTCCGTAGGCACGGTGAAATGGATTATATCTGAAATAGTCGGTTCGCCGGGATATCTGCTCGGGAGCGGTGGATTTTCTCCATGAATCCAGGATATATTTTGCTCGTAACCGGATACCATCCCACACAACACAAGGACTAATACAGATGCAAATATTACCCTTCTCATTTTTTTACCCTCGCACCAAGATAATAGATATGAAATTAGAAACGGCACCTGAATACTGCAGCTAATACAGCATTTCATAAGGTCTGCGACTATTAAATAGTACCACCATATCTCCTACATTATACGAAAATAATGAAAAATATCAATAAAAACCCCAAATTTTGAACCTTGCTCGTCTCCGACACTTGAAAAATTCACCCTTTTTTCTCATTTTAAGCAGGCCATCGATGAAATCTGCCTGTCTATTACTACAAACCCATTTGGCACTGTACAACTCGATTTTTCTGCTTGAATACGAAGGATAATGCACGAAATACAAAGCAATATCGAATTGGCAAAAATCCGAATTATAAAAACAAAAACGTTGATTTGACACCCGTCGTTGTTTTAGATTTTGGTAATTTTAATTTCGGATTTGTTTCGGGTTTCGATACTTGTCCTCGTGAAAACGGGGATTCGGATTTCGAATTTGCTTTACTTAGCAAGAATTTCAATCATTTCCGCTGATACCTGAAAACAAAAATCCGTTTTTTTGAAAAATTTTAATCCCTTTTTGAATAAGCACTTACAAAAACACAAACACTAAATATTTCCCAATTTTCAATCAAATCTGCAGTTAGCTCTAATTATAGAGGCACGGCTTTAGGCCAAGGGCCAAAAGCCGGCCGAAACAATAACCAATTAACTATAATCCTGATATCCTGATTCATGATTTCCTGCAACCTGATTTCCTGGTCACCTGATAACCTAAACAACCAATTAACTAATTCTCTAATCACCGAGAGTGAATTATTAATATCGTTATTCCAATCCCGCTTTGGCTCGAAAGGATATGTATTCGCCTGCTGCTTCTTTATCGCCGGCTCCGCTACGGCTACCCCTTCAGAAAAATCCCGTTGACTCGCAGCAAATTCGCAATCGTTGACCCCGAAGACTACCCCCGCCTCGCAAAGTACAAATGGTTCCTCGCCAAAAGCCCTACCGGCTCATACGCCGCCTACTGGCAGCGCCAAAAAGACAAAAACACCAGAAAGAGAATATGGATGCACCGCCAGGTTATTCATATCCCCGAACACTTGGTCTGCGACCATATAAACCGCAACGGCCTTGACAATCGAAAGGCAAACCTGCGTCCCGCAACCGTATCGCAAAACCTCTGCAACCGCGCCAAAAGAAGAACAAAAACCCGCTCGAAATACAAAGGCCTTGAATGGGACAAAAATCAAAGAAAATGGAAAGCCCGAATTCAGCTCAACGGCAAAAAAATAAACCTCGGCTCTTTCACTAACGAAATAGACGCCGCAAAAGCCTACGACAAAAAAGCAACAGAGTTATTCAAAGAATTTGCATGTCTAAACTTCCCACACGATGTTGAGCCTTCAGGCTTGTCCTGAGCGGAGTCGAAGGGCCTGTACCGGGGGCCTTCCTTCTTCCGCAATTTATTGATGGATTTATTCTAATTTTGTGGCAGAAAAGGGCCTGCCATGAGCCGGATAGATGACTCTTGCTCCGCGTTCTCGGAGCTTCCGCCAGCTTTCATACACGATATTGATGTCCTCGATGTAAATAGGCCTGTGCCCAACCCCGGTCCAACGAAGGAAATTCATCGCAGCATCGCCGACAAAGGCGCTTCCATCAGAAAGCAAAACTGAAACCGAATCCCTTGTATGACCGGGAGTATGCAAGATAATCCCGTCAATGCCAATTCCTTTTAGAAAGCTGTCGTTATCACCCTCAATCTGAATGTCCTTCTCTGCTAATCTCACCGGCGGAAAATTGAACTCCTTATGAATCAGAATGTAAAATTTCATTACTATATGAATGCGCCGATTGACGGGTTTGATATCCTCTTCCGACTTACCTTCTTCCAGAGCCGATACCGCATTACGGTGAGCTATAACTTGGCATCCCGTACGCCGAACCAGCTCTGCCGCAAAACCGGCGTGGTCATCATGATGATGGGTCAGCAGCAGATACTTGATATCCGAGGTCGCTATTCCCAACCTCGCAAGCTTCTTCTCAAAAAGAGCGTAGTACTTTTCATAATCAGTGTCAATCAGCAAATAACCACCCGTGCACTTCAACAGATAGCACCGGGTCCAACCCAGTTTCACACTATGGACTGTATTGCTACTTGTTTTGTTCATGGCGTTGAAAATCCTCCATAATAAAACCTATAGGTTATATGCAAAATGAAAGTGCACCACCTTTTTATACTAAAAGCCAATAGTTTAGAGTCGAAAAACACCCAGGTCTTTTCCTTGTTGCTCAATATAATCTAAAAAGAATAGGCAGGGCCTTGTATTCGTGGAGAGCCTCTACAAGCTCTAAAATCCCAACCAGCCAAACAAACCATAGTGCATCGAACAAGCCCCTGCGAAATGCCTTTGGCTTGACGGCATACTCATTCGTTTCTCTTAGCAACACCAATGAAGGAAAGAACCTTGGCGTAGAATTAAAATAGTCGTCAAAGTCCTTGTTATGTATTTTGCGCAGTTTCTTTTCCTCATCTTTTATAACCAGAGGATAGTAGAGGACGAAGCAGACAATAATAATGCCTGGCAGGATAAGATTCTCACTTGCCAGCCCCACCCCAATACCGCCGACAAAGCTGAAAAAATACAACGGATTACGACATATTGAATACGGGCCGCATTTGATGAGAGTGTTGGTTTTATAGCCGGAAATATAAAACAGACACCACAAACGTCCTACTGTCGCCGCACCTACCAAAACAACCCCCAACAAGAAGAAGATATCGCTCATGAACGCTTTCTGTTCCCAGTAACTTTCCGAGAACAGTACCAGAAATAACAAGATAATTCCCAACAACCAGGTCAGTATCTTCCGGTTTTTTTCGATTAAGGTCCTTGAAGTCATAAAAAGCTCTTTTATCTAAATTATATTACAATGTTTCGATGAGAATAATACTAAGTAACTTACAAAAAGGAAAGAACCTTTGGATGGGAGTTGTCGTAGGAAATCGCTTCAAAGCTCGCCAATCCAAAGCGGTTGCGCAAAGCAAAAGGCCCTGTGATTTTCACACTCGGCCTTCATAAACTTCATCCCGAGCGTAGTCGAGGGACTTGTCCTGAGCTTTGGAGTTTACCCTGAGTTTAATCGAAGGGCCCCCAAGACTCCAGTTGATTTCGGTCAGTCGATACTTTGCTGCATGGTTTAGTTATTTTGCGTAATGTTACGAACGATCTAACCCTACCTTCCTCCTTTGCAGGACAAAATAAGCAAGACCTATCACAACCAAATGAAGAGCGGCCGGAGCCGGAACAACGTATGTCTGGAAATAGAAGTCATAATCCTTCGTTTCCCAGCTCGTACCAGGTCCTGTGTCATAGTACCACTTGCCGCCAGGATAGGGATCATTGCGTGCCCCTGATCTGACCCCGAATTATGTACCAACTTGGATTAGAGAGTTATCCACGTTCTTTCTCCTGCAATCCGGCAGGCAGAGCGTAGCGGAGCCTG
>SMTZ1_10003908_pt1 | contig 14978 bp, 11 predicted proteins | sample DeeMarSWOR136_30_FD_25667 | JGI IMG/M metagenome (IMG submission 25667)
AATTCGTTTTATATAACCACTATCGGTGATTGTAACAACAACCTCTTGCACAGGTATTAAATCTTCTATTTCAATATCAGCTTCGGCTTCAACAATTTCAGTTCGCCTTTCATCACCAAATTGTTGTTTGATTTCAAGAAGCTCTTTTTTTATCTCATCTAAAATATTGTGTTTATCACTTAACAGTTGTTGTAGCTTTTCGATTAATTTTTTTGTTTCATTATAATCATTTTCAACAGATTCTATTTCCATACCTGTTAATTTCTGAAGTCTCATATCCAGAATAGCTTTTGCCTGTGACTCTGATAATCCAAAGCGTTTCATCAATCGGCTCTTTGCTTCATCAACTTGTTTACTGCTACGAATTATCTTAATTACTTCATCAATATTTTTAAGTGCTATTATTAATCCTTCTAAAATATGAATTTTTTCTTGTGCTTTTTTAAGATCGTGTTTTGTTCTAAGAGTTATTATCTCTATTCTAAATTCAATAAAGTGTTGAACAATCTCTTTTAGAGTTAGGATTTTTGGTTCACCATTTACAATAGCTAGATTCAAAACGCCAAATGTTGATTGCATCTCAGTATGCTCAAATAGTTGATTTAAAACAACATCCTCTATTGCATCACGTTTCAATTCAATTACTATGCGCATTCCCTTACGATCACTTTCGTCACGTAAATCAGAAATTCCTTCGATTTTTTTATCTTTAACTAATTCTGCAATGTTTTTTAGAAGATTTGCTTTATTTACTAAATATGGAAGCTCGGTGACAATAATTTGATTTCTATCTTTTTTTTCCTCAACCTGTGTCTTTGCTCTTATTCTTATTAAACCTTTACCCGTAGAGTAAGCACTTAATATTCCCTCTCGACCATATATTATAGCACCTGTAGGAAAATCAGGGCCCTTTATTGTTTCCATCAAGTTAGTTGTTGAAATCTCCGGATCATCAATTACACCAATAATACCATCAATAGCCTCGCAGAGATTATGGGGGGCCATATTGGTGGCCATACCAACAGCTATACCTGAGGAACCGTTTATTAAAAGATTAGGTAAAATAGCAGGTAATACAACCGGTTCTTTTAATGAACCATCAAAATTATCTCTCCATTCAACAGTTTCTTTTTCTATATCTTTTAACATAAGCTTTGTAATTTTTGACATACGCGCCTCGGTGTATCTCATAGCAGCTGGTGAATCACCATCAATAGAACCAAAATTACCTTGACCGTCGACTAATTTATAACGCATTGAGAAATCTTGTGCCATCCGCACAAGTGAGTCATACACTGCTTGATCACCATGAGGATGATAACGACCTAAGGTATCTCCAACTATTCTGGCAGATTTTTTATAGGATTTTTCATGTACCAAACCCATTTCGTTCATCGCATGTAAAATCCTTCTGTGAACCGGTTTAAGCCCATCTCTGATATCTGGTAAGGCCCTGCTCATTATCACACTCATTGAGTAATCGATGAACGCACGTTTCATTTCTTTTTCAATGTCACGAAGATATTCTTTTTTAACAGAATCATCAGCCATAAATTGTTCACCTATATATCGAGGTTTATTACCTCTTTTGCATGTAATTCTATAAATTCTCTTCTTGGTTCAACTGATTCTCCCATAAGAATACTAAATAATTTATCGGCCTCAACAGCATTTTCTATTGTTACTTGATGCATAATCCTGTTTTCAGGATTCATTGTTGTCTCCCAAAGTTGATCAGGGTTCATCTCTCCTAAACCTTTATATCTTTGAATGCCTAAACCTGTTCCACCTAATTCTTTTTCTATCTGTAATCTTTCACGCTCTGAATATGCGTAATTTATACCTTTTCCTTTACTTATTTTATATAAAGGCGGTTGAGCAATGTATAGGTATCCTGCATCAATCAGTGGTCTCATATATCTAAAAAAGAATGTTAAAAGAAGTGTCCTAATATGTTCCCCATCCACATCAGCATCTGTCATTAGAACTATTTTATGATAACGCGCATTTTCTAAATTAAATTCCTCAGCAATACCTGTACCAATTGCTGTAATCATAGCAAGAATCTCATTGTTTTGTAGAATTTTATCCATTCTAGCCTTTTCGACATTCAAAATTTTACCTCTTAAAGGTAAAATAGCCTGAAACTCTTTTTCACGAGCCATCTTTGCTGAGCCACCTGCAGAGTCACCCTCAACAAGATATAATTCACATTCTTTGGGATCATGACTAGAACAATCTGCAAGTTTTCCTGGTAAAGCAGAAGATTCTAGTAATCCTTTTCTGCGAGTAAGTTCACGAGCTTTTCTTGCTGCTTCTCGAGCCTTACTTGACACTACTGCTTTATCAATAATAGTACGGGCAACAACAGGCGTTTCTTCAAAAAATTCAGAAAGCTTTTCATATGTAATACTTTCAACTATACCTCTTACTTCTGAGTTTCCAAGTTTTGCCTTGGTTTGTCCCTCAAATTGTGGATGAAAGATTTTACATGAAACAACAGCAGTTATTCCCTCACGGGTATCTTCCCCACTTAATCCAAAATTACTATTATCAAATATTTTATTTTTTTTACCATAGTCATTAAGAACACGTGTTAAAGCTCCCTTAAAACCAAAAACATGAGTACCACCTTCAATCGTGTTAATATTATTTACAAAGGAAAAAATATTTTCGGTATAACCATCAGTGTATTGAAGAGCTATTTCTACTTGAACTCCTTCTTTTTCACCTTGAATATAAATAGGATTAGGATGTAAAGTAGTTTTATTTCTATCTATGTAAGTTACAAATTCACTAACACCACCATTAAACTGGTAAGTTTCATTTTTACCACTTTTTTGCTCAAATATCTCAATTTGTAGTCCAGCATTTAAAAAAGCAACTTCCTTTAATCTTGCTGCAATTGTTTCATAATCAAACTCATTTGTTTCAAAAATTTCAGAATCAGGTAAAAAAGTAACTGTTGTACCATTTTCTTTTGATTTACCAATAATCTTTAATTTACAAACAGCTTTTCCTCTTTCATATTTCTGATAATATTCTTTACCACCTCTTCTAACCCTAACTTCAAGCCAACTAGAAAGAGCATTTACCGCTGAAACACCAACACCGTGTAGTCCTCCTGATACCTTATAGGCCTTTCTGTCAAATTTTCCTCCTGAATATAGGGTGGTCATTACAACTTCTACAGCTGGTTTCTTATATTTTTTATGGATATCAACAGGTATACCTCTACCATCATCTGTTACAGTTACAGACCCATTTTTATTTAACATAACTGTTACCTGGGTGCAGTATCCTGCTAAAGCCTCATCAATAGCGTTGTCCACCACCTCATAAATAAGATGATGTAATCCTCTTTCATCAGTGCTACCAATATACATCCCAGGATTTTTACGTACTGATTCAAGTCCTTCTAAAACTTGAATTTTACTTGCATCATATGATGAAGGTGTTAAGTCCTCTTTTTTTTCTTCTGTTTCACTTAATTCTTTTTCCTTTTTTTGAATAGTTTTTACTTTAGATTTCCCAGATTTATATTTAGGTTTTATCTTTTTAACTTTCTTAATTTTATTAGTTGGTTTGATCTTTTTTTTCTTAATTTTAAATATTTTTTTTATTTTCTTTTTCTTAACTTTTTTTATAGGTTTAACCTTAATTTTTTTTGTTTTAACTTTTGGAATTTTTAATTTTGGTTTTTTATTTTTATGTGATATTTTACTCTTTTTTTTCTTAATTTTAGGTAAATTTTTAATTCTTTTTTTCTTAGTCGTAGATGACGATTTTATTATCTTTTTTTTATTTTTCATAAATTTTTCCTCGTTATCAGAAAGTACGCTACCCACAGCTAATTTTTTGAGTATTTTTTTATCCCCATCTCCTGGGCTGAATTTGCTATTTTCTCATATGAGATATAGACTAATAAATATTACTATCCATCTGGAGAAAATAATAGAAAAGTATATAAATAAGAACTAAAAAGAAAATGGTATTCAAATAATTCTATTTTTCATTCAGATAAGACTTAAATAAATAAAATATGAAAAAAATTTAATCTTTTTCTTCATTATAATGAATTAGTTTTACTATGACTTATAAAAAAAAATCATGGAAAGAAAAATTAGAAAACAACAAGAAATTTCCAAAAATACTAAAATTTAATCCAAAATTTCCTTGTGGAAAAGCGTTAATAAAAATGGGAGCAAAAACTGGTGATTCTGTTGTTCTTGCCCCACCATTAGAAGTAGATGAAATCATGAAAAAAGTTCCAAGAGGTAAATTGATTACTATAAATGAAATTTGTAAAAAACTCGCCAAAAAACATAATGTAATGTTTTGTTGTACACTAACAACTGGAATATTTATTATGATTTCTGCAAATGCATCAGAGGAAAATAAAAAAATAAATATAAAGAGAATTACTCCATATTGGTGTACATTAAAAATGAATGGATTTTTAAATGACAAATATCCTGGTGGAGTAAAAAAACAAAAAAAAACTTCTAGAAGATGAAGGTTTTAAAATTATTAAAAAAGAAAAAAGATTTTTTGTTGATAATTACAAAAATTATTTAGTAAAATAATTTTTTTTAGAATACCATTTTTTTATTTTAACTATGAATATCTTAATGCAACAACAGGATCCATTTTTGCTGCTTTTCTAGCAGGAAGAACTCCTGCAGCAATACCCGCTAAAACACCAAAAAATACTGCAATACCAAACCATTCTATAGAAAAATTTAAATTAATTATACCAGTAAATGCTGTTCCTCCTATATCCTTTAAATATGTATTTAGAACCTGTACAATAAATGCACTACCACTGGCTCCTAAAACACAACCAAGAATTGCCCCTATTAATCCTATGATTGTAGATTGATACAAAAACATCTGTAGAATAAATCTTCTTTTAGCACCAATTGCCATCATCGTACCAATCTCCCTAGTTCGTTCGGTTACTGTCGCAAACATGATATTTGCAATACCAATAGCTCCTACTGCTAAAGAAATTAATGCTATTATTGTTACTAACATATTAATAACACCCATAACACTGTCAATTCTTTCTACAATATATTGTTGAGTTATTAATACAAAATCATATTTTTCTTTTTTGTATTTGCTAGCATCAGATTTGCCACTATTTAAATAATCTAGAATTTCTGCTTTAGCTTTATCTACATTTGTTTTATCGGTTGCAGTAGCATATAAAACAATGTATGCAGTTATTCGATTTAATGGGCCTCCAACATTTGAGCCTATAAATGTAGTATAGTAGGGATCAGTGGGGCCAAGAATAGAAGGAGTTGTAAGTTGAGTAAGAATGTTTCCTTCACTGGATTCTTTTATTATCCCTACAATCTTAGCCCTTAAATTTTTTTTATCAATTCTTTGAATATAAACAACATCACCAATTTTTAATAGTTGATCCTTTCCAAATAGTTCCTTTGTTGCCTCAGTAATAACTATCTCGTTTTTACCCTCCTGAAAAATCCTTCCCTCACTAATTTCTAAATTCAAAATATCCAACATATCAGATGTACTTGCATACATTGTACCACCAGGTGCAGAATTCCATTTTAAAAAACCTTCTTTAATTGATACTTTTCTAATTGGTACAATACCAACAGGTGCAACATTTTTTATATGTGGTAGATCTTGGATTTTTTTTACATCATTGTTTGTAAAAACCGATTCGGTAAAGGTTATTCTTGGAGGATCACTTGCAGTTCCTACACCAACTAATATGGCAGTTGGGTCAAATATATCCCATTGTTCTTGAACAAAATATGAAACAGAATTACCGGCAGTTGTTACAATTATAACAGAACTTATTCCAATTATTATACCCATTAATGTAAGAAAAGTTCTAACTTTATGGGATCTTAACGCATCAAGACTCATTAAAAAAATATCTGTTATCATCTATGTTCACTTATCTCCCCATCTTTCATTGTAATGATTCTATTTGCATATTTTTTAAGTGACGCATCATGTGTTACTAATATTATCGTTTTACCTTCTTTATTAATTGATGATAAAAGATTCAATATTTGAATACCTGTAGAGGAATCCAGATTACCAGTTGGTTCATCAGCAAGTATAATCGAAGGATTATTTACCAAAGCTCTTCCAAGTGCAACTCTTTGTTGTTGACCACCAGATAACTCTGATGGAAGATTTTTTGTAAATTTTTCTAATCCTAAATTTTTTAATAATTCTAATGCTATAGTTTCTCTTGAAGATCTTGGAACTTCTGCAAAAATCATTGAGAGTGTTATATTTTTTAACGCTGAGATATTGGGAATTAAATTAAATGTTTGAAAAACAAAACCTATTTTTTTACTTCTAATTTCGGCTAATTGACTTTCAGGTAAAGTGGAAAGATTTTGTCCTTCTAAAAAAATCTCTCCTGACGTTGGGCGATCAATACAACCTATTATATTCATTAATGTGGTTTTTCCTGAACCAGAAGGACCCATTAACGCAATAAAATCCCCCTCTTTTATTTTTAATGATACGTTATTTAATGCTTTAAACTCGATTTTTCCAGTTTTATATATTTTTGTTAAAGAATGGGTTTCAATAATTATTTTATCAAACATTTATTTACAAACCTAATCAATAATAAAGTAATTTATTATATAAAGCTAGTTATAATATATTTAAATCTTATGATTAATTAATTCAAATTTATTTCGACGATTTTATAAACATTTATTTTGTTAAGGATTTTTGAAGAGAAATTTATGAAAATAAAAATTTTTATTTTATTTATTATTTTATTATGTACTTTTTTACTATTTATTACATCTTGCCCTGCACAGAATGTTAGTGATTATGCCCCAATTTTTTATTTTGAATCAGAAGAATCATGTTACCCTATTACTGCTGAATTTCAACTCACTTATTCATATCTTTTTGAAGTCGACAATACAATAGCAATTTTAACCAATCCCTCTGGATTTAGCCTTTCTTCCTATTCATCAGATACATATCAATATTATTATCTTGATAATCAGCAAGGTAGTCCAAATAGTTATGATAAAATAATTAACGATTCCAAAAACTGGGAGAGTATTAACGGAAACACAGTTTATTACCGAACTTATCAAAATGCTGCAACAGGGTTGACCGTTATTCAGTATTGGATGTATTATGCATTTAACCTTGGTGAACTAAATAAGCATGAAGGAGACTGGGAAATGGTTCAAATTGTTTTTGAACAAGGGGAACCATCATGGGTTTCATATAGTCAACATCATAGTGGTCAGCAAGTTTCTTGGAATCAAGTTGAAAAAGATGGGAATCACATAAAGGTTTATGTTGCACGTGGAAGTCATGCAAATTATCTTAGATCTTTTTCTGGAAAATTAGGTGTTTCTAGTGATTATGTTGGTGCTAATGGAAAAGTTTTAAAATTAGGTGATTACGATCTTTCTGATTTGGAAACTCAGCTTTGGTTAAATTATAGAGGTAGATGGGGTGAATGTGGAGCAGATTCTGCTAAGTTTAATACAGCGGAGGCTTTAGGTAGTAATGGTCCTGAAGGTCCAAAATACAGAGAAGGAGAACAAATGTGGGATAATCCTGTTTCTTGGGGCCAGAGTTTGTCAAAACCAAGCGATCTTATGTTTATTTTTGAATGGTTTATCTATAATTTTGTTTTAATTATCATTTTAATTACATTGGCAGTTCTAGGTTTAACTGTTTTTTTAATATATAGAAGACATAAAAAATTTGGTTTAGGACCAAGAATTGTTTCCATGTTTTATATAGATGGTTTTAATCTTAAAAGTATAGGTAATATTCTTTGCATTATTGGAATTATTATTGCTATAATAAGCTTATTTAATGTATGGTACTTTGTTTCCATGAATATATCAGAATTAAGTGAGTATTCAGGACTACAATCAAAGGGAATGCAGGATTTAATAAAAATCCATGGAATTGATGGTATTCAGATGTCTGTTCCTGGAGAAAACGGTTTTAAACCAATTGCAACTCTTTCTATTCCATTTGCAATTTTTATTGGAATTGGTTTATTGTTTTTAGTTATTGCAACAATAGGTATTTCGCAGAGTAAAAAACTTGGAGTGAAATATATTTGGCGTGGAATTAGGCTATTAATTCCAGTTATTTTAATAATATTGGCGGTTATGGCTATTGGTAGTTTTATTATTTCTGAGGGCAAAACTAACAACACAACAGGTGGAACCATGATTGATATTTTAGAATCTATATCTGCCTCTCCACTTGGAAACCAAAAAACTTTTTATATTACTCAAAATGACACGACTGTTGCTATTCCAATGCGTTGGGGTCTTGGTTTGGGTTCTCAATTACTAGTGGTATCCGGAATTGTATTTATTATATCAGGAATTTTAGAAATATTTGCAAATACACAATTTTTTATTACAAAAAAACAAGAAAAAAAAGATGAAGATCAAATATCAGATCAATCTGCAGTTAAACAACCTACGTCTGTAGGTAATTTCTGCATCGAATGTGGAGCGGCTCTTAAAGAAAATGCAATGTTTTGTACAAAGTGTGGAAAAAAACAGAAATAAATTTTCTCAAATTTAAAAAAATATTTTACAAAAAAACTAAAATCATATATGTTATATCAAACTGGGCTATTATGATTATTAATGCTGATTTACATATTCATTCACGCTATTCTGGTGCAACAAGTGACAAAATGAATATTGAAACGATTTCTTTAGAAGCCCCACGTAAAGGTATTGATATTGTTGCAACAGGCGATTGTCTGCATAGCGGTTGGATGAAAGAAATAAAACATTGTAATGTTGTTGATGGTGGAACTTTTGAACTAAACAATACTCATTTTATTTTAAGTACTGAAATTGAAGATCAACGTAGAGTACATCATCTGTTATATTTTCCAAGTATCTCTGCTGTTGAAGACTTAAAAGAAAGAATAAAATCTAAATCTAAAAATCTTGAAACCGATGGTAGACCAAATATTAATATGAGCGGCGAAGAACTTGCTAGTCTTGCTAAAGATTTTGATATAATTATAGGTGCAGCTCATGCATTTACTCCATGGACTGCAATGTATGCTTATCATGGTTCTTTAGAGGATTGTTATGGAGATTTAGCTAACTATGTTTCTTTTATTGAACTTGGTCTTTCTGCTGATACTTATTTTGCTGATAAGATTCAGGAATTACATAGACTTACATTTTTAACTAATTCCGATAGTCATAGTCCTCATCCTGTTAGACTTGCAAGAGAATTTAACAGATTTGAAGTTAAGGATACTACTTTTAGTGAGATTAAAAAAGCTATTTTAAGAATAGGGGGAAATAAACCAATTTTAAATGTTGGTTTACCTCCTCAAGAGGGTAAATATCATGAGTCAGCTTGTATTTCTTGTTTTACTCATTATACTCTTGAAGAAGCTCAGCGTAGACGATGGAAGTGTATCTGCGGTAAACGTATAAAAAAAGGAGTAAAAGATAGAATAAATGAAATAGCTAATTTTAAAGAACCTATTCATCCGGAGCATAGACCACCTTATATTCATCTTATACCACTTGCTGAAATTATCACAAAAGCAGTTGGTCAACGAAATCCTTTTACTCAAACAGTTAATAAAAGATGGGTTGAACTTGTAACAGCTTTTAAAAGTGAAATAAATGTTTTAATTGATGAAAATATCAATGAAATAGCTAAAGTTACAGCACCTGCAATTACTGAAGCAATAAAAGCATTTCGTGAAAAAAAAGTTATTATTAAACCAGGTGGTGGTGGTCAATATGGTATTATTGAATTACCTAATATAGATTCAGAAGTACAAAACTTTTCTTGTGGACCAAAAGATAAACAAATGACTTTATTAGAATACTAGGTGATTAATTTGGATTATAAATTAGCAGAAGAGATGATTAAAAAAATTATTATAAAAAACTCAGATGTTTTATCTGATATTGTTAATTTTCTATATGAAAATTTTGAACATTACCACTGGATTGGTATTTATATTATTAGAGGAGATACTTTAGTTTTGGGACCTTGGAGAGGTACACAAGCAACTGAACATACAAAAATTCCTATTGATAAAGGTATTTGTGGTTCAGCAGCCATAAGTGGTAAAACAGAGATAATTAGTGATGTAAATATTGATAAAAGATATTTATCCTGTTTTGTTTCTACTAAATCTGAAATAGTTGTTCCGATTAAAAAAGGTAAAGAGATTTTAGGGGAAATAGATATTGATTCTAATAAAAAAAATGCTTTTAGTGAAAAAGATAAAATTTTTTTAGAAAATTTAGCAGATATGCTATATAAGCATATCCACTAAATAGTGTTTTTCAGTACTCAAGATCTTCATCATGGCTATTTCAGCTCAGAAAGGGTTCGTTCATCACGTGTTTTTAGCTATGAATATACACCAATTTAAGTGTTTTGTTTATTAACTAGCTATTAATTTAAATATAAAAGCATATTAAATTAAACCAAAGATATTTAGGTATCTTTAATATACCCTTTTTACTCCGATATTAATGAGGTTTGTTTATGATTTCAAAAACAATTATATGTCCAAGTTGCAAAACCCAAATGACAGTACAGGGTAATCCCGGAGAAAAAATATATCTTTCATGTACTAATTGTAATAAAAAAGGTTATTTTATAATACCAAGTTCCAAACCAGTATCTGATTCTGTTAGTATTGAAATTAACAATCTTACAAAAATTTATAAAGACGTAAGAGCAGTTGATAATGTTTCTTTTAATGTTCATAATAAAGAGATATATGGTTTTCTTGGTCCAAATGGTGCGGGTAAAACTACAACAATTAAAGCTATGCTTGGTTTAATTCATGTAAATAGTGGTACAATTAAGATTAATGGTTTTAATATGAAAAAAGATTATGTTAAAGCCAAAGAAAAAATAGGTTATCTTCCTGAAAAAGTTTCTTTTTATGAGAATCTAACTCCAATTCAAACGCTTAATTTCTTTTGTGAGCTAAAAGGTATTGACAAATCTGTTGTTCCTTCTTTAATAAAAGAAGTTGGTTTAGAGGATGCAATGAATAGAAAAGTTGGTACTTTTTCTAAAGGTATGGTTCAATTATTAGGCATTGCACAAGCTATGATTGGAAATCCTTCAATTTATATTCTTGATGAGCCAACTGTTGGTTTAGACGCTAGATGGGTTAGATATATTCGTGAGAAGATCAAAATGTTGAACGAGCGTGGTGCTACAGTGATTTTTTCATCCCATATTCTAAGTGAGGTTGAGACTCTTTGTAACAGAGTAGCAATTATAAATAAGGGTAAACTTATTGCTGAGGATACTGTTACTAATTTGAATAAGTATCTTCGTATTAAACCACGTATTGAAATTTCTATAGATGGGCTTGATGGAAAAGTACCTAAGGTTATTGAGAAAATTAAAGGTTTAGATGCTGTCTATGCAAAAGGTGATATTCTATCTGTAACTTGTGATTCACATGTTAGAAGCCGTATTATATCTGTTCTTGAAGATGCAGGTTTTAAGGTTTCTAATATCAAAACCATTGAGCCATCACTAGAGGATGCTTTTGTTAAATTAATAGAGGGTGATACTTAATGAAGATTTTTAATCCAAAGACTATGTATATAGTTGCAAAGAAAGAGTTTTTAGATAATATTAGAAATAAATGGGTAATTTTGTTAACCTTTCTTTTTGTTTTAATCATAGTAATTTTTTCATATGCTGCGGGAAGTGGAGAAACATTTGGTACCATGCAAAATACCGTTTTTGGTTTACTTGGTATAACATCTATTTTAATTCCATTAATTGCAATTATTCTTGGTTTTTCAACTATATCTGGTGAAGCTGAAAGCGGTGCATTATATGTTGTTTTATCTTATCCTGTTAGACGTATAGAGGTTCTACTTGGAAAACTTCTTGGACTTGGTTCTGTAATTATTGTCTCAGTCTTTATTGGATTTGGTCTTGGTGGAGTAGTTATAGCATCAACAGTTGGACCAGAATCTTGGGTAGGTTATATTGGTTTTATATTTTTAAGTATAATTCTTGGATTTATTTATTTGAGTTTATCAATTTGTATTTCTTCCTTTTGTAAAAGACGCATTACATCCATTGGTGGAGGAATTTTAGTATTTTTTTGGGGTATGATTTATGGGACAATACTTATGGCTATCTTTTTTGCAACAGGTGGTACTATTGAAGATCTTATGGCAGGTGATATACCTGAATGGTTTTTTCAATCAGTAGTTTTTAGTCCAGGTGATTTACATCAAACTGCTGTACAAAGGGCCTTTGGAGTAGAAACAATTGAAGCAATGGGTTTCTCAATTAGCATACCAGAATTTTTAAGTACAGTTAATCTGATGATATTTCATATAATATGGTTTATTGTGCCATTGATTTTAGCTTATTACTTTTTCAAAAAAAGAGATATTTAAGAAAAAGAAATATAGAAATTTATTATATCAGGAATTAAATTAGTACAAAAGCTATTTTACTTTAATTATGAAGAAATTGGTTTAAATTTCTTTGATTTCTAGATAATCTTTATATAGCTAATATCATTTTTTTTTTATTGATAGTTTTAAGGGGGAAAAAAAATGTGGAAAAAAATCATAGGATTTTTTATTTGCATACTTTTGATTTTTAGTGTTGTTTTATCTGTAAAAAGCTCTTCATTAGATAAAAATACAATTTCTCAAGAATTATCCTGTCCTTGTCTTCATAATAATTTTCTAGATGCCAATTCAATTGACTCTTGTGAAGTTTATGATCAAACACTTATTAATTTACCTCCGTCATGGGATTGGAGAAATGTAAATGGTAGTGATTGGACAACGCCGATTAAGGATCAAGAACAGGATAAATGTGGAAGTTGTTGGGCTTTTGGTGCACTTGGGGCTTTAGAATCAAATATTAAGATTTGGAAGAACAATCCAATACTTGATGTTGATTTATCAGAGCAGTATATGCTTTCATGTTCTCCAGGTAGTTGCAATGGCTGGTATATTGATCGAACTATAAAGTGGATTAAAACCAATGGATCGATATTTGAATCATGTTTTACATATGAGGCTAATGATTCAATTTCTTGTGATGCAAAATGCCCTGATTGGCGAAATACCCTTATCGGAATTGACGGTTATTTGAAGATTTCAACAAATATAACGGTGATAGAAAGCGCATTAATTCAATATGGTCCACTTCCTGCAACAATGGATGTGTATTCCGATTTTTATCCGAATTTTACAGGTGGGGTATATCACCATACAAATGGAACTTTTGTATTTGGACATGTTGTTACAATCGTCGGCTATGATACTACAGGCGAAGAAGGTTATTGGATTTGTAAAAATAGTTGGGGAAGTAACTGGGGTGAAGAAGGATGGTTCAGAATAGCATTTGGCGAATGTAGGATTGAAAGTAACGTTTATTGTTATACTGGACCTAATTATATTCTTGTTAAACCTGATAAACCAACCGGTCCAGCAAAAGGACATATAAAACAAACATACACTTATACAGCAACTGCAGATGATCCTGATAATGATTCTTTGAAATATTGTTTTGATTGGGATGATGGCTTTTTAGACTGGACAGATTTTGTTTCTTCAGGATCAGTGGTATCAATGAATCATACTTGGAGGAATAAGAGAACTTACAATATACGGGTGAAGATACAAGATGAACATGGACTGGAAAGTGATTGGTCTGATCCTTTATCAATAAAAATACCCAGAACAAATGAAAGATTGATATTACAATGGTTTTTTTCAATTCTCAAGATTCCTTTTAAATATCATACCTTTTTGGATATTTGATAAAAATATTAAAACCAGATTTTAAAAATCAATTTAAAAATAAAAGAAAAAAATTGCATTAAATTTTTGGTTTTATAAAATTCTAAAACCATTTAAAAATGATTTTTTTTTTTTTAAGTTATCTAGTTTATTTTGCATCTAAAAAATCTATTTTGGACGCATTATAAACACAGTAATAAAATGAGCAATTATTCCAATTCCCCAGCCGCCAGTTGTGGTTATAACCCAAGGAAAACCTTCTCCACCAGTAATATACCACCATTGAATAAATAGAAGTATATTTACTATTAGATAGATGATAAAATGTATGTAAAAACCTCTTTTTTCTTTTGCAAATCTAACTGATTTTTCATTTAATTCTTTATCTTCTGCCATAATTATTAAATTTCTTGTAAATATAAAAATTTTTTCAAATAATCTTTTATTTTTTAGTGATTAATAAAATTTTAAACCTGGATAATCTTCTCCATATCGCCGAATTTTATAAACATGACTATCAATAGGAGATGGAACTTGGTTTTTATATTCCCAAACTATCTCTTTTTTTTCTGTTACTTCAAAGAAATGTCCATGAGGACCATCACAAATCAAGGTATTTCCATTAGGTAGTCGTTGAGTCCCACCCAAATTGAAAGCATAGAATTTATTTGGAGAATCTGGAAAATAACTCCATAGTGCGCTTGTAGGTGCATATGGAGTACCTGGATTACGATCATAGGTTCCATTCATATTTAATGGTGGAACAATCTCATCTACTGATGATGCATCTCCGCTAGGTCGTCCACGACCATTATTAAAAATAAGGATATTTCCGGCACCTGGTAATCCTGGTTCGATCCATTGTGCATCATGCTGAGCAAAAAATTTTTGGTCATCGTCTGTCCCCATCTCATAAGTTTGTGGGTTACCCCACCTATATAGAAGATCACCACCATGTCCATACCGTCCTCCAGTATGACCAGCTGCTTCTTGAGTCGTTGTACTATGATCGATGATCCAGATTTCATCAAAGCTACAAACACTAATAATAATTTGATCAAGTTGTTCATTATAATCAACAGAATTTATATGAGTCCAATCCGATAAAGCTATCCCGCCATAGTTGATATCTATTAGTTCAGGATGGTCCTGTACCACTCCATAATTTTCTTT
>SMTZ1_10003910_pt1 | contig 14977 bp, 12 predicted proteins | sample DeeMarSWOR136_30_FD_25667 | JGI IMG/M metagenome (IMG submission 25667)
CGAGCGCGCCCGCCTTCTGGCCTGCGAGCTTTCCCGGTACGATCTGGAAAATTTCTCCATCCCGCCCCGGGTTCGGGAATTGATTCAGGCATCGTCCCGGGAGAAAAACCTTCCCCAGAGATAGAAGAAAACACCCACTGCCAGGAGGGCCATCCAAATCGCTTTAAAAAATGGTGAGGATATTTGCTGCCCCAGGATCATCAAAAGGGCGCCCGTGCAGATCAGGATTACCCCGGCAAAAAGCTTCTGACGATCGATTTTGCTGGAAAATTCTCGCATTTCTTTGCCCTTCTGCATCTTGGGTATTCCATGCCTGCCTCGGAGAAAGGCAGAGGTATGGATGTATCTTCTGATTTTGGAGGAAAACCTGCATCATGTCAAATTTTTTCGCCTTTCCTGCCCTTCCTTTTCAGCCCCCCAAAAAAAGAATAAAAAAATGTCAACCACAGAGCACGCAGAGACCGCAGAGCGTTTTCTTCCAAAAGACTAAACACAGGAGACATTTTATGAATATTCCATCCTCTCTGCGTTCTCCCGGATCTCCGCGGTCTTGGCTATTTTTTCATTTTGGGAAAGAAACATCTCTCTTTCTCTATATCCTCCGAGGATGATGACAAGAGGATGACCGAAGAGAAAGGAGAGAGCGCAGAGATCATTTCATGAAAACCCCTTTGTGCACTTTGACTTTCAGGAAAGCATCGGAAATGAGGCCGTTTTCTCCCTTCCATCCAGGGCGTTGATCCTTTAGCCATTTTTGCCTCTGCGTCCTCTGCGATCTCTGCGGTTCAGTTTTCAATTTTTTTTCTTCCGCATTTCGCCTTCCCCATTCCGCATTTGAACCTATCCTTTCCCTTCCCTCTGTGTTATAAAATACTCCAGAGGAGAAACCCATGAATTCATTCATCGACCTTCGTAGCGACACGGTCACCCGTCCCACTCCGGAGATGCGCAAGGCCATGTTTGAGGCCCAGGTGGGGGATGATGTCTTTGGCGAAGACCCCACGGTGAACGCCCTGCAAGAGAAAGCCGCCGCCCTGCTGGGGAAGGAAGCGGCCCTATTTGTGGCTTCAGGAACCATGGCCAACCAGCTCTCCATCAAAGCCCACACCCAGCCGGGGGACGATGTGATCATCGAGGCCGCGGGCCACGCCATGAATCTCGAGGGCGGAGCCAGCGCGGTCCTGTCCGGGGTCCAGTTCTATCCCATCCCCGGGAACCGGGGGATCTTCGACGCCGAACAGGTGGAGGCAGCCATCCGGATTGATAACGTTCATTTTCCGGTGAGCCGGCTGGTGATCATCGAGAACACCCACAACCGCGGGGGCGGCACCGTCTTTCCCCTGAAGAACATTCTAAGGATCCGGGAAGTGGCCGCGAGGCGGGGCCTGCGCATGCACATGGACGGGGCGCGGCTCTGGAACGCCTGCGTGGCTTCCGGCATTTCCCCCAAGGAATACGCCGCACCCTTCGATTCCATTTCCGTGTGCCTGTCCAAGGGCCTGGGCTGCCCCGCCGGTTCCCTGGTGGTCGGCTCCAGGGAATTCATCAAAAGGGTCCACCGCTTCCGCAAGATGGTGGGAGGGGGGATGCGTCAGGTTGGATTCCTGGCCGCCGCCGGGATCTACGCCCTGGACCACCACATCAACCGTATGGAGGAGGATCACCGCAAGGCCCAAAAAATGGCCCAGGGTCTGGCCGGGATCAAGAACCTCATCATCCACCCCGAGGAAGTGGAAACCAACATCCTCTTCTTCGATGTCTCCCCATCGGAACGGACCGCCCAGGAGGTCACCGCAGCCCTCCGGCAAAAGGGAGTCCGGGTCCACCCCACGGCCCAGACCCGCATCCGCTGCGTCGCCCACCTGGATGTTTCCTTCGCCGACATCGACCGGGCCCTGGAAGTCATCGCCGGGGTCATGAAAAGATAGCCATGCTTAAATACATCCTCTTTGACCTGGACAACACCCTCTATCCCAGATCCCTGGGCATCTTCGACCTGGTCATCGAAAGAATCCGCAACTACATGGAAGTGCGCATGGGTTTTGAGAAAGAACTCGCCCGTTCCCTGCGGCAGGAATATCTCCGGAAATACGGATCCACCATGCGCGGACTCATGATCCACCACAGCGTGAATCCCGATGACTTTCTGGAATATGTTCACGATGTGGGGGTGGAAGAAAGGCTGTCTCCCGACACCGAACTGGCAGGCCTCTTGAAATCCATAACCCTCGGGAAAGGCATCTTCACCAGCGGTCACAAACCCCACGCCCAGAGGGTGCTCCGCTGCCTGGGGGTGGAGGGATACTTTCCCGAGATCTTCGACATCATCTTCACCCGCTTCATCCCCAAGCCCAACCCCGAGCCCTACCGCCAGATCCTCGACCATCTGCGCCTCGAAGGCCGGGACTGCATGATGATCGAAGACCTGCCGGCCAACCTGAAACCGGCCAAAGACCTGGGGATGACCACCGTCCTGGTAGGACCCGGAATGGAGGCCATCGACGGAGTGGTGGATCACACCATCGAGAGCATTCTGGGACTGGGAAATATCCTGCAGGATCTAACCTGATCAAGCCGAAGGCAAACAGACCCGGGAAATTAAAAAATCCGAAATCCGAATATCGAAATCCGGAACAATTTCAAATTCCAAAAGCTTCAAAACACCAAACGAAGAAAAGGCTTTCAAAATTGGAACATTTAGAATGGTAGGGAGAATGAAATGGCCAAAACCGTAGATTCAGCCCTGGGTAAAGTACCCGTTGACTTTGACGGGGCCCCCATCGGGGTGGTCCACATGGAGCCGGAGAAGTCCTACTCTCCCATTTCAACCCTGCTGCAAAAGCACATAAACGAATCCGACCCGGCCGCCTGGGAAGAGATCAAAGAGAAAATCGATTACACCTTTGCCGGCCTGGATCATGCCCTCCGGCCCCTGGCGGAAGCCACCGGCTTCGGCGAAAAGGTGAAATCTCAGGTCAGGGAGGGAAAAAAGGTCCTCTTCAAGCCCAACATCGTCAGCCCCATCTGCATCAACCCGGTCACCCACGGGGAAGGCCTGGGAAACCCGGCCTGCACCCCCTGGGCCTTCATGGCCGCTCTCCTCCGCTGGTTCCACGATCACCTGGAGATCTCCTACCATGCTATGGCTGTGGGGGAAGCAGGAACGGCCGTCTCCAACGTGAGCCGGCTCCTCGGCCTGATCTTTAACGCGGGCCAGCCCTTTCCCACGGAGGCCATATTCGAGGGCAGGTGCAAATCCTTTTACGGCGGATGGGGGTTTTATTTTGCCCGAAAATATTTGGCCGAAGTCCACTCCAAGGATCATGTCGATGACCCCATGAGTGGTTACGAGGAGAGCATTTCCGGGAAATATCTGCCCCCGGGGCAGGCATCCCATCAGCTGTTGATCTACGACCTGAACCGTCTCTTCGATGTTCCTTCCAAGTGGAAAGACGTGCCGGTCCCGGAGGGGGCTATTTTCAAGGAAATCACCCTCCACAAAGTGATTGTGGGGGGGGACCCCCGCGACGCAGAGGATTTTCGGGATTACCCGGGCTGCGTGCTGGTGAACGTTCCCCGGCTGAAGGTTCACGCCCAAGCCCTTCTAACGAACGCGATCAAGAACCTGGGGATCGGCCTCTATCCCATGGAAGCCGCTTCCCGGGAGAATCCGCAGAGCACCCGCTGGAAGTACAGCTTTCCTTACAAACCGGCCCCCAGCTTGAAATCCGAACTTCCCCACTCGGTCTGGTTCGCCCAGGTCGATGATGAAACCGGCCTGCCCCTGAGAGACGAAAAGGGCGAGTATGTGGCCGTCAAGACCGCCGGCCTGAACGGGACCATGGTGGATATCATCAAAGCGGTACAGAACCAGGGAGTCTTTTCGGTGCACGTGGTGGATGCCATCGAACCGATCAACATCCGTCACGAGGGCTACCCGGAGAGCGTGAAGGTGCCCGAAGGATACGCCTTCGCCGCCCTCGACCCGGTGGCCCTGGACCTTCTCTGCGCCCGCTACCTCTTCAAGACCGTAGCCATGGCCGAAGCGAGGAAGGTTCAGAAGGAAAAGAACCTGAAAACGGATTTCCTCCAGCGGGTCCCCCTCCCCCGGGTGGAAGGGTCCAACATCGTAACCGCCGAAGGCTTTGATTCTCCCCTCCCGCGGTATGATCTTTTCCGGTATGCCCAGGAAAGAGGACTGGGCCGGCAAGAATACTATGTAAGCGGATTCGACCGGATCGCCCAGGCTCCCCTTGCTTCCCTGGAAGGCCACCTGGGGAGGGTCCGGGAGGGTACCTTCTCCGAACTCTTCACGGAAAACTTATATTTCTGCGGCAATAAAATGCTCTATGACCTTCAGGAGACAGTTCTCCAATACGCCCGGGCCAACGACCAGTTGACCGGCTCCTCTTACCAGGAATTATTTCTGAAGGCTTTTGACGAGGACGGCGACGGCGTCATTACCTACAACGAAATGGGGAAAAACGGGTTCTTTCACCCCATCATGCGGGTCTTTGCCAATACCTGGCAGGCCCAGGGAACCAATCCCTTAGGGTTTTTGCAGAGTTCCTTCCGGATCATCTCCCAGTCGCTGAAATTCGCCTCTCCGAGGTGGAACTCCCAGGGCCACGATTTCGTGAAGGACTGGATGCTGGTCCGGGCCTGCTGGACCGCCTTCCAGATGTCCAGGGCCCCGGAGGAAAGGAAAGACCCTTTCTTCCCCGCCCTCACCTGGGGTAAGGGAAAGTGGCCCACCCTCCAATTCGCCCAATACGCCCTGGGAGCGACCGCCATCTACGGGCTGGAATATCCCGTGAAAGCAGGTCCGCTTTCTCTTTACGGCTTTGCCTTCGTGTATGCGGACAAGAAGATGAACGGCGGGAAATACACCGGCCTCGGCCTGGGAACCAGCCCCCAGGTGATCCAGAAATATAAAGAAGATACAGCCAAAGGTTCAGCGCCCATCGATTTTATGGTTTTTGTCCCCAAAGGATACGGCAATTTAAACGGCACCCGCCTGCCCAACATCGAGGAAACCGAGGACCCGGCCAAAGTCTTCACCGCAAGCTTCGACCAGGGCAGGGATGTTTGGTAGGAGACAAGACAGGGTGCAGGGTGCTGGGTGCTGGGTGCTGAGTCCTGAGCCCTGATCGGTCGGCGGTCAATACAAGCTCAGGCCCATCTTTCTCTATTCCACCTTTTCGGCCATGACCCCCTCTAGGATCCGAAGTCCTTTGTCCAGCTGCTCGTCGGTCACCACCAGGGGCACCAGGTGCCGGATTACGTTGCCGTAGCCTCCGGCGGTGAGAATGATCAGGCCTTTGTCGTAGCACTGTTTGACGATCGCCTTGGTCAGGTCCGCGTTGGGCTTGGGATTCTTCTTGTCGGCCACGATCTCCATGCAATTCATGGCCCCCAGGCCGCGCACGTCCCCGACGTAGGGATATTTCTCCTTGAAGGACTGGAACTTGGCCATGACTTTCTTCCCGATCTCATTGGCCCGCTCCGCCAGCTTCTTCTCCTTCAGGATTTTCATGACCGCCAGGCCCGCCGCGCAGCACACCGGGTTACCCCCGAAGGTGCCGCCGATGCCCCCGGCGTCCACCGAATCCATGATCTCCGCCTTCCCGGTGATCCCGCCCAGGGGCAGGCCCGCGGCCAAGGACTTGGCGGTGATCAGGAGGTCCGGCTCGTCGATGGAATACTCATAGGCGAACATCTTTCCCGTCCGCGCAAACCCGGTCTGAACCTCATCGACGACGAGTACGATCTTGTTATCCCTACAGATCTTCTGGAGCTTCCCCAGGTACTCCTTGGGGGGAACGATGAACCCCCCTTCCCCCTGAACCGGCTCAACGATCATCGCCCCGATGGACTCCGCCGCCGCGTAGAGGTCGAAGAACTTCTCCTGGATGAAATCGGCGCAGTAGATGTTGCAGGAGGGGTACTTCAGCCCGTAGGAACAGCGGTAACAATAGGCGTAGGGAACCCGGTACACTTCGGGCATGAAGGGCCAGTATCCGAACTTGTAGTTCTTCACCTTGCTGGTCAGGCTCATGGTCATGGCCGTACGGCCGTGGAAAGCGTTCTCGAAACAGATGACGCCCGGCTTTTTGGTATAATACCTGGCGATTTTGATCCCGTTCTCCACCGCCTCGGCCCCGCTGTTGACGAACATGGTCTTCATGGAAGTCTTCCTGGAAACCAGTTCGCTCACCTCCTTGGCCAGGGCGATATAGGGTTCGTACATCTGGACCATGAAGCAGGTGTGCAAGTATTTTCCCGCCTGGTCGCAGATTGCCTTGACCACCTCGTCCGGGCTGTGGCCTACGTTGAGCACCCCGATTCCGCCCGAGAAGTCGATGAATTCCCTTCCCTCCACGTCGCGCACCATGGCTCCCTTGGCCTCGGCCACCATGGCCGGCAGGGCCTGGCTGACGCCCCTGGGCACATGATCCTGCCGCATTTTCACCAGATCTTCTTTTTTCATCCTGTCCTCCGTGTGGGGCCGATTCGGACTGAAATGAAAACCGAGAATCTTTCGGTCAAGTTCAATTTCCAATAAATAGAGGAGGATTGTCAAGCCTGTTTTTTTTGCGCCCCCAACCCTTTTGCGGTTCCCTTTTCTCAGAAAAAACAGGCTTGTGGCCCGGAAGGAAGGGCGGTACGCGGAAAAAGCATCGGCGGGAAAAGAATTCTACCCGGAGATCCCCCCGTGCTTCCGCAAAATGAGGCGGGCCCTGTACCGTGCTGGTGCAGGGCGGGCGCATCGGGCGCCCGGCCGGGCCCCTACAATGGATTAACCTGGTTCTTGGGGGAAGAATAACTTGCCCGCCCGGTCTAGGAAATAAAAAGCGCCTTATGGTTTTTTCGCGGAACGCCCTTGTTTCCGGGCCGGGCAATGCTTGAAAATCAACAGGCCATACACCCACTTGCCGGAAAACCAAGGGCGGCAAATATTTTTTCTCCTTTTTCAGCTCCTTTTTCCTGGGTCCCCGTGGCCAGCCAAGAATGTCATTGACAATATCCAGGCATGATTTAAAATCCAGATATGAGATGCCCATCGAACAAACCTAAACGTTGCATAAATATTCGCGTTGATCAGATTCTTAATTCCCGCGAAAGCGGGAATCCAGAAAGAGATCCTGGATTCCGGGTCAAGCCCGGAATGACGGATGCCGAAGGTCTCCAAAAGGGATATCGAGTTTTCCCCTGCGAATACTGCTGAAAGGCAATCATCGCAACCGTTTTCAGGATTTTTGTCAGTCAGATTATGCACCTGGTGAGTAAAGAAAAACCATTTATGAAAATCCCAATCCATCCCGGGGAGGCCATCGGAAGAAGCTGCCCGAATGGGATGAACGCATCACGAACCTTTTTGCACCTTTCAAGGAGGAGATGACCATGAAGACAACGCTGAGCATTATCAAAGCTGACGTGGGAAGCATCGGCGGGCACATCCTGCCCAGCAAGCGACTCCTGGAAGAGGTGAAAAACCATGTCAGCGCCCGGGGAAAGGGCCTGATCACCGATTCTTACATCAGCCATACGGGAGACGACATCGCCATCCTGATGGCCCATTCCCGGGGCAAAGCGGATGAAAAGATCCACCAGCTGGCCTGGGATGCCTTTGTCGCCGGGACCCGGGTGGCCAAAGAACAGGGGCTTTACGGGGCAGGCCAGGATCTGTTGAAGGACTCCTTCTCCGGAAACGTGAAGGGGCTGGGGCCGGCTGTGGCGGAGATGGAAATCGAGGAGAGACCCAACGAGCCTTTCCTCTTTTTCGCCGCGGATAAGACCGACCCCGGAGCCTACAACCTCCCCCTCTACCTGGCCTTTGGAGACCCCATGTACAATTCGGGGCTGATTCTCAGCCCGGCGATGAGCAAGGGATTCCGGTTTGTGATCATGGATGTCTCCTACACGGAAGGGGACCGGGTGATCGAGCTGAACTCCCCCGAGGAACTGTACGACATCGCCGCTTTGTTGCGGGATAATCAGCGCTTCGTGGTGGAGGCCATCTATTCCCGGACCACTGAGGAGATCGTCGTTTCGGTGAGCACCACCCGGCTTCACAACATCGCCGGGAAATACACCGGGAAGGACGACCCGGTCATGCTGGTGCGGGTGCAGGGCGCCTTCCCGGCCACCGGGGAGGTTCTGGCCCCTTTCAACATCGGCCATTATGTCGCCGGCTTCATGAGGGGAAGCCACACCGGCCCGCTGATGCCCGTGCGCAGCAATTCCAGCATCTCCTATTTTGACGGCCCCCCGGTGGTAAGCTGCCAGGCCTTCTGTGTAAACAAAGGGATCTTCACCGAACCCGCTGACGCTTTCGATCACCCCTACTGGGATTACGTGCGGAACAGGGTCTCCCAGAAAGCCACCGACATCCGGGCCCAGGGTTTCTCCGGGGCAGCCATGCTCCCCTACAGTGAACTTGAATACGGAGGGATCGTGGAGAAGATGAAGAAGCTGGAAACCAAGTTCAAAGTGCGGGGCTGACCGGCTTTGCCGGATTCCACAGGAGGTGATTTATACTGACAGGAATTGGAAAAGTATATCCTCGTGCAATTCGCATGGTAACGAGAACGTTCTCCAGAAAAAGAGGGTCGGAAATAAGAAATAGAAGGGGTTACATGCCCCAGTTCATATCCCTGTAAGTTTTTTCCGGCTTCAACTGGTTCTCCGCGTACTGATCGGCGACCCGGGCGGGAGGCTGTTGCTTTTCTCGGGAGCGGCGTAGAATCTCCTTCACCACAAGGTAGATGTTGGCAATGACTTCCCGGCCATCCCGCTTGTCCATGACGGGGTAGGCGGTTTGCCGGAACCACCACTGGATCACCGCCCCGGCATTGGCGATATAATCCGGGGCATAGACAATCCCCCTACCATAAAGCGAATTTCCGTCCTGCTCGTTCCCCAGGACATTATTGGCGCTGCCGGCGACTATCTTGCACCGGAGGCGGGGAATCGTCCCGGAGTTTAACACCCCTCCCAGCGCGCAGGGTGAAAAAACATCGCAATCCACTTCGTAGATTTGATCCGGGGATACAGCCTCGACCTTCAGGTCTTCGACGGTCCTTGCCAGCGCTCCTGGGTTTACGTCGGCCACCACCACGCGGGCTCCCGCTTCCACCGCGTATTTCGCCACCCAGAAGCCCACTTCCCCGACCCCCTGCACGGCCACTTTTTTCCCCTTGAAAGAATCAGTCCCGCTCACTTCTTCCAGGCAGGCCCGCATGGCATGGTAAACTCCGCAGGCAGTGGCTTCGGACAAATCGCCCACCCCTGCGGCGCTTTCATCGGCCACCCATTGGGTCTCGGTCCGCATGATTTCAAGATCTTCAAGCGATATCCCCAGGTCTCTTCCGGTGAATCTTCTTCCGTTTAGGCTTTCGATGAAACGGGCCACCGTCTTCAAGGCCAAAACCCGATCCATTTCCTCCACATCCATGATCACCGTCTTGCCCCCTCCGCAGCTCAAACCGGCGGCCGCAGTCTTGTAGGTCATGGACCGGGCCAAATTCAGAGCGTCGTAGATCGCCTCGTCTTCACTCTTGTATTTCATAAAACGGATTCCCCCGACCGCGGGCCCCCTCGTGGTGTCATGGATCACGTTGATGGCCAACAGCCTGGCTTTTTTGTTCTGCAGGATGGAAACTTCTTCGTAATCGTGGGCTTTCATGATATTCGCGGCTATCATTTCTCTCTCCAGCCAGGATCTCGGTTTCCTGAGAACGCAGGGACCGATTTCCAAGGATTCATACCCAGCCTTTGTTCCAGAACTTCGTAATTCTGCCTATAGGTGATAAATATGAAAAATCTTGAAACTTGGCAAGAACTCTTTTTTTGGCCAACCCGCCCCTGAAATCCCCCACTTGATATTTGCTATCCCATTTGGAATGCGATAGACTTTCTTACCCTGTTTAACCTTTTCCATAGCATCCTCCTGTGAGTTTTCCCTTGTTCATGAAGCCCCGGGAGGGTGTTATGGCGCAACGGTCAAACCTTTTCAAGTCGCACTGCTAAAACCGGTGTTTTACCGAAAGAGAGAACTATCCATTGTTCTATGAATGACCATTATGACATCATCCTGATTGGCTCAGGAATGGGGGCACTGACCGTAGCGAGCCTGATGGCCCAACTGCGGGACAAGCGGGCCTTGGTTTTGGAGAAGCACGACCGGGCCGGAGGGTACACGCACGATTTTAAGCGGGGTCGGTACCACTTCGATACCGGTCTTCACTACCTCGGCAAAATGCGGGAAGGCTCAATCACCCGCCGCATGATCGACTTGATAACCCGAGGTAAAGTGGAATGGGTCCCCATGCCCGATCCCTTTGATAAGTTCATTTATCCAGACCTTAGGTTCGACGTCTACGCGGATCCCAAGCGCACGATTGCGGGGCTGTGCGATCTCTTTCCCGACGAATCCCGGGCCATCCGGCGCTACTTCAAGGATGCCAAAAAAGCAGGGGCAGGCCTGGCCATGGAGATGAACCGGCGCAACGGCTGGTGGGTTATGCGCGGCATTGCCGCCCTTGTTCGATCTCTCCTGAGGCAACCCATCGGACTGACCACCGGGGCATACCTGGACACCCACTTTAAGGACCCCCGACTCAAAGCCCTGCTGGCCTCGCAGTGGGGCGATTACGGCTTGCCCCCGGGGCTGAGTCCTTTCGGACTGCACGGCATGATCGTCAATTTTTACTCGCAGGGTGGCTTTTACCCTTCCGGTGGCTCGGGCAAAATCGCCGAAAGCGTGCGGGAGACCGTCGAAAGCAAGGGCGGCCGTTTCCTGCTTCGCAGGGAGGTAACGGGTATCATCATCCGGAACGGACGGGCCGTGGGGGTTCGGGCCAGGAAGGCCGGGGCCGGGAACAAAGGAGAAGAAGAGGAATACCTCGCCCCGGAAATCATCTCTAACGCAGGCACACTCGAGACCTACTTAAAGCTGGTACCACTCGATTTTCCGATCCCCTTCCGCTCCGACCTGGAACGCTTTGCCCTGAAACATCCTCCCACCACCAACCTGACTCTGTTCCTGGGCTTCTCTAGGGACCCGAGTCAATTGGGTTTAAACGGGGCAAACCTATGGATCTACGACGGTTTTGACCATGATGCCATCTTTGCCGAAGGTTTAGCTTGGCTCGAATCCGGGCAGCCGCGACACGCCTGTGTCTCTTTTCATTCACTAAAGGACCCGGATGCACAGGCACACTCGGCCGAGATTCTCAACTTCACTACCGACTACACTTTCTTCTCCCGGTGGCGCCACCAGCCCTGGAACCGGCGGGACGCGGAATACAAGAAGTTAAAAGAACGCATCTCCGAAGCCCTGATCGCTTTCGTGGACGGTTTCTTCCCGGGATTCAGCGACATGGTCGAGTACAGGGAACTGGCCACCCCGCTGACCAATGAACACTTTACCGGGCACCACCGGGGAGCGGCCTACGGACTTTGCTCCGTTTCTGAACGTTTCAGCTCCGGCAACATTGCCTGGACACACCCTAAAACCCCCCTCCCGGGCCTTTACCTGACGGGGGCAGACGCCGGAGGACTGGGCGTGACCGGCGCGATGATGGGAGGATTCATGTGTCTTGGTTACCTCCGGGACGGTCTCCGGATGCCCAACATCTTTCGGGCGGCATCGCGGTACCGGTAGTTAGGCCGGGGGAGCAAAATCGGGCGAACCCATTCATCCTCAGCACTGTCGCTAAGAGGCTGGGTGTCAGGCCTGCCTTTTGAATTCAGCGTGCTATTCCACATGGAAAGGCCTTACACTGAATTTCTATTAGGCAAGCTTAGATATTGATTGCTTCCTCTTCGGTTCAAAAAATTTCCCAGAAGGTGTAGATTCCAATCAGTAATCGAGGTTTAGATATAGGTCTCATTCCTTGAAAAACGGCGGGTGTCTTGGCAGGCTTCCTAAGTGGCACGATCTCTTCAAGCGTGGCCAATAACTTCCTCCTGGAAGCAAGAATTGACAGCCATCCCCAAAGATGTAGGTTTTCCATAATGTGGATAGAATGGAAGTTTTAAAATATATTCCGGGTTATGACGCTGACTCTTTATGCCGATCAGTATAAAATGTCAGGATAAAAAACAACAGGAAGTGCAAGTGACTGATTATGCCTGGTTTGTCGCAGAATTATCGGCCACGCCGATGTGGTTTCATACGAACCGGGAACGAGTGTGCAATGTCCTATGCGCATAAATCTAATTACCCCTAAACATTTAAGAGAGACAGAGCTTTTTCCGTATCAAAGGCAGATGATTTATGGGAAACTTCTTTGCTGCCTCTTGACGCTTGCCATTTTGCCCGCTTGCATGGCCACGCAAAGGAGGTTGGCGCCGGAGATACTCTTCGCCATTCGGAAAATGGTCGTTGTTCCAGTTCAGCCTCCTCCTTTAATATTGGGACCGGCCATCCTCGAAGCTCTGGGTAATGTTCCAATAATGTCTGCGTACCCGCCAGAAGGAGCCGCTGCCCTTACAATTATTTCTGGAATTGCGGTTCTCACCCAACTATCAAAGTATGAGGAAAAACGGGCAAATGCGTTAAAGGTCCTTGAAGAATGGTACACGAGTGATAAAGCTTGGATCCCAACTAGAGTCCTCGCACACGAGGCAGCCAGTCAGATTTCTAAAATCCTTTCTGTCGAAGTTATCGTTAGTAAGGAACTGCATACCCTTTCCGCTGGGCATAGGAAGGAAGCCACCTTGTTTATGGAGAATTGGTATGCTCCCTTGAGAGCGTGGTATAAGCAGGATGTTTCGACAGTGAACATCGAAAAGTACCAACTGCAAGGGGTAGACACCCTGTTAGAGGTTGGGATTCTTAATTATGAAATTTTCCGAGGATGTTTTTTAATGCAGGTTTTGACCAAGATGGTGAATGTTTCGTCTGGTAAAGTGGTAGCAAAGGCAAGGAGCATTGTCGAAAATCCACCTCCGATTGGGTCCCCTGAAGAGTTGTTTCGAAATCAAGGTGAAAGATTCAAGAAGATTTTTATGATCGAAGGAAGGAAACAACTGAATGAAAACCTAAGGAAACTAGGTCTGTCGTCATAGTATTTAATTCAAAATTATCAGTCTGGTACAGTATATACCAAACAATCTGTGACGGATCCTATATGATAAAGCGTTAGTCTAACATTCTTCAAGGCCAAAACCCGGTCCACTCCCTCCACATCCATGATCACCTTCTTGCCCCCTCCACAGCTCAAACCGGCGGCTGCAGTCCTGTAGGTCACGGACCGGGCCAAATTCAGAGCGTTGACATTATTTACCGGATCTCTTCCACAAAGCGCTCGGCATCCTCCGGGCCCGTGACGGTCCAGACCGGTCTCCCCGCGAAGGGGGTCCGGTCGACACAGGCGGTCGCGCACCCCGCGATAATCAGGATCCCTTCTGTATCCTCATCTTCATAGGATACAAATTCGACTCGATCCTTCAGCTGCTCTTGGATCCATCCGGCCGTCCGGACACGGTCATGCAGGGGATTGCAGCCGCCGCAGTATTTGAGACCGATCCGGCGCTTTTCATTCATTCTCAGGGATTCCGCTCAACTTCTTGGCGGTTTTCTTCTTCAAGTCCATATTGACCTGACGGGCGATCATGATCCGCTGAGCCTGGGGCGAACCGGCCCCGTGCATGGATTCCGTCAGATAGCCCACGGCCGCCGTCCCCAGAGTCAGGTTCTCGATGAGCCGCAGAATCCGCATACGGTATTCTGTGGGGACCTTCGGATTGCCCTTGTAGTACTTCTCCATCCATTTGCCGATTTCCGGCGAGCGGAAATCCTGTTCCGAGGGCAGGGTCACCATGAGGCCGCCGGCGACATCCTGGGCGAGGCGGGCGATCTCGAAGGGAAAGCGGGTCACATTCTGCTTGCAGACATTGGCCAGGAGCGTGTGGACATAGTACGTGCCGCTGGGTTCTTTGTGCCCTTCGGCGGCGCAGGCCAGGGAGCCGCAGAAGAGGGTCTCATTCAGGTGATTCATCTCGATGATCTTGTCTTTCACATGGGAGGCGCCCTGCACCCCGTTGTATTCGGCGATGCACTGCGTCGCCCCGATGAGGACGTCGCCGACCCCCGCCTTGCAGGCGTAACTCTGGCGGTGGTACGAGGCGAACTGCTCGACGAGCTGGCCGGCAAAATCCCATTCCTTATACATGAAGACCCGCTCCCAGGGAACAAAGACGTTATCGAAGACGACGAGGGCCTCGTGGCCGCCGTAGAACTGGTTTCCCCGGTCCATCATGCCCGGCTCCAGCTTGCGGGTGTCGCAGGACTGGCGCCCCAGAATGTAAGTTATGCCTTGGGCATCGGAAGGGAGGGCGAAGCAAATCGCATAATCCTTGTCGTCCTGGCGCAGGCTGATGGTGGGCATGACAATGATTTCGTGGGAGTTGACCGCGCCCGTCTGGTGGCATTTGGCCCCCCGGACAACGATGCCGTCCTTGCGCTCTTCCACCACGTGCAGGAACAGGTCGGGATCGGCCTGCTGGTGCGGCGGCTTGCTGCGGTCCCCCTTAGGGTCCGTCATGGCGCCGTCGCAGGTGAGATCTTTTTCCTGGACGTAGGCGAGAAACGCCAGAAAGCGTTTGTTGTATTCCGTGCCGTACTTTTTGTCGATATCGTACGTGGTCATGGACAGGGCGTTCAGGGTGTCCATGCCCACACAACGCTGGAAGCAGCAGGCCGTCAGCGATCCCAGGAGCCGCCCCATCTTCGATTTTTTCACCAGGTCTTCCGTGCTCTGGTGGATGTGGGTGAAGCGGTTGATCTTCCTGCCCGTCAGATGGGATTTAGCCGTCATCAGGTCCTCATACTCCGCCTGGTGGGCGCATTCATAGGTCGCCGCCACGGCGTTCATGGACGGCCGGATGATGGGATCGTCGACGACGTTTTCCACCTTCTTGCCGAACATATACACATTGAGTTTCAGCTTCCTTAAACTGTCTTCGT
>SMTZ1_10003912_pt1 | contig 14977 bp, 12 predicted proteins | sample DeeMarSWOR136_30_FD_25667 | JGI IMG/M metagenome (IMG submission 25667)
CAACTACCGCTAATGGGGCCCAACTGACCTGGAAGCCGGGTAAAACGGCATCGGTAACGAACTATATAATCTATCGTGGAACCGGAGAAAATCCCTGGACGGTTGACTATCAAAAGATTGCTTCAATTAAAGACGACCAGACGGTCTATCAAGATAAAGGATTAAAGAAGGGAACAGTTTACTATTATGCTGTTCGTACCGTTGCAGATGGAAAGGAAAGTGACCTCAGCTTGAGGGTTCGTACGCAGCCGCGCATTGTTGAGAGGGCGGTGGTCTCAGTCCTGTCAAAAAATCAGGTGCACATCTCATGGACTCCGCTAAATGCCAGTGACATCGTTGGATATTATGTGGAACGAGCAAATGTAGAGGTCTGGACGGAAGACCAGCTCAAACGTCTCAAATCTCGCATCCAGCCTTTATCAGAGCCTTCCGTAGGGGCAATTAAGCGTATTGGCCCGTTCAAGCGGCTTAACTTGCAGATCCTCAAGAATCCCTCGTTTAGCGATAATATTGACCTGACAAAGCCCTGTTCGATTGAAGGTGATGCTCTACAGGTGCACCATATGTATGATGAGCATCTTGATAAAAATGGTAAACCATATCGTTTTGCTGTTTTTGCATATCGAATTCGTGCGGTCAACGCTCTTGGTGTCGAGAGCGGCCCATCTCCATATTTCCTGACAATCCCATCTATACCTCGCTGGGTATTTTCGAAGGAAGATGAAAAGAACTGCCGGATTAAATGGGCCAAAAATCCTGAAAAGAATCTTCAGGGATATCGTATATATCGCCTTGATGGCCGATGGGATAAAGATCCCATCTCGCGCATGACGGGTGAACCCATCAAGGATGTGACATTTTCGGATTCGACTGCAGGTGATAAGATTCGTCGTTATCATGTCGTGGCCGTGGATGCTCTGGGACAGGAAGGTCTGCCTTCGAGGCCTGTATGGTATAGACGTGAGTGGGGACGATATTACGAGCCATTTGTGGGCGAGTGGCACCAGTAGTTGCGATAGATAACTGGAGTTAAAAGCAAAAAGAGTTGAGGTATATCCATTCTAAAAATCAATTGACAATATTGTAAATATTTTCAATAATCATATTGGTAAGTACCCATATTGTAATAATTATTGAGGGTGTTCCAAGGGGACACTCCTTTCATTGGAGGCCAGCTATGAAAAGGAGAATTATTACGCCGCACTTTTTATCTCTTTTGATAATCAGTATTGTCGCTGTAACATTTGGCTCAGAAAGTCAGGAAGATTTTTCACCCAAGCCACAGGAACAGCAATTACCTAAGATTATGCACTCTGCAATGAAAGAGTTGCCACGCATCACAGTCGGGAATAAGAACGCCGATATAATTGGAAATGACAATCGTGCGTTACAGGCTGCGGTTGATTACATCGCCGGTTTAGGAGGCGGAGTCGTTGAAATCGGTGAAGGCGAATATCTTATGTACGACTCGCTGCATCTCCGAAAGAATGTCACTGTTTGCGGCACAAAAGGCAAAACGATTTTGCGTAAGGCGGAAGGTGTTGTCTCTTCACTGGTTCTCGATGGTGATTTTGGTGAGCAGCAGTTTACAGTAGAGAATCCAGAGGGATTTGTTGTTGGCTCCGGTGTGGCGATTTGGGACGACCGTGCAGGGGGATTTCACACGACTGTTGCCCGTATTACCGGAAGCAATGATAATACCTTTTCAATCGATAAACCCCTCATGGCGGATTGTATGGTCAATAATAAGGCCAAAGCCGCAACAGTTTTTCCCGTTGTCAGTGCTTATAACGTTGAAGGAGTGAGAGTTGAAAACCTTATTATAGATGGAAATAAAGAGTCAAACATACACTTGAATGGCTGCCGGGGCGCGGGGATATTTCTTTATAGAGCTTTCGGGACGATAATCCAAAACTGTTTGATTCGAAACTATAATGGGGATGGAATCAGTTTCCAGCAGTCCAACGATGTTACTGTCCTTGACTGCATTTGTGAAGATAATGCTTCTTTGGGGATTCATCCGGGAAGCGGCTCGCAGCGTCCCATTGTACGCAAATGTGTTGCCCGACGTAATGGTTCGGACGGCTTGTTTTTGTGCTGGCGTGTCAGGCATGGTCTGTTTGAGGATAATGTTCTCGAAAGCAACGGCCGATTCGGAATTTCCATCGGGCACAAGGATTCCGACAATTTATTGCGTCGCAACATTGTCCGTTTTAACAATCGGGATGGGGTCTTCTTCCGTAATGAATCTCTCGGAATGGCCGCTCATCGAAATCGTATAGAAGATAATATCATCGAAAATAACGGCAGCGGTGGTGAAGCCGCCGGCATTCGTATCCGAGGATATACCAACGATTTGATATTCAGAAATAATATAATTCGTGATACGCGAAAAGATAGCTCGCAGACTCAAACCGTCGGGATTCGTATCGAAGAGCAGGTAGGGCAGGTCAACCTTGAAGGCAATAAGATAGAGGCAAAAACCATAATCGACGATCGCAGGCCGTCAAAACAAAAGTAGTATTACCGGCACAGGTTGGTATGAGATTTTATTTGGGAGGATAAATATGAGACAATCGCTTCTGAATTCAAAATTTCGATTTAAGATGTTTTCAGTGGTTATTTTTTCGTTCTTCTTGATTAGTAGTAATTATCTTTGGGCTGATAAAACTGAAGAAGTGCAAATAGCCAAGAAGGCAAAGAAAAGAGGATTCGTTAAAATAGCCACGATTGGTCCGAGCCCAATATCTGTAAATGAAAATACAGAACCGCAGAAAGTCGTTGATAGAATGATAGCACATTGGCGGGGTAGATTTGCACAGGTCCTGCCGGATAAACCTGACCTGATTGTTGTCCCCGAGGCTTGCGACAGGCCTTCCGGCTTTAGTCTTAAAAAGAGGCTGGAATACTATAGGGTTCGCAAAAATCAGATTCGGGATTTCTTTGCCAAAACCGCAAAAGAAAACAATTGTTATATCGTTTATTCAGCCGCCCGGGAAATGGAAGACGATACGTGGCGAAATTCAAGCGTGCTGCTTGACAGGAAAGGTAATATCGCAGGTATCTATAATAAAAATCACGTTGTGATAGAAGAGACGACAAAAGCAGGCATTCTTTGTGGTAGAGACGCACCTGTAATTGAGTGTGATTTTGGGAAGGTCGCTTTTGCAATATGCTTCGATCTGAATTTTGATGAATTAAGATTGAAGTACGTTAAGACTAAGCCGGATTTGATTATTTTTTCATCTATGTATCACGGTGGCCTGATGCAGCCATATTGGGCATATTCGTGCCGCTGCCATTTTGTTGGTGCTATTGCCGGCAAAGCTACACCCTCTCAAATATATAATCCGTTAGGGCAGCTTGTTGCTTCCAACACGAATTATTTTGATTTCGTTGTTGCAACTGTGAATCTGGATTGTGAATTGGCGCATCTGGATTATAATTGGCAGCGTCTCAGGAATTTAAAGGAAAAATACGGACCAAAAGTGAAAATAACCGATCCGGGCTGTCTGGGTTCGGTGTTAATATCCAGCGAAAACGAGAAGATAAGCGCCGAAGAGATGGTTAGAGAATTTGAAATAGAACTGCTGGATGATTATATGAAAAGGGCACTGGCACATCGACACAAGCCGGGCAATATGGAATGAGGAAAAATATGAAATCACTAAATCGAAGAGAGTTTTTGAAAAGTTCATTAACTACGGCAGCGGCATTGACAGTTTTACCTGTTCGAAAAAGCTATGCAGCTAATGAAAAAGTTATTATTGGAGTGATGGGCCTTGGAGGCCGGGGGACATTTTTGGCCGAGAGATTCGCTGCAAGGCCGGATGCGGAAATCGCATATCTGTGTGACCCCGATACCAGACGTTTTGCAAGAGCAAGAAACGTTGTCGAAGAAGCTCAGGATAAACAGCCGAAGATGGTACAGGATTTTCGCAGGATTCTTGATGATGCCGGCGTGGATGTACTCATCAATGCGACTCCCGACCACTGGCACGCCCTTGGAACCATTATGGCCTGCCAGGCGGAGAAAGATGTCTACGTGGAAAAGCCTATGGCTCATAATATCTGGGAGGGGAGAAAAATGGTTGAGGCCGCGAGGAAGTACAAACGGGTAGTGCAGGTGGGAATGCAGTCCCGCAGCGCCCCTTATATGAAAAAAGCTGTCGAATATATACGTTCCGGCAAGCTTGGTGATATACACCTTATTCGCGTTTTTAACATGATGAAGCATCCGATGATGGGAAAAGGTTCGCAACAGCCAGTCCCGGAGGGTTTTGATTATGATATGTGGTGCGGTCCCGCGCCGAAGCTGCCCTATAATCCGAGTCGCTCCTGGTTAAATCAGTGGGAGTATAGCTGCGGCCCCATAGCTGGTGACGCTGTTCATCAAATTGATTTGGCCAGGTATCTCTTCGGCGACAAACCGTATCCTGATACTGTCACCAATACAGGCGGAATTTGCGCTTTGCGGGATGGCAGGGAAATTCCGGATACTCAAATAGCAACTTATGAGTATGGTGATTTTACACTACTAACTGAGTCAGCCCTATGGATGCCGTATATGAAGAAAACACCTTACAGCATCCGGGATTGGGACAAGTTTCCGAACTGGCCTTTCAGCAGTACCAAAATTGAGGTTATGGGCACGGAAGGTTTTATGTACGTCGGCAGGCACGGCGGCGGTTGGCAGGCTTATGATTCAAGTGGCGAATTGGTGCGTTCGGAATATGGCCGGCAGGCCGATAAGGAGCATCAGGATAATTTCATCGATTGTATCCGTACACGAAAGAAACCTAATACGGATGTAGAGCAGGGCCATTATTCGGTTATGCTTTGTCATCTTGCCAACATATCTTACAGAGTTGGAAACCAGAAGCTGACACTTGATCCTAAAACCGAATCCTTCGTCAATGCCCCGGATGCAAATAAATACCTGAAACGCACCTACAGAGCGCCTTGGATAATACCCGACACAATTTGAGGATTTGCACTATGAAAATTTACCAAAAGACTTGTTTCCTGTTATTAGTTCTTTCCATGATGACTGTGGCTGCCGCGGCAGAGAGCTGGCCACAGTTCAAATACGATTGCCGGCATTCAGGCAATGTGCCCGATAGAAATGTAACTACACCGTTTGGATTGGTAGGTGCTGTTCCATTGACGGATGCAATTTTTACAGCGCCCGTTGTGGCCGATAATCGTGTTTATGTGGTGGACGGGGCGGGTGTGGCCTTTTGTATCGACGCTGCAACCTTAAAGGTTTTATGGAAGTTCGAGAGTAAAGGCGGTAAGGCCAACTGTAACAATGTATCATCACCGGCTGTCGTGGGAAATTATGTGCACTTTGGTACGATGGCCGGCTCTTACTACGTGCTGGATACGACTGGCGGAACCGTAGTCAAAGAAATTACCTGTGGTGAACCGATTTTTAGCGCACCCGTAGCAGCCAATGGCCGGGTGTACTTCGCCACGCTTGGCTCTCAGATCTATGCCCTTGAACCCGATGGGACGGTTTGCTGGAAATGGGACTTTGTCAAAGAGGTTATGGATTTTGACGGTAATCGTTGGAGCGGTCAGGATTGGTATAAGCACAAAGATGGCAGGGTGACGCCGAATGAGCAGTTTTGCTGTTCAAGAGACTTAGCGGTACATGGTAAGATGCTGGTTATCCCTGCGGGTGGATCCGTAGTTTGGCTCCAGGACCTCGGCAAAGACCCTGAGATTCTTGCGACCCACACTCCGCGTAATGTCACCCTTGGACTCAGCATTGGCGAGGATGGAACAGTATATCGACAATGGACCCTGTTGGATAATGGCGGCAGGGTAAATAGACTCCGGCTTAGCCAAGGCAAAGTGGAACAGGGTAATGTCGGAGGAACAAGGACAAGTACTGCAGGTGGCCTGATAAGTTTCTGTTCGGTTAGTTTGCGCGGCAAAGATGTTTATCGGTGTCGGCCGGAGCAGCATTTTGCTTTCTGCAGGCATTCGCCTGAACAGGAACAGCCGCAGTATCTCGGGGGATATCCCTCTATAGCATCACCGATTCTTCTTCGTGATACGGCCGTTTTTGGCGGCCTCGATGGTAGCCTTTATGTAGTGCCGCTATCCAACAGTGATCAGGTATGGTCATTCAAAACCGGTTTTTACAAGGCAATCTCTGCTCCTGTTGCCGTATGCGATGGTCATATTTACTTTGGTTGTGAGGATGGTTACCTCTATATCCTCGGACCGGATGGTAAAGCAGAACTTCCAACGAAAGACCTCCAGTTGTCGAAAATTAGAAGCCCGTTCACAAGCAGTTTGACTGATTCCAAACACGACCGTTTTACCAGTTTTGGAAACTGGGCAAATACGAACGTCGATAATCAGGGAATAAAACCACCTTTCAAAATCAGTTGGATTCGACGATATGAAGGAACAGGAAAACATTTTTCCACGTTTGGCCGAGGCCGAATGTATACCCATACCGCCGAGGGCCAGATATTTGCCGTAGAGCAGGAAACCGGCCGGTTGTTATGGCGCCGGTATTTTCCCGGTGTGCACATCTGCTACACATCTCCCCTTTATTATAACGAATGTTTGCTGGTACCTCAGGCAGGTCTGGAAAAATGTCATCTACGCTGTCTGAACGCCGCAACCGGTAAACTATTATGGGAGGCTCCTTTTTCCGGCTCACCGAGCTGGAACCGGCAGCTTCCTCCCGTTATACATGAAAACCTTGCGATTTACATGTTTGGCACGGGCAGGTACGGCAAATACGCACCGAAGGAAAAAACAGAACAGCTTGAATGGCTTTTCGAACATCAGAACAATCCGAGTTTTCCACAAAGTCATAAACCTTTGTTACGTGCATACGATATTGACACAGGCAAAGAGGTTTGGACGAGGGATTTTTCTGAATTCGGCTCTGGTGGTGACGATGCTGGTGTTTGTTTAATGGAGGGGACACTTTACTACTCCTGTTATTTTGGATATTCGGCAAAAACAAAAAGAGGTATGCCGAGCGCAAAAGGCCTCACAGCCGCTCTTGATCCGCTTACGGGCCGCGTTATCTGGCTTACTACTCGCTACTTTATTCATGGTGGCTGCACAATCTCCGCAGAGAATGGACGCTTATATTTAGGTGGATACAACAAGCTTGAGGCAGGTGAAAGCCTGGTCTGGTGCATAGATGCCCGGGATGGTTCGTTGATATGGAAGTCCGATCCGGTCAGGGAAGCCATTCAGGTGGTAACAATAGGGCCAAGATTTCTGTTTGTTCATGCCCAGTATCGAAACGGTTTTTTATTGGATAAGGACACCGGTAAAATCCTGAAAACACTCACTCAGGGCTATAAGTGCACGCGGTTTACCCTTTCGGAGCCTTATCTGTTCGGCTCGAATATGGACATATATGATGTTTCAAATATAAATGATATTAAATTACTTTCTTCAGGACCGCGCCTGGATCCAAGCGAGTGCGTTGGCGCGGTAGTTTCTAATGGCCGGATTTACTATACCTGCCATGGTGGTGGCCTGCAGGTTTCTCAGGTATACGGAGCAGAGGCATCTTCTTTAGCCGCTCCTTGGGACATCAGTTCTCAATAAGCAAAAGCTCCTTGCAAGTGATAGCGTTATTTGGCAAGTTGCTGTTAATTTTTCTTATCTGGCGATTTCTTTGCGCAGCCACTCGAGGCTTTGCTCGATCTTTCCCGGCGCTGCTTCAGATTCTATGGACAACACACCATCCCAGTTGGCCTCTTTCAGAATTTCGATGCAGCCGGCAATGTTTTCCGCATTGACGCCTTCGCCTATGCTGACCACGGACGTGGGGATACCGGTTAAACCGCCGCGGACCGCTTTTGCAAGCTCTTCGCTAACGTCTTTTATGTGACAATGTGAAACCTTATCACGAAAGCGGCGAAGGAATTCCACCGGGTCCTGGCCGGCTATAAACGTGTTGCCTGTATCGAGGTTCATCCTCAGATATGGTGAATCGAAAAAGTTGAGTATTTGCTCCATCGTGTCAGGATTAGTCGTATATGGACCGTGCGGCTCGACATTGATAATAATATCGTGGCTTTCGGCCCACTCCAGGACGACGCGATAATATTGTTTCATTAGTGCCATCACTTCATCATCGGTATATCCTTCCGGCTTGCGGCCGCCGTCCGTCGTGTCCACACAGGGACATCCAAGGGCTTTGGCGAACTGAATGGTACGGATTGTATAGCCGATACCACGATACTGGCCCTCGGGACACGACATGGGATACGCAGCATCAAGCTGCGAGACCTTCAATCCCATCGAGTCAAGGTATTGCTTCAGTTTCAGCGGATCAGAGTGTAGCGTGATGTGGGGATTATATCCCAGTGCCTGAACAAAGTAGTCCCCGTCAATCGTACCGAACTCGATGTACTCCATATCGTGGTCTTTGGCGAACTGGCAGGGGACCTCGTACGTCACATCGAAGTGCCGCCAGTTGTCTACGTGCATACCTAACTTTAACATAATTTCACTCCTTTTATATTCAATAAAATCGCTTAAGTTCTTTTTGCCCGCCAATTATACCAGAATCAGCTCTCGAATTAAAGCTATTCTACAAACAATTATCAACCAATATCATTTCGACTGAATTACGCCTTAGGCAGCAATACGCCCCATGTCATCTCTGGAAGAGTGCTGATTGTCATTTCGACCGGAGCCCCCTTGTTTTCGTTAGAAAGCAAGGGGGCGGAGTGGAGAAATCTGGCACCGAATAGAATCCATCCCACATCAATTAACGCATATACGCCCCGGCCTTGTAAATTCTTCATTTCCTGACCCCGCCTGCCCCGTGAGCTTGCCCTGTGGGATAGCGTAGCGTTATCTAATCGGGGTTAGAAGTATGCGCCGAAGGCGCCCGTTTACCTTCTGACTGGGCTTAATTCTTAATCCCCCTAATTATCATTCATCAATGCCTGTCCTGAGTGAAATCGAAGGAATCCTTAATCATTTCATTTGGGTGGCAGCCTCAAGGCCGAAGGCTTTGGGGATGGTAATCTTCAACGTCATTCTAAGCGCAAACAGCCTTTAGCCCTGAGCGAAGTCGAAGGGGAAGAATCTCTAATAAATAATCCTTAATCATTTATGCAGTCATTCTTGGTGCAAAAATGTATTGAAAAACACATTTCATCATTCGTTATTCCTTGCTCGATATTGGATATTCATCGCTGTCATTCTGAACGCAGCGAAGGATCTCCAAAAATTAATAAATAATCATTCATCCTTAATCATTTATAGCCTGCCCCCCGACAGGCCGATATATATGATAGATATTGCGGAAGGTAAGCCTCTTCAAACATTCTTTAAGGAAGATTAAAATGTGCGAAAAATTTTCTGAGCCGAAATGGAGGAGCTTTATAGTATGGTTTCTTAGAATAGGTATAATCATTACATTAATAGCAATCTTCATTTCTGAGGAAATTGCAGAATATAGGATGCAGGCTTTATCATTATTTTTGGGACTCGGGTTATTTCTTTGGGGGTGGGAAATCATAGTAAAGCAGGATTTTGTATTTACTATACGCTCCAGAAAGAAGAATACCGTTATAAAAAAAACAGGTGAAAAGGCTAAAACTATCGGAGGTATTATCGGCATCGTAGGATTTTTTCTTACAATTTGGGGAGCAGTTTTTTGGATCCGTTTTATCAGAAATATTTTGAGGTGAAAGCGATGATCTAATCTTGTTTTCACCGTTTCCCAGATGTCGAAAAGATGAGCAGTAAATGACATACGCATAAGAAATAAAAGTGGCAGGGAAGTTATATGGATTCATTATTGGGATTCTTGTTTGTGCTCTCAGCGTTTGTAGCTGTCATCTCATGTTGCGCATGTTATTGTTTAAACGATAGATATCTTGGAATTTTGGAAACGAAATTTCCGGATATGATACAAAGCCTTTCGACACGACGAAAGTGGGCCGTTGATCCAATCTCATGGCATCGGCGCTGGAGGAAGGCAATTAAGCTTGGGGATGATGAGCTGACAAAAGCGGCTAAGATATGTTGTCTCTTGATGTACATTTCCGCTGCAAGTGGGGTATGTGTATCTCTGTTGGGTAAGATTATGGAATAGGTATTTATAGATGTAGCGGAAGCTAATGCCTGCTTTTGTAGTTATTTAGAATAAACCAGTGTTACTGAAAATCTTCTTTTATGATAAGTAAGGTTAATAAAAAGACAAGCCGTTTTACCGTTGCTTCGATAACGCTCTTTGTTATTGGTATTGTTTGCTTTCTTATTGCAATTAGCTTCGTTATATCTCCGTTTAATATGAAACGGTATCACACTATTGGCGAGATTTTATTTTATCTTTCTTTGATTTGTTTCCCTGCCTCTTTTGTGCTTGGAATTGTTGGTTTCTTTCGCAAAGATTCTAAAGTTGGTGTTTACGCAATTTTGTCGGTCATCATTTGCGGCCTTGTCACTCTATTAATGCTGCTCTTCCTGGCTTTGTTCGTTGGTTATGGTCTTATTACGAGAGAAAAACCTATACATAAAGCTGCGTATAAAGGGGATTTGAAGAAAGTAAAACAGATAATCGATAGGGATCCTGCACAGGTAAACGTCCAGGATTGGATGGACTATACTCCATTGTATTTAGCCTCTTCTAACGGACATACTGAGATAGTGGACTTTCTGCTCGCTCATAATGCAAATACTGAATTAGGAAATAATCTGGGTGAAAGGCCGTTATCGGTAGCTGCAGAATATGGACATTGTAATACTGTAAAAGCATTACTTATACATGGGGCAAAAGTTAATTGTAAAGATGTATTTGATCGAACACCATTACATGAAGCCGCTCTGCGAAGTGGTAAAGAAGTAATAAATATACTAATTTCATACGGTGCTGATGTCTCTGCAAAAGATGATGATAATGACACCCCATTACATAACGCGGTAATGCAGAACAATATAGAGGGGGTAAAAGCATTGGTTGAAAATGGGGCTGATCTTTCTGCAAAAAATGAATTTGATTACGCCAAATTATATATATCTGCCACGCGGGACAATAATGAGGCGGCAAAGGAAATACTTAGACGTGGCTCTCTTTTTAGAGATTATAAGAATAAAACTCCAAAAGAATTAGCGTTGAAGTGCGGCCGGAAAGAACTCGCTCAATACCTGCAAACAAAAGAGGATGAAAAGGGGCTTGAAGTCAAATAATTGATTTGCGTAAAGAGATAAAAAAATAGGAATAGGCACTTATTTTCTCAGGTGAATTGCTCGAAGGATAATATATGAATTCGATATCAGAGCCTTGGTTAATGAAAATTATGTTTCGGTTAACCCCTATATCCATATTTTTGGGACAGTATTTTGTAACAATTAGTCTGGTCTTTATGTTAGTCGCCTATGATTGCCCTTGGGAAGTTACACTCATCATCGTTTTTGTGGTCTTTTTTTGCGGTGTTATGTTACCATTTTGGTACAGGACGTTTTTTGACCGCACTTTTGTGGGGGTTGATAGACCTCTTTTGGTCCAGTGGTCGGATGAAGCGACTCGTTTTAGAGGTGCTCATTTCGATATAGAGATTCCTAATGAGAATATAATCGGATACAAAGTTGTTGGTTTCAGGAGTATGAATACCGCCTTCACTTTGAAAGTGAAGGTAAGAAAGAAAAATGGAGCTGTTGAAACAATGTATCTTTCTACAACGATGCCAGGGAAGAAAGAATTCATGGATTTCCTGGATCAGCATCGACCTGTTGGGTAATCGCTGCTTTTTGATAGCAGAATCTTACGGCGGTTGTCCACAGCTTTGTTGAAATCTTGCCTGGAATATGTATGTGAAAGAATAGGCTGTCGTTTTTATGTTTTTACTTTAGAAATTGCGGTTAATATCATCTTCGTTTGGAGCACTGTATGGAGCTATTTGGAATCCTTATCGCTGCTGTCCTTGGACTTGTTGTATCGCCTCTTTACTGCATATTTGTTGAAAAAGTCATACTTCGCATAAATGTGCTGTCTCGTTTGTTGTGGTGGATATCGAGCGTCATTACAGTACTATTCATCACCGAGATATGCCTCGTCCTGATATTTGGCCCGGTAGAGCTGAGGCACATTATTGGCTGTTGGTTCTTTACGATACACTCGTTCTTATTTCTTGCTATAGCCCCGGCGATCGGAGCGTTACTTTTGCTTACAAAAAAGGTAAGAAAATTCATAAAATGGTATTTCGCTGCTCCCATCTGCTGGATTACAGGAATCACAGCAATCTTATATGAGTTTTTCATAGCCGAATCTTTGTATGGCGTAGACGGTATAGGTGGTCCGTATATATGGCCTTACTAATTAGTACTGATTAGGGAAAACACCTATTTTTCAACACCCAAATCCCAAATCTCGTCAATATAGAGAGTTCCGGCATAATCCCGCATTTACGAATACACTTATGTTCTAATTCTCAAAATATTTCTTAAAAATGTTTGATTTATATTGAACATTTTGGAACTGTCTGTTATAATATAAACGACAATTGAGAATAGAGAATTATGAATATAAAATGGTAAATCATGAGCCTTAAGTCTGTATCCAGTAACCAGTTACCAGTAACCATTTACCAATCATGAGCATCGATAATCAAACTTTAGTTCACTTTAGGCACTTTAGACACTTTAGCTCACTTTTAACTATCTTTCCCTCTACACTTGTAGTGCGCGCACTACAAATCCACCTTTTTTTAACAAACAAAGCCAATTTCCAAAAAAGTCAAGTGAACGTAACCGTCTTTATTACAAGGAATTATGGACAAATGGACACTTGGTCAAGTGAGAAAAACAAAGCCAATTCAAACCCAATTCAAACCCAATTCAAAGCCAATACGAAGCCAAAACAAACCCAATTCAAACCCAAACAAACCCAATTTGGGGGCAAAAACATGCTGCCAGTCTTTGCTCCGTTAGAAGTTCTTGCAACCGCTATTATGACCGGCTATTATTTAGAACCAATAAGGAACATAAATCATAGGAGGTTACCATGAAAAAAGTGCATGTTTTTACACAAAAGCTTACCGTTTTAGCGGTTATATTTCTTTTTGCTCTTTTATTTGCAACTTCTCCCGCAAAATCTAATGAAAAAAAGGATGTTCTGTGTGCCGGAGCTGCAATGATTGATATTACCCCGGAAAAGCCGGTTAAAATGGCGGGTTATGCCGCCAGAAAAGACTTATCTGACGGAGTCCACGATCCGCTATCTGCCAGAGTCGTTGTATTCGAGAATGATGGAAAACGCCTGGTCATTGTTTCAACCGACCTGATAGGTTTTTATAACGCAACAGCAGAACCTCTAAGGAAACCTATCATAGATGAATTCAAACTCAAGCCCTCAGAACTCTTTCTAAGCGCGATACACACGCACGCCGGGCCCAGCCTGACCATCGATAAGAAAAAAGGGCACCCTAATAATCTCGAATATACACAAGAATTAAAGTCTAAGCTGATAAAAGTCATTCGCAGTGCCTTTGATAATATCGGTGAAGTCCGTACAGGTGTCGGTGTTGGATACAGTCCGGTTGGTGCTAATCGGCGACAGTTGGTAATCAGCAAAGATGGTTCTAGCGCAATTCACCTGGGCCGTAATCCCTATGGTCCGACCGACAAAGAAGTCCTGGTTATGAAGGTGGCAAAACCAGATGGCACAGTCCTTTCTGTGCTTTTTGATTATGCGACACATGCTACATGCCTGGGAGGCAGAAACTTAACGATAAGCGGCGATGTCCTTGGATTGGCTGAGCAATTTGTCGAGAAGATTCTTGGCGAAGGCATCATCGCGCCTGCGTTTGCAGGGTCATCCGGCAATATCGACCCCTGGTTCAGGGTGCTGCCATCCTTCAATACCGAGCCCGGCTGGATACCCGAACCTGTTTTACTTGGAACCATGTTGGGCGAAGAGGTGGTGCATGTTTTCCGTGATATTTCCAAAGTGTCCGATGGTGGAGTAATTAAAACTTCTTTTACAACGCTCAATCTGCCGGGTAAACCGCGTGGTGAAGTCGGTGCTGCAAAAGATAGTACTACTACCGAGCTTAATATAACAGCCGCCAGAATAGGTGACGTTGCTTTTGTAGGTATTGGCTGCGAGGTTTTGACGGAGATCGGTATGGCAATAAAAGCCGACTCGCCATGCAAGCATACATTTGTGATTACACACTGCAACGGTGCTGCCGGCTACCTTGTGCCTGAGAATTTACACACAGAAGGTGGATACGAAGTCAGAAGCAGCCCATTTGCTCCTCAAGCCGCCGATTTGGTTGTAAAAGAAGCTGTGCGGATGCTGCACGGATTATAGGATAGGATTAGTTCTTTTGATAATACTAAAATTTAGTGCATTTCTACAGTACAGGAGCCGATACCTTTCCTGTAAAAATTAAACTGCACGTTGGGATGGTTTGCCAATAGTGACATCGGCACTGAGCTGTCTGTAATTTTTTTGCCGATCATAAGCGTGGTCAGCCGCATCCCAAACGGATTATCGTGCGTGCCTGCCTGCCAGATTGAGACTTTTTCCGCCTGCCAGGTCTGGACCGGCCCGACTGTAATCGCCTTTGTTGGCACGCCTGTTACCACTCCTCCGCCGCTGGTACGGGCGTTCTGCATAATGGTAACGGGATGAAGCTCGACAACACGCGTGGAAAGTTTACAGTATTCCTCTGGAGTTGGCGGGTTATAGTCGTATGGTTTTTCTCTTTTGACAGGGTCATTAAACGCCCAGTGCTTTATATCACCCTGTCCACCCTGCATAATCGCGCATTTGACTCCTTCCCAGCTTTGAACGTATTCAGTCACGTCAGCTTTCGGAAAGTGCAGATTCTCCTCCGGCATACGAAGCTTTTTATCGATCCGGTTAAAGCATAGCTCCTTATCTGCCTTCGCAAATGACAGCGGATGATTTTCATCGACCTCTTTGCCATCCAGGTACCACTCATCCATTCCCCAGAAGTGGGCG
>SMTZ1_10004181_pt1 | contig 14977 bp, 10 predicted proteins | sample DeeMarSWOR136_30_FD_25667 | JGI IMG/M metagenome (IMG submission 25667)
TTCTTTGCGATATTGTATATGGAATCCAAAGGAGGGCTCTTCCAAAGCGTACCAAGGCTTTAAAGGGAGCAGGGCAAAAACGGAGGATCCTCTCCCGCCCTCCTTTTTTTTACGGCATTAAATCCCAGAGCATTTCCCACTTCCCCTTCAAGTCTCTTTCTAAACCCATATAAAATAACCAATACTTTTTTGTAACAGGATACAGATGGGCTCACTCAATCTCCCAGCAACACCTTTCGAATATCATTGCGAGCGTAGCGTAGCAAGCCAGGGCTTTGGAAAATTTGGGTTTAACTATTAAATCCTGATTGGAGTTTCAAGTTTCAGCTATAAATCCATCATTCATACCGCAGTGAATTCACAGGATTGGCTGTGGCGGCCTTGAATGTCTGAAAACTCACCGTTAAGAGCGCAATAAACAGTACCAGTATGCCCGATGCAAAAAAAGCCATAATATTTAGACTTGTGTGATAGGCAAATCCTTCAAGCCACCTCCGCACAAAGTAATAAGCAAGAGGCCAGGCAAAAACATTAGCGAGAGCAATCCATTTGACATATTCTTTCGATAAAATGAGGACTATCCCCCCGATAGATGCGCCGAGGACTTTTCTCACGCCGATCTCTTTTGTCCTCTGCACGACAGTGAAAGAGGCCAGGCCAAATAGTCCGAGACAGGCGATATATATAGCTATTATGGTGAAGATACTGAACAGCCGACTTAACTTCATTTCAGACTGATACATCATGTTGTTATTCCTGTCCACAAATGTGTATTCGAATGGATGGCCTGGATTTATTCTGCGCCACTCTTGTTCCGCAAACTGCATAACCTCTGACATACTCTCTTTTGTTGTTTTAATGAACACCCAGTTAAAAGCCTGTTCAGTCGCTAATGACAAAGCAAAAGGTTCGATCTTTTGATGGAGGGATTTAAAGTAATAGTCTTTTAATACACCGATCACAGGAAGATTGACCAATCCCCCCGGTGAAAGTCTTTTATTCAGGCCTGAATCAAACCCGAATTGCTTGACTGCCTCTTCATTCAACAGTAAAGCCCTGTTCAAGTCGGTTGTGAATTCTCTTGAAAAATCCCTGCCTTCATGAAGCTCTATGCCGAATGTCTTAATGAAATCATAATCGACAGTCATCATCTGGACGGTTAAATTTTCATTCGGCGGACGTCCAACCGGCCTCAGCAATGCTATCCCGAACAATCCTCCAGGCAGTGTCGATGCCGCTGAGACATTCTTGACATGACTGTTTGAAAGGAGTGTGGTTTTATAGGATTCATAGGTGGATCTTGGAGCGGAATCGGAGAGCGGGACAGCCAAGATGTTTTCCTTATCGTAACCGAGAGGCCTGTTCTTGATGTATCCCATCTGGCTGTATATGACGCTGAGGCCTATGATCAGAAACACAGAAATGGAGAATTGAACCACGACAAGGATCTTTCTCAATATGCCGCCTGATGTCCCTTTATGTTTCTTGCTGCTCAATACATCAGCTGGCCTGAATGCAGATAAAAAAAAAGCCGGATAACTTCCGGAGAAAAAGCCGACTATAATGACCAAACCGATCAATAATGAAATCGTCTGCACATTTATCAAGCTTGAAGCGGACATATTTTTTTCCGCAATTGTATTAAAAGGCGTTAAAAGAAATAAAACGGCAATTCCGGCAATCACTGAAGCTAAACAGGTGAACGTTATGGATTCACCTAAAAACTGTTTAATCAGCTGGGCTCTATCGGCGCCGATAACTTTTCGCAACCCAACCTCTTTTGCCCTGTTTTCCGAACGTGCGGTGGTGAGGTTCATGAAATTGATGGATGCAATCAAGAGTATAAAAATGGCCACGGCAGAAAAGATGTAAATGTAGCTTTCATCACCGGTTGGCGCTATCTCTCCCTCAAGATCTGACTTGAGATGAATGTCCGTCAATTTCTGGAGATAAGGATTCAGTTCTACCCCAGCGGGTCTAAGCGTTCTTCCGAGACGTTCTTCGATAAGGATTCGCATCTTGGCTTCCACGGCAGAAGGATCGGCCTTTGAATCGAGCAAAAGATATGTGTAAATTCTGAAATTCTGCCAGTTCTCTGCGAGATCACCGTAATAAGGTTGTTTGTTAATGGGATCGATGGCTCTATGAAGAGTTTCAAAACTGACCAGGAAATCATAGTTCATATGGGTTGATGGCGGATGTTTTTTCATTATGCCGGTGATATTGAAGTTCATCCAATTATCACCGACGATAATCTTGCCGATGGGATCTTCGTTGCCGAAATATTTTTCAGCCATTTCTTCGGTGATCACCATAGAATACGGTGCATCGAGCACATGTGCAGGGTCCCCCACAACCATTTCGACGTCAAAGACATCGAAAAATGCTGGGTCTGTAAAGTACAATCCCTTCTCGGGAAATCTTTTTTCTCCGTACGCGATCACCCACCTGGAATCAGGCGGTTTTATCCGCACAGCCTTCAGGACTTCGGGCAGTTCTTCCACCATTGCCGGCCCCCAGGGGCCGGAGACTAAAGGTATTTCGATCTGATTGCCGCGGATGACACCGGCATTGACGATCCTGTAGATCTGATCAGCCTTTTCATGATATCTGTCGTAGCTTAATTCGTCCTCTACGTAGACCAGGATGAGAAGACAACAGATGATTCCTGTGGCAAGACCGAAGATATTGATTAAAGTGTATCCTTTGTGGCGGATTATGTTCCGAAAAGCGATTTTGATATAGTTTTTCAGCATTTTTTTAGCTCGTTTTATTTTTTTTGATACATAGAAATATCATATAGTTAATCTGAAATAAAACTGTATCAGTTTTAGGGAAGCAGTTCAACGTCAACCGAATCTTTGAATGACCCCCACTATTATATTGCCTATGAGATTAGTCGCACAGTGAACGATTATGCTCAGATAGACATTCCTTTTCCACCACACGATATACACCATTGGTGACAAGGCAATAATCGAGAGCACCAAAAGGTGGAGTTGCCAGAAGTGGTAGAGCATGAATAATACGGCGTTTAATAGGGGTGCCCATTTGCCAAATTTTGAGAGTCTGGGCAGTAAATACCCACAGAAACAGAGCTCTTCGGCAATCGGCCCAATAATTCCAAATAAAAGCACACTTAAAACTGCCATCGTTATTTCGACTGCTGGTGTATTTTGTTCTACGCTGTTCCTGTTCAGGTAAAGCCAGTCCGGGATCCAGGAAAAAAAGATTTTTCTTAAAAACTCATTGATTTCCCAACCGGCAATCGCTACAAACATCATCCAGGCAACAATGGGGACTCCAAAAAGAATATACTGCTACAACGGCATCTTTTTCCTATAGAGTACGACTCCTTGCAAAGATAATTTACCGTTCTTTTTATTACCCAGGTAGTAAAGGTAGCCTAACTCGAAAAAAAATAAAGTAAAAGCTATGGTGATTAACATGATAAGCATAGTGGGGATACCTTTCTCACTTGGTATTCGGACAAGAGGGAAATAGAAAATAATCTAGATAACTGCAGGCAGCAAATGCAAAAAAACAGACCTAGCCAGCGAATGTTGTTCTATGTGATTTTGTTTTGTATTTGTTGTTTTTGATATTTTAATCATAATAATGATTATTACTCATTTGATATAAAGCCTATTTATACAATGAGAAACACTATCGAGGCTGTCCCAATCTCAGAGAATGAATTGAAGAAGATCAAAAAACCTGCAAAAAAATAGGGCAGAATCAGATGATTCCGCCCTAAGAATCTCAAGCTCTTGCTGGTACTAAACTCTCAAGATGAGGCGGTTCAGCGAGTCTTACAACAAGGTCAAGTATTTTTCTAACCTTTGACAGAAGGGTAATCTCTTTAAATCAAAATGTCATTATTATCAGCAGAGAAGATTCTTAAATTATTTTCAATTAAGTATACAAAAAAACACAATGAAATTTTCAATCATTTTTCATATGAGATTGCCACCCTTCGCTCGCAATGACACATTTATCCTGTCTTCCATACATTTATCCTGGTTTTTATATAATCGATGAAGACGCTACTGTATTGGTGCATAATTGATAAAAGATCTGTTGTCCTGCATAAAATAGACAACTGCCCGGAAAAGCAGCCCTTCACTTTTTCTCACCATATCAGGGGAGGCTCAATCCCAGGTCATTTCAGGCGGTGAAAAGGTCTTTGGTGGAGAAATTCGGCTCACTGGTCAGGTTAACCCCGAGTCTCTTTAAACCCACCTCATCCCCCGGCGTCGGAATATGAGTCATATGGACTTCGCACCCCTGAAGCTCTTTCAGCTGGTTCAAAGCCAACCTGGCGGTCGGGTTGGAAGTCGCTCCTATACTCAAACTGATCAGGGTTTCTTCCAGATCCAGGCTGATTGACCTGGCGCTGAGAATATCCTTTTTCAAGCCCGAGATGGACTCGATGATCTCCGGAGACAGGATATGGATATGGTCAGGGATCTGAGCCAACTCTTTGACTGCGTTCAAGACCAGGCTCGAGGCTGCATGCATCAGAGGAGAGTTTTTACCGGTTACGATCGAGCCGTTCTGCAATTCAACAGCTGCCCCGCAGAAAATTCCTTTATTCCCCTTTTTCCTGATTTTAGCTTCCTCGGCCGCCTGCCTGGCCGGTTCGACAACTCTCCGGTGTTCAGGCCTGACGTCCAATTCTTCCATCAGAAGTTCCACCCTCTGGATAGTCTCTTTCTCCGCGAATCCCATGGCGTACTCGCAGGAATACCTGAAATACCGCCTGATCACTTCCTGAATGGCAGCCTCTCTGACTTTTTTATCGCTGACGATGCCGGTGCTGGCCCGGTTGACACCCATATCTGTGGGCGATTTATAAACGGACTCAGCTCCGGTGAGCTTATCCAGAATTCTCCTCAAAACAGGAAAGATCTCCACATCCCGGTTATAATTCACAGCCGTTTTCCGGTAAGCCTCCAGATGGAAAGAATCAATAAGGTTGAAATCCCCGAGATCAGCCGTAGCGGCTTCGTAAGCGACATTGACCGGATGCTTCAGGGGCAAATCCCAGATGGGGAACGTCTCGAACTTGGCATACCCGGCTTTTATTCCCCGCTTATAATCGTGGTAGAGCTGGGAGAGACAGGTGGCCAGTTTTCCGCTCCCCGGCCCGGGGCCTGTGACCACGATAAGCGGTTTTTCCGTCTGAATGTACTCGTTCGCTCCGTAGCCTTCATCGCTGACGATGGTATCGATATCCATCGGATAGCCTTTGGTGAAGCGGTGCGTAAAAACCTTGATGTTGCGCCTCTCCAGTTTATTCTTGAATATCGTGGCTGCGGGTTGTTCATTGAAGCGGGTTATCACGATCCCCAGGACATCCAGGCCCCATTCTCTCAAATCATCAATGAGCTTCAGAGCGTCAACGTCATAGGTGATCCCAAAGTCAGCTCTCACCTTCTTTCTCTCGATGTCGCCCGAGTATATACAGAGAAGGATCTCTGCCCTATCCTTGAGTTGTTGAAGAAGACGCATCTTGATATTCGGGTCAAAGCCAGGAAGGACTCTTGAAGCGTGATAGTCAAAGAGAAGCTTCCCTCCGAATTCGAGATAGAGCTTGTTGTTGAACATTTTGACTCTTTGCAAAATGGCGGCAGCCTGCTCTTTAAGATACCTCTCGCTGTCAAAGCCTTTCTTCACTGGCATTCCTCTTTTCCCTGGAGCTCAGGTCATGATGCGTTGGATCACTCAGCCTGCATCATGTCCGGCATTTCTATATATCAAAAGCAGTTAATCAGGTAAAGACTTTTTGGATATTTCTGGGTCAAATCTGGAAATTATAAATATCTTTTGGGTCATGCTCTTTGCCCGGGAAAATGAGGGAACAAGGGAAAAGAGAAGCTTTCCCCGATAAAAGGGGAGAATCCCGATGTTTCTCCAAAAGTTTTATTGGTTGACGAAATCAATAATTTTAACTAATATTATCACAAAGTCCCATGTACAGGGAAAACTCCGATGAAAGACGCTAAAAATACTACACTTGTATTCATAGCGCTCTGCCTCATCCTCTGTGCTTCCTGCGCCTCGGTCAAACGCGTTCATCTCACCACCCTCTCGACAAAGGAAACGCCGACAGAGACTGAGCTGGTTTTAACCACCTCCGGCCCCGTTCAGGTCAGCAACGCGAAGCTGGACAATCCTCCCTGCCTGATAATCAGCTTCCCCGAGAACAGCGTCTACAGCAGCGAAAAAGAAGAACTGGTATTCAGCAAGGGTCCGATAAAAAGGATAAAAAACGAATACTGCCCGGCCGGAAGCAAAAGCCAGCGTCGTCTGAATTTCATGCTTGTGGAACTGACTCAGGACATGCCTTATGAAATCTCTCAAGACGGCCATTCCGTCATCATCCGCCTGGAGCACCCTGTTGAGAACGCTGCCCCACATCCCCCTGAGACAGAACAGGCTGTATCTCCATCCCAGGGAGAGGAAAAGAAGCCTCTCGTTGAGCCCGGATACCTCATCGGCCCGGAAGATATCTTGAACATAGAAGTCTGGAATCACCCGGACATATCCAGAGAAGTCGCAGTCAATCATGACGGCGAAATCTCGCTTCCCCCTATAAAAAAATTAGGCGTGATGGGCTTGACGGCCTCCCAATTGGAGGAGGTGCTGACAAAAGCTCTTGCCAGATACCTGATCGACCCCATCGTTTTCGTGACCGTCAAAGAATACAGCAGCCAGAGAGTGACCGCTCTCGGAGAAATAAAGACCGGGATGTACACTCTGAGAAGGAGGACAACCCTGGTCGAGTTCCTGGGACAGATCGGCGGCACGACCGGAAACGCGGATACCTATCACATCAGGCTGATCAAAAAAGATGGAAGTATCTTTGTCTATGATTTGAATGACCTTCTCGCTAATCCCCAGAAAAGCGACGGCATCTTCGTCTCCGGCGGAGATACGGTCTATGTCCCGCCCCTGGAGTTCAATAAAGTCTACGTGCTCGGAGAAGTGAAAAATCCCAGGATCGTCCTGGTCAAAGGAAAATTGACCGTGCTGGATGCCATCACTGAAGCAGGGGGCGAGACCCGGGATGCCGTGTTGAGAAGCGTGATGGTCATCAGGGGCGAGCTGGGCTCCCAACAAGGGATCCGGGTCAACGTAAAGCATCTGCTCAGGAAAGGAGACATCAGCCAGAACATAGAACTCATCCCCGGAGATATCGTTTATGTTCCCAAAACCTTTATCGTCCACATCGAGCGGTTCCTGCGTGACCTTGCCTATCCTTTGACCTGGTATTTCTGGTACGTGAGATAAAAAGGACAAAAGGCTATGCCTAAGCTGGAAATGAGTTTGATCGATTACCTGCGGGTCATCCGCAAGAGAATGCGTATCATCATCCTTTCCTTCATCCTGGTGATATCGTCCACGATTTTTTTCACCACCAGGCAAACGCCAATCTACAGCACATCCTGCAAGGTCAAGATCGAACAAAGAAAATCCGTTGCCGAGGTTTTAACCGAGCTGATCACCTGGTCTCCCGGCGACGAGATGGCCTCCCAGGCCAATTTCATTAAAAGCTATCAGATCATGGAGAAAGTGGCTTTAGCGCTGGAGTACATAAAGCCCGCTCAGACCGATAAAGATCGTAATGACCCTGGGCGTATTGCCACGATCAAAGGGCTCCAGGCTAAAATCAACACGGAACAGGTCGAGTACACCAACATCATCGCTATCACCTCGACCTCCAGTAACCCTGAAGAAGCCATGAATCTGGTCAATAAGACAGCCCAGATATACGCCCAAACTCACTACGAAAACAAAATACAAGAGGCTTCCCAGCTAAAGAGGTTTGTCAAAGAGCAGCTGGACAGTTATTTACGAGATCTCCAGGACAGTCAAAATGAACTTCTCCAATTCAGGCAGGAAAACCCGCTTATAGTGGAAAGAGACATCACCAGCCCGCCTCCTCTCGAGACCGATCCCCGCATCACAAGCCTCAAAGAAGAGATCGTCAACACCGAGCTGCAGTTGATCACTCTGAAAAGCAGATACACTGACGAGCACCCCGAAGTCATAGCCGTTAAAAGAAAACTGAATGAATCCAAAAAGGACTTGAACGAGGCGATCTCTCAATTATCAGAACAGCATAAAGACTTTTCCACAAAGGAGATCGGGCTCATCCAGCTCAAACGCAACGTCAAGGTGGCCGAAGACATCTATTACATGTTCCGGACAAAGTACGAGGAAGCGCGCATTTTAGAAGCAGAAAAAGCCAGAGATGTGGAAATCATCGAACCGGCGCAATCGCCCACCAGGCCCATCAAGCCCAACGTCAACTTCAACATCCTCATCGGCATCATCTCCGGCCTGCTGGTGGGAATGGTCCTGGCTTTCGTCACCGAGAGCTTCGACACCTCCATCGGAAGGATCGACGATATCGAAGAACTCATCAAAGTCCCTGTTCTCGGGATCATTCCCAATACAGCCATGGAAAAAACAGGAAAACGCTACTTTGAGAGATTCAGAAAAAAGCCAAAAATTGAGGAGGGTGGCCTGAGCCAGGAACGCCTGGTCGTGCTTTTTGAACCCAACTCGATCGCTGCCGAGGCCTACAAGAGCCTCCGCACCAACCTCGACCTGACCGGCCTTAAAAAATTTGGAAACTGCATCGTCATCACCAGTTCCGCTCCCCAGGAGGGAAAGACCCAAACCCTGTGCAACCTGGCCATAGCTTTCGCCCAGAGCGGGCAGAAGACCCTGATCATCGGGTCTGATTTCAGAAAACCGGTGATATATAAGTTATTCGGCGTTCCTCGAAGTCCGGGATTATCCGAGGTCCTGATCGGGAACGTTGCCTGGAAAGACGCGATCAACACCACAACCGACATGCTTCTCGGAAAGCTTGAATACGACCGGATCATAAAGACCAAAGGCATTGAGAATCTGCATATCATGACTTGCGGGGAGCATACCCCGACCCCATCCGAATTGCTCAGCTTTCCGGAAATGAGCGAGCTGCTCAAGGAACTCAAACAGAACTATGACCTCGTCCTGCTGGACAGCGCTCCCACCCTTCCGGTGACCGATTCAGCCATTCTGGGAGCCAAAGCGGACGGGGCCATCATCGTCTATCAGGCCGGCAAAACTTCCCGCAATGCACTCCTTCGCGCCAAAATCCAGCTGGAGAATGTCAACGTGAGGGTCCTGGGAATAGTCATCAACAACCTGAAAGCCCGGTTTGTTGAAGATGTCACTCCTTCCCAAAGATACCGTTATTACAGATACTATGGAGAAAAAAGGGAGCAAAAATAGAAAAATACTCTTGCAGTCTTTACCCGACAGGATTTCTGCCTTCCTTTCTTGACCTCAAACCCCCAGCAATTTTCACCATTCTCAACCCTAAAGGGTGAACATGCGAATCGAGTGGCAACAACAGAAACTGGGTTCTGCGCTGCTCATCCTGGCTATCCTGGCCATCGGAATCATCCTGGGCCAGCTCATAACCGGCGGCTCCTTCAAGATCGTCCTCGCACTTCTCTTCTTCTCGATCATTCTTATCATCACTTTGGTCAACACAGATGTGGGGCTGGCCATACTGATCTTTTCCATGCTTTTTTCTCCTGAGATCGTGCTGGGCCAGATCCCGGGACGAGATATCGTTGTCCGCCTCGACGATATCCTGCTGGCCATCATCACCATAGCCTGGTTTGCCAAAACAGCCATCAATAAAGGATTAGCTCTGTTCATCAGGACACCTCTGAACAGACCGATCATTATTTATATTCTGGTCTGCCTGGTCGCCACTCTGAAAGGCGCTGCTCAGGATCATGTCTCCTTCCTGAAAGGATTCTTTTTTCTTATGCGTTACTTCGAATACTTCCTGCTCTACATACTGGTCGCCAACTATGTTCACAGCAGAAAACAGATCAAATTCTTCCTGAATGCCTTCTTTCTCACCTGCGCTTTTGTCTCGCTTTACGGAATCCTCCAGATACCCAGAGGAGTGAGGGTCAGCGCCCCGTTCGAGGGTGAAGTCGGCGAGCCCAACACCTTCGGCGGATACCTGCTCTTCCTGTTCTGTATCGCAGTCGGAATCTTCCTGCAAAGCATGTCCAAAAAGATGAAGTATGCTATGGCCGGGCTGGCCTTTTTGATTTTCATTCCCTTCCTGTTCACTCTGTCCCGGGCTTCTTACCTGGCTATCATCTTCTCCTACATCACATTCATCCTCTTCCAGAAAAGAAGGACCGCACTGATCGCTGTCCTGGCCATGATCATCGTCTCGGTTCTGGTGCTCCGGCCAGAGGCTGTCTTTTCCAGGGTGAAATACACCTTCTCTGGAGCACAATCCCAGCTGGTAAAAGTCGGTAATATCCGCTTGGACTCCTCATCCTCAGCAAGAATCACAAGCTGGCAGCAGAGCTTTGAGGACTGGAAGAAGAATCCGATTTTGGGCCGTGGAGTTTCAGGCTACGGGTTCATAGACGGCCAGTATATCGTCACCCTGGTTGAGACAGGCGTGATCGGTTTATTGGCTTTTCTCTGGCTTCTATGGTCGATCTACAAGCACTCGCTCAAAATCCACAGGGAAATGCATGATGAACTCTATAAAGGCCTCGCTCTCGGCTTTTTTGCTGGCTTTATCGGGCTGCTCATCCATTCCCTTACGGCCAACACCTTCATCATCATCCGGATAATGGAACCTTTCTGGTTCATTCTAGCCCTGGTGATGATGCTGCCGATGATAGAAAAAGAGGAGGAAGGAGAGCCGGAGCCAGAAGGAGAGGATGAGGAAGATAAAGAAACGGAGGAGCAAGAAACCCAAAAAGCTGTCGAGGAAGGACAGGCAGTGATCGAGTTTTCTTTCCCAGAAGGCGCAGGACCTAAAGAAACCATCAGCTCTGTCTTTTCGAACAAGGAATCATTATTCCCGATCAAAAAATGACACTAGGAAAATCCCGGACGGTCATAAGGAATACTTTCTTCAATAACGTCGGCTATGTCTGGCAGCTTGTGGTCAGCCTTCTCCTGACTCCTTTTATCATTCACAGGATCGGAATGGAGCAGTTTGGAATCTGGGTTCTTCTGGAAGTCATCGTCACCTACCTCAGCCTCCTGGATTTCACCGGGATAGGCGGAGCATTCGTCAAATACGTTGCCGAATTCCATGCCAAACAAGACTTCAAGAACTGCAACTCGGTGATAAACCTGGGATGGGCCTATTACACCTTCTTCTGGCTGATCATGGCATTCCTCGTCATTCTTCTCAGAAAGCCCATCCTGAATCTTTTCAAGTTCCCTGCTGACCTGTTCAACACGGTCTCCATCGTATTCCTCGGCATCCTGTTGATATCCTTGATCAGAGGCTCTCTGGCTGTGTTCCGTTCTGTCCTTCTGGGGCTGCAAAGGATGGATATCACCAACCTCATCGCCATCCTGGCTTCTGTGGTGAATGCCGTGGGCGTGATCCTGTTTTTGAGCCTGGGTTTCGGCCTCAAAGGCCTGGTGATGAGCGGGATCATAGTGGCCGTGTTCACGACCATCCTGCAGACTATCTTGGCTTACAAAGCTTTCCCCCAAATGAGGTTCAGGCCATTTTCTTTCAACAGGGAAATTTTTAAAAAAACATTCGTCTACGGGATCAACATCCGGATCGCCAGCATATCGGAGCTGATCAATACCCACGTGGACAAAATATTCCTGGGCTACTTCCTGAATACCACGCTCATCGGGTCTTACGAGCTCGGGGCCAAGATCGCCAAGATCGCCCGCTCCTTTCCCGAGCAGCTGCTCCCGGCTATACTCCCAGCTTCCTCAGAGCTTCAGGCTCTTGATGACAGAGAAAATCTGCAGAAACTGTACACCCGCGGCTCTAAATATCTCTGCCTGATCACTTTTCCCCTGGCATTTTTTATCATCGCCCACGCTCCGCTGATAATGACGTTCTGGATGGGAAACAGGACTTTTCAAGGCTTCCCTGAATCTGCTCTGGCCCTTCAGCTGCTGAGCGTGGGTTATGTCTTCGTGCTCCTGGCCAGCATGGGAAGGCTCATTGCCCGCGGGATGGGTATCCCCCAGTACGAGATGCGGTCTTCCGTGATCATCGTTATCCTGAACATTTCACTCAGCATCATCCTTATCCTGAATTTCGGGTTTATCGGAGCCCTCATAGGGACATCTCTCTCGGGCATCATCGGTTCGACTTACTTCTTCTATTCCTTTAACCGGCGCCTCAAAGAATCTGTCTTCCGGATACTGAGAAAAATCTTTGCCGCTCCTTTCTTCTTCTGTGCCCTTGCTCTTATCTTCTCCCTGGCAACGGGGTATCTACTCGCCCAAATATACCCTGAATCCCCAGCCAGCAGAACCCAGGCCTTTATCTATCTCTTTGTCAACGGGCTGGTTTTTCTGGGCGTCTATATTATTTTCCTTTTTAAAAGCGCCTATATCGATAAGTATGACAGAGAAATATTCTCCGGCTTTTTGGAAATGCTCAGGCCGGGTTTCAAGCGAAAAAAATGAAGACTCTTTTCAGCAGCTTTCACAACCCTTCCTTCTGGACTATCACCGAATACGCGGAAAGAGCCATAATGAAGCTCGGGCACGAGCTTATTCCCTTTGACGACAGGGAGTTCGTCATCCCGGGAAGAGTCAGGCAAAAAGTGGACTTTCTGCATAAATTGGATTTGAAAAGGCTCAACCGCAAACTCGTTTCTCTGGCCCTTCTCGTCAAGCCCGACCTCTGTCTTGTCGCAGGCGGGAATCGGATCCTCCCGGAAACGTTAAAAATCCTTAAAAGTCAGGGTACAAAACCCGTCCTCTGGACAGTGGACGCGCCGCGTGACTTCCGGCCCATCCTGGAGGCCGCTGCCTTCTATGATCATATTTTTTGCGGCGGAACAGAGGCCCAGGAGCTGCTCGCCCGGGACGGGTTCCAAAAAACACACTGGCTTCCTTTTGCCTGTGACCCGGATACTCACAAGCCTGCAGAGATCTCACCCGAAGAAAAAGCCGAATGGGGCAGCGAGGTGGCTTTTGTCGGCTCTTTTTATCCCAATCGGGCTCAAATCCTGGAGAAAATAACCGATTTCGACCTCAAAGTCTGGGGTCCGGGATGGAAGACCCTGCCTCGGGGCTCTGCCCTAAAAAAGCGGACCACGGCTCAAAAGCTGAAACCGGGCGAATGGATCAAGATCCTGTCCAGCAGCAAGATCAACCTGGCCATTCATTTCCAGGATGGAAAGACTCCCTGTTACCAGGCTTCACCCAGAGTGTACGAGACACTGGCCTGCCGGAGTTTCCTCCTGGTCGACGAACAAAAGGATGTGAAGTCCCTGTTTCAAGACGGGAAACATCTGGCATTCTTTAAAGACAGTGAAGACTTACGGGAGAAAATAGACTATTATTTGAACCATGCTGATGAAAGAAAGGAAATGGCAGCCCAGGGCTACGAGGAGGTCATCCGCAAGCATACATACATGAACAGGATAGAGAAAATGTTTTCGGTCATCGAGGCCGGCAAATGACAGAAAAAGGAAGAAAATCGCTCTTCGAAGATTACTTTTCCTCGATCTTCAGCCATTCCAACGTCTTCTCCGAAAAGGAATACCAGAATTCCCTGGCTCAATTCGAGCGAAACTATGAAAAATTCCTGCCTCCTTCAAAGAAAGCAAAGATCCTGGATGTGGGCTGCGGGGCTGGGCATTTTCTGTACTATCTGGAGAAAAAGGGCTTTACTGATTTCTTGGGGATCGACATATCGCCCCAGCAGGTCAGCTTCTGCAGGCAAAACATCACCCAAAGAGTAAAAGCGGTGGATGCGTTTGAGTTCCTGAAGGGAAAGGAGAACGCTTTTGATGCGGTCGTGGCCAACGACCTGCTGGAGCATATACCCAAGGAAGAGACCATCCCTTTCCTAAAATTGGTGCAGACGGCGCTCAGGGATAAGGGAATCTTCCTGGTCCGGACGCCAAACATGGGCAACCCGTTTTCCCTGTATCCCAGGTACAAGGATTTCACCCATGAAGCGGGGTTCACGGACCGAAGCCTCTACCAGGTTTTCTGGACAGCTGGATTCCGGGATATCCGGATACTGCCTTACAGGAATCATCCCGAACGTTCGCTTAAACGCATTCTTGAAGCCATGGCAGCCCGCCTGACTCATCTCGTCATCACCAAGCTCTTTCAAATCCAGGGGTTTGTCGCGCCTCAGGTATTGAGTTCCCTTATAGTCGGTGCGGCCAGGAAATAACCGGGATATGAACAAGCTCAGCGTCTTCCATCTCGTCGAGGACCTCAAGACCGGAGGTGCCGAGAGAGTCATTGCTGACATAGTCGAAGGCCTGGACAGAAAAAGATTCGAGGCGCGAGTCTGGTGTCTTACCAGGGGCGGTGAGACAGCCGATGAGCTGTTGGAAAAGGGAGTCGAGGTCAGAATCCTGGGAATCTGGAGCTACCATAATCCCCTGAACATAATCCGGCTCTCCCGCTTGCTTAAAAAAGAAAAACCGGACATCGTCCACACCCACGGTTACTTTGCCTCGGTTATCGGAAGGCTGGCACGGTTACTTTGCCTCGGTTATCGGAAGGCTGGCTGCCAAAAAAGCGGGCCTTCCCATCATCATCACCCACGTGCACTCCACCTACTGGGAGTATAAAAAACGTCACCTCCTCATCGAGAGGTACTTGAGCCGCTGCACCCATAGAATCATCTGCTGCTCCGAAGCAGTCAAGAATTTCGTCACGGGTCATGAAAAGATCAAAGAAGATAAGACCGTTGTCATCTATAACGGCGTGGATGAAGAACGCTTCTTGCCTGTTCAAGATCCGTGGCCACCACGGGCCCGGCTTGGTATCGACAGAGAATCTCCAGTGGTAGGAACTGTTTCATCTCTGACACCGCATAAAGGACAGAAATACTTGATCCAGGCAGCGGCCAAGATACGAGAAAAATACCCCGCGACCAGGTTTCTGATCGTGGGAGACGGGCCTCTCC
>SMTZ1_10003913_pt1 | contig 14975 bp, 12 predicted proteins | sample DeeMarSWOR136_30_FD_25667 | JGI IMG/M metagenome (IMG submission 25667)
AGTATAGATCTAAAAAGTATTTCCAATAAATCCCCCGAGAGTCTTAAACGTTTGTTGGAATAATGATCCAAATCATCTTCAGGAATCTTGTTTAAATGAAAACGTAACAATTTATTAACGGCCTTTGCTAAAAATATTGCTTTATCAATTCTATCATTTTTTTCTTGACCTAAATGTGGAATTAAGTACTTATCAATCAATCTAACTACTCTTTCTTTTCTGTACTGTTTCTGAGGTATCTTTATTCTTCTTCCGATTTCATCTATAGCATCTTTAGAATTCGTAGATTCACTCTCGAACAAATTAGGATAGAATTCTTCTTGTATTTCTGGATCAGATGAGATTGCATTTATTATATCTTTATCAGATTCAAGGCCCAAAGCCCTCAATAGGATTATAATAGGTAGATTATTTATATTGGCAAAATTAATCCTCACGATACTATCAGTTTTTCTTTGTATGACATGACGTTGAATGTAACCATCTTTTTCTGAATGAACACGGACTGTTTCAGTGATGTTAGAAATATTAGATTTTTCAACTATAATCCTGTTAGGAGCAATCTCTTCTATTAAAACAAGAACTCTTTCAGTACCATTTATTATAAAATAACCTCCTGGGTCATCAGGGCTTTCTCCAGCTTCAATCAACTCTCTTTTTGTCATTTTAGATAAAGGACAGAATTTTGATTTCAACATAATAGGTAAATCACCAAAGTTAACCCAAATTGTCTCACTTTCTATTCCATTAAGTATGGGCGTCATTTCCACATACATTGGAGCGGCATAAGTTAAATTCCTCATTCTTGCTTCTAAAGGGAATATGTCTCTAACAGAACCGTCTGCCTCTTTAACTGAGGGTTCACCAAGTTTGAACCTGCCTAGTTTTATCTTAAACTCGCCTAAATCTGGTACTTCTGGTTTAATTTCTTTAATTTGTTTTATGATGTTTGGTATCCTTCTATCTATAAAATCGTTGAACGAATCTATCTGAAATTTTACAAAACCTTGTTCTTCGGCGAATGATTTTAATAATATATTAAATCCATCCATGACTAAACCTCGATTACAACTCTATAATAAATTGATTCTTTTCCAGAATTTTCATTTCTTATAATTTTTATTAAATCCCCGTCTTTCGCTCCTAACATTTTTATTATTGGATCAGTTTTTAATATTTTTGGGAATTGATTCAATTTCTTTATACCATATTTTTTAATTACTTCTTCCTTCTCTTGTTCTGAGAGTAATATATGTTTTGGAACTAAGACATGTCTTGTTAACTCTGTATTTGGTTTCAATCAACCACCTACGCCCTGAAGGGGATTTGAACCCCTGTCACGGGAGATCTGCTAAACTTGACAGTCCCGTATTCTACAACATCATAAAATGTCTTGATAGACCGGACTACACCATCAGGGCATCTACATAAAATACCCGTTAGAAATTTAAATTGATGGAGGGGCGGGATTTTAACTTTTTCGATCAATAATGGGTCACCATTAAACGGGTTGGCAACTTCCTGGACTTCCCATCCGAGGATAGTACAGTCCAGATCACTAGAGAGCTTAACTTCCGTGTTCGATATGGGAACGGGTGTTTCCTCTCCGTTTTGGTCGTCAACCCATAAATTATTGGATTCAAATCTTATTTAAATCTGTCGATATATTCAGAATACTTGTTTATAAAGGCTTAAATATTTTTCTATAGTCCCCGGAGCCGGATTTGAACCGGCAACCTATCGGTTTCTTTCGAGCGATTGCTAAAAATCAAGCACTGAAGTACTCGACTACAGCCGATCGCTCTACCGTTGAGCTATCCGGGGAGTAGTATGTCACATATAAGAATAGAAAAAAGATTATTTAACTTTTCCAGTTACAGTAATAGTTTTAGAAACTACTCTTTTCTGTTTACCCTTCTTTGTAGAATATGTTATATAGGCCTTTGGTAGCTTTAATTCACCTATTACTTCAATAATTGGTTTTATTCTGTATGTTAAGATTCTTTCTTCTCCGGGTTTCAATTGGTTTATTTTCCAAATCAATTCAGTTCCATTTGTTTTTCTTTTTGTTTTTGGTTCAATTGTATCGAATTTCTTTATTACTGCAGCTATCGGAGGAACGAAATCCACAACAGTAATATTTTTTAGAATACTCCTTCCCTTATTCTTTAAGTATAATGACATCTTGATTTCACTATCTCTTGTTAGCAAACCTGTATAAGATTTTTTTAGAGTAGGTCTGAAGAATAACCAAATTATCCAAACAATAGCTATTACGAGTACACATGAAATTAATACTACGTTATAGAAACGTAGTTGGTATTTTATAGTTATACTGTCTGCGGGAGATAATTCATGAATTAGCCAACTGTAAACGACTCTATTTTCTTTCTCTTCTTTTGATGCAGGTTCTATTTCTGGGTAGAAGAAATTTTTTGACATTAGTGGCAAAGATTCTGTAACATAAAAATTAGTTTCTTTTGAATTTCCATTATTAGTTATAGTAATTTCAACATTACTATACAAAAAGTGGTTTTCAGTTTTTTTTACTTGGTCAATTTTTTCAATTGGTAATATGTTAAAAGTAATGGTTTTTTCATCCAAAATCTTATTCAATTGATTGGTTAGAACAACATTGACTAAATAATCTCCTGGGGGGTTTGTGATCTTTATATTGAAGTCATTTGATAATGTTTCTGTGCTGAGAGGTTGTATGGATATAACATCTTCAAATTTTTGGATAATATTTTCATCTTTCAGTATTTTTGTGTTAACATAAACATTATTGGTATTTTTCTTATCTATGCTGGTTATAATTGGTTTTATATTTAGAGTTTCACCTGGTTTAAAGGTCTGTTTATTTAATTGAACATCTGATATGAAAACGTTAGTTGGTCTTACGATATCAAAAAATATTCTTTTTGATTCTGTCACATTAGAGTCAATCCAAGTTATTTTTATTGTGTATATAATAGTTCCTTCTTCCGCATCTTTTGGTGGGTCAAGAATGAGTGTTACGTTTTCTACCTCTCCAGGACTTAAGGTAGTCCAGTACTTAGGAAAACTAATCCAATAAGAAGGCCATGCTGTAATATAAAATGTGTCTGTCACACCTAAATTGTTCTTAATCAATATTCCTAAAAAGTTGTTTTGACCTGCGTAAATAGTAACCGTTTGTTCAGGAGATATTATTCCCATCTCTGCGGCAAAAGAGGAACCAAAAAGTAAGAAAAAAGAAATAATGAATAATATTGGAGTGATAAATTTTATTTTCATGAATTCCACTTTAATTATAATCTTATTTATAAATTTAAATTTACTTTAATACATCTCTTGAATTTTAATAAAATATATTTATTTTTTTCTCGAAGTTAATTTTTCTTTTAATTTTTTTACATGACTTTCTAAAGGTTCAATCTTAAATTTCCATTCTTCTGCAGGGTGTTCCATCCAGTCGGGATATATTTGACCATACTTCTCCAAAAAGGTGATATTTTCAAAAGGCAATCTTTTGGGTTTCTTTTCTTTATCATAAGGTAATGGATGACCTATCGTTATAAGTCCTACTGGTCTTAATCTATCTGGCATACTCAAAATTCCCTTAACTTTTTCTTCTTCAAAAGCACCGACCCAACAGGCACCTAAACCTAAATCATGTGCAGCCAAAAGCATATTTTCTATAGCAGCAGCAGTATCCTGAATGCAGTAAAATTTTTTTCCACGTTCTCCATATTTATCTCCACTCCTTTCTAAATCGGCAGCTACAACGATAACTACTGGTGCTTTGAATATGAAATCCTGTCTCAATGCTGCAGTGGAAAGTTCTTTCTTAGTTTCTTCTTCTTTAACGACTATAAACACCCATGGTTGCATATTTCCTGCAGATGGGGCTTGTGATCCGGCGAATATTATTTGGCCTATTATCTCGTGTGGTACATCTTTTTTATCGTATTTTCTTACTGTTCTTCTTGATTTAATGCACTCGAATGTTTCCATATTCTCAATCGAAATTTTAATAATCAACATTATTAAATCTATGCAGAAAATTAGTTATGGTTAAAATTGCATGGTAATAGTATGGAATATTCAATACTTGCTGATACATACGAAAAATTAGAAGAAACTTCTGCTAAACTAAGTAAAACAAATATACTCTCTGAATTATTCTCGAAGACTTCATCTGAAAAATTACCTAAAGTTGTATTGCTTGCTATTGGGAGAGTTTTTCCATCATATTCCGAGTTTGAACTAGGAATTGCAACTCAAATGATGATAAAAGCTATTTCTAAAGCAACTGGTTTTAAAACAAAAGAGATAGAAAAAAAATTTAAAGAAACTGGTGATCTTGGACTAGCAACAGAAGAATGTATAAAATCTAAAAAACAAACAATCCTCTTAAAGAAGAAATTAACTATTGACATGTTGTTTGAAAATTTACAAAAATTGGCTCATATAACAGGTGTGGGTTCTCAGGAAAGAAAATTGAATTTAATCGCAGAATTACTGGTTTCAGCTAAACCAAAAGAAGCAAGATACATAGTAAGAACGATTCTACAGGAATTAAGAATAGGTGTGGCTGAAGGTATAATTAGAGATGCAGTAGTTGAAGCATTTCTAATAAAGGAAGCTACTAGTAAAGAAGAAAAGAAAAAAATAGTTGAAATAGTAGAACATTCTTGGAATATTCTATCAGATTTTGGAGAAATTGCAAGAATAGCAAAAGAGAATGGTATAAAAGGTTTAAAGAAAGTGAGAGTTAAATTGGGACAACCTATTCGAGTTATGCTTGGAGAAAAAGTAGAGAATATAGAAGAAATTATTAAAGATTTTGGAAAAATTGCTGCTGAATACAAATATGATGGGCTCAGGACACAAATACATAAAAAAGGGGAAAAAATTTGGATTTTTACAAGAAGACTAGAAAACGTAACAAAACAATTTCCAGATTTAGTGAGATATTGTAAGAAAGGTTTGAAAGCAAAGGAGTGTATCGTTGAAGGTGAGACTTTAGGTATAGATTCTAAAACTGGATCACCATTACCTTTTCAAACATTATCCCAAAGAATACATAGAAAGTATGATATTGAAAAGATGGTAAAAGAGATTCCAATTAAAATTTATCTATTTGATGTGGTTTATCTTGATGGAACTCCATTATTCAATAAACCTTTCAAAGAAAGGCGAGAAATTCTAGAAAAAATAGTTAACGTGACGCCTGAAAAATTCAAATTGGCAAAACAAATAGTTACAGATAACTTAAAAGAAGCAGAAAAATTCTATCAAGAGGCATTGGACACAAAACAAGAGGGTTTATTCCTAAAGATTCTGGATTCAAGGTATGTCTTTGGCAGACATGTAGGTGGTTGGTATAAGATAAAACCGATAATGGAAACCCTAGATTTAGTTATAGTTGGTGCAACTTGGGGAGTAGGTTCAAGAGCAAATTGGCTAAGTTCTTATGTATTGGCATGTAGAGAAGAAGATACAGGCAGATTCTTACCTTGTGGAATGATGGGTACTGGTTTAACTGAAGAACAATTCAAGTTGATGACTGATACTCTAAAGGAATTAATTATAGTTGAAAGTGGTAGAAAAGTAACTCTAAAACCAAAAATCGTAGTTGAAGTTGCTTATCAAGAAATTCAAAAATCACCTAATTATGAATCTGGATATGCACTGAGATTCCCAAGACTAATAAAAATAAGGGAAGATAAAGGTCCTGAAGAAACAGATACTAAGGAAAGAGTCTCGAATCTATACAAAACACAAGGAAGAAAGAGATAAACTATTTTCATTTAGTAGAAATAAATTTTAGGCTTAAATTCGAACAAAACTTATTAATGCTTAAATACCCAACTACTATTAAGTAATACAGGGTGTATTGATGATAGGGTCTTCAGAACTTATGGATGCTTTAAAGGGTATTGGTTTAAACCTGTATGAAAGAAAACTTTGGGTTGCTCTTCTTGCAAAAGGAACTGCTACAGCAGGAGAATTGTCTGGAATAGCAAACGTTCCTAGATCAAGAACCTATGATGTTCTCCAAACTTTATCTGAAAGAGGTTTTGTAATCGTTCAAACATCTAAACCATTGAAATACGTGGCTGTGCCACCATTAGAAGCCTTAGAAAAGGCAAGAAAGAAGTTGATAGAAAAATTCAAGCAAACTGAGATGAAGATTGAAAAATTGAAAAATTCTGATCACATAAAAGAGTTGAATTCAGTCTATAAAGAAGGTCTAAAATTAATTTCTCCAGAAGATATTACTGGTGCTCTAAAAGGAAAGTACTCAGTCCTTCAACAAATGGATTCTATGTTTAGAAATGCTTCTTCAACAGTGAGTATTGTAACTACACCGGCAGGATTGAATGAACTATTTGAGAATCATATAAGTATCCTAAAAAAACTTAATGAAAAAGGTGTGAAGATAAAGATTGCAACTAGATTAGATAAGAGCTCTACTGATGCTATAAAAGCTTTGTCTGGTGTCGCTGAAATTAGAAATATATCTCAAGAAGAAGTTCCGCTCTCTGGAAGATTCTTTGTCGTTGATGGACAACAAAGTATGATGGGTTTATCTGACCCAGAATTAGTACATTCTACTCAAGATATGATGTTCTGGACAAAATCCAAGCATGTATCAAAGGATGTAATGGAACCGTTGTTCGGTCTAGTCTGGGAAAAATCAAAACCTTTGAGTAAAAAATAAATTAGATTGAAGCGACGAACTTTGGTCTTTTTGTTAAGAATTCAGAAAGCGATAATTTTATGAATGGTTTATTCTCAATCTCTTTTTTAATCTTTTTAATGAATATGTCTATCTTCATTTTTTCTACTTTTCCAGATTTTCTGATTCTTATCGGAAATGTCTTTGACTTTATTTCTTTATTCCCCACTACAATAGTATAAGGAACCCATTCTAATTCACTAGACCTAATTTTCTTTGGGACTGTAAGATTCCTATCATCAACATCAACTCTTATATTTTGTTTCTCTATTTTTTCAGCTAATTCTTTCGAATATTTCAAATGTTTTTCTGAAACTGGTACTATTCTAACTTGAGTTGGAGAAAGCCAAACAGGCAACATTGGTATTTTGCCTCTCTTTTCATCCATATATGCTTTTTCTAATAGGGCATAAATCACTCTTTCTATTGCACCACTGGGAGAACAATGAAGAATTAAAGGATATTGTTTCTTACTATTTTCATCGATAAAAGTTATCCCATATCTTTTAGCGTTTTCTATATCTATTTGATCTGTCGACAAAGCTGAGGCTTTAGACAATGCATCAACAAAATTCAGTTCATATTTCAAGATGAAGTAAAAAATTCTTTCATCCCACATTTCAACAAGAACTGGTTTTCCATGAATTTTTATGAATGATTTGATAAAGTCTTTGTTGTTTTCATAAAAATCTCTTGTAAATCTCAAAGCCAATTCATAATCATCAATGTCCAGTCCAGATTCTTTTAATACATCACAACATAGCTTATATCTAATTATGAATTCTTTTTTGGCTTGATCTAAATCTTTACAGAATGCATGAACATCTGGCATCGTGAAGGCTCTCAATCTTCTTAAACCACTCAATTCGCCACTCTTTTCTCTTCTGAAACTATACCTAGTTAATTCGTACAATTTGATTGGTAATTGTTTGTAAGATATAGTTGCTGTAGTTAACATTAAAAATTGACCAAAACATGCAGAAAAACGAAGGAAAAATTCTTTTTCATCTGATTTAACGATATACTGTCTTGCTGGAAATCTATTCATATAATCAGAAAGAGTTGGATGTTCTAAATCATACATTATAGGAGTTTCAACTTCCATTGCTCCGTATTCAATCACTTTTTTAGTGACGAATTGTTCCAAGAGAGATTTAATCATCCTACCCTTAGGATAGTACCTCAAATTACCAGGATCACTTCCTGATTCAAAATCTGCAATTTCAAGTTCTTTCATGAGTTTGACGTGAGGTGGCATCTGATGAAGTACTCTACTTTTAGCAATCTCGTACATTGCGAATTTCTTCAGATTTTCATGTTTTGAAAAATCAAAGTTACCAATAACTTCATTATTTTTCATTTCTATCGGTATTAGTTTAGCGTTAGTATCAATCACAAACCACTTAGATTTTATTTTTTCTTCTTTTTTTACTGCTTCGGAAATCCTTTCTTCTTTATATTTTCTTCCTTGCATTTTGCATGGTAAGAATACTTTTGCCTGTTCAGCTAAAGGATGACCTTTTATTTGAATATGGAATTTTTTATTCCAACCGAATGGTGCTCTATGAGTTTCAAGACCTATTTTTTTCGCATAGAATTCCATTTCTTTTATGAGTTTCAAAGCTAGAGAGGGTTTAGCTAATTTTTGACTTAAATGAGCATAAGGATAGATAAAAATTTTATTAGCTTTTATAACCTCCAAACTTGATTTAATTTCATTTAAGGCTTCCTTAACAACTTCCTTGTTATCGCCATCTTCGATTGCGGTAAATAAAACTACTATCTCTTCAAATTTTTTCTTTTTCTTTTCGGATTCTTCTGCTAATTTAATTTCTTTTTTTATTGGTTTATACTCTATGAAATCAGAGTGAAGTTGTAAAATTCTCATTTTACATCACATGTTTTAATGTAATTTACTTTTATAAATTTAGTGAAATGTGATAATTATAGTTAGGTGATTCTAATCAAACAGATTGAGTTGGTTAATTTTGGAAATTTTGAAGAAACAGTTATAACAAAAGTGAGAGATGTATCACAGCCATTGCTCGATAAGTACAACAGGATGTTTGGAGAAGAACATGTTAAAGAGTTTAAGTTAGTAGTAGATACTATCAGAAAAAAGAGGGAGAAATACTTGTATGAAGTTATTGGAACTTTGAGAACTACTAAAGGAGTTTTTAGGACTAAAGAAAGTGGTTGGAAAATTATAGACATAGTTGAAAAAGTAATTGATGAACTTGAAAGAATGGTTACAGAAGAAAAGGAGAGAGTTAAATCGAAAAGAAAGATACCAACAAATGCTTAAATAATATAATTATTAGTTTTTTTCAGTTAAAGCCTCGTGGTGTAGTGGTCAAGCATAACGGGCTTTGGACCCGTCGACGCAGGTTCGAATCCTGCCGAGGCTATTCTGTGATTTGATGAGTGAAAGGGAAGTTTGGAATGCCATAGCAGGCTCTTGGACTAACTTACGTGTAAAACCAGAAAGAGAAGTAATAATTTTTTCAGAAATTATAAACTCAGGTCCAATACTTGATGTAGGTTGTGGTAATTGTAGAAATTTAATTCCATTTCTAAAGAAGAGTTTTTTTTGTGTTGGTATGGATTTCTCAAAAGGAATGATTAGGGAAGCAAAGAAGTTTTTAAAAAAGAGAAAATTAAGCACACGATTAGTTATTGGTAATTTAAGTGATCTACCGTTCAAAAAAGGAACCTTTTTATCTATTCTTTGTATCCGGACTCTACACCACTTAGAAACTAGAGAAATAAGATTGAAAGCTTTAAAAGAAATGAAGAGAGTTGGGATCAAAATTCTAATGAGTGAGTGGAAGAGGTGGCAATTGAGGTTTATTTGGAAACTCATTCGGAGTTTCTTTTCTAGACATTTTGCTGATGTTTACGTTGACTGGAATTATCATGGTAAAAAATATAAAAGATTTCATCATTTGTATACTAAAAAAGAATTAGAAGATGATTTAAAAAAAGTGAGACTTAAGATAGAAAAAATGTGGTATGATAATGGAAATATTTGGTCTTTGGTGAATGTATGAGAAAACCCTTGATAGCGGTTGTAGGGCATGGATTACATGCCAAAAATGAACATTTAAGAGTTGCAGAGGAAGTAGGGAGAGAAATAGCAAAAAGAAATGGAATTGTGGTTTGTGGTGGTCATAATTTTGGAATAATGGATTCTGTTGCCAGGGGTGTTAATAGTGAAAATGGAATAAGTATTGGTATTATTCCAGAAGATAACCTATCAAAAACCAGTAAATTTATAGATATCCCAATAGTAACTGGCATAGGATTGGCTCGAAATCAGATAATCGCACTTTCTTGTGATGTGATGATAGTCATAGGTGGTGGTGTTGGATCTTTAACCGAAGTTGCTTATGCTTACAGATATTCAAAACCGATAATTGTGATAAAAAACCTATCATCAATAGCAGAAGAATATGTAGGAAAATACATGGATGAAAAGAAAAGTGTAAAAATTGTTGGAGCAAATAACGCTAAAGAGGCAGTTGAATTAGCATTTAAAATGATAAAAAAGTGAACCTATGAAGTGTTCATTCTGTAAAAAAGAATCGATATACTTTCGAATAAATGAAGGTCATCACTATTGTGAAAATCATTTTGTTAAGAATATAGAAAAAAGAGTCAAAAAAACTATTAGAAAAAATAAACTGATAGAAAATGGAGATAAAATTGCAGTAGCTGTTTCTGGGGGTAAAGATTCTGCCAATGTTTTGTTTTTGTTGAAAAAAATATTCAAGAACAATCCAAAAATCAAATTATTCGCTATAACTATCGATGAAGGTATAAGGAATTACAGAGATAGATCTGTCAAAAGAAGTGAGAGTTTATGTAAGAAATTTAACGTAAAACAGTATATTTTTTCATTTAAAAAAGAGTTTGATTTTACAATCGATGAACTATCAAAAGAAATGAAATCTGGTTATTGTGGTGGCTGTGGACTTTTAAGAAGATATTTGTTGAACAAAAAAGCAAGAGAATTGGAAGCAACAAAATTAGCAACAGGTCATAATCTTGATGACGAATGTCAAAGTATATTGATGAATATCTTGAAGGGCGACTTGCTTAGGTTTGTGCGTGTCGGTTCAATGCCACAAATCGTCAGACACTCTAGATTCGTTACTAGAATAAAACCTTTGATAATGATCCCAGAAAATGAATCTATATTATATGGAAAAATAAACAAAATTCCTTCATATCCAAAGAAATGCTCCTATTCTATAGATAATCCCTTACGTGGAGGGAGTAGAAATTTTTTGAATGTTTTGGAAGAAACTTCACCAGGAATAAAACACAGTCTTTATGAGAGTGCTCTGAAAATTAAACCCTTTATTAAAGGTAAGTTTAAACGAGGTAAAATAGGTACTTGTAAAAAATGTGGAGAACCTAGTAGTCAGAAGGTTTGTAGGGTTTGTCTATTTTTAGAAAAATTATCTTCTTAATCCACCGTTCTGAAGTTCCTCAATCCTGTTTTGTAAGAAGTTTATTCTGTTTTGTAAAAACTTCAATTGTTTGATATTTTTAGCCCTAAAAAGCTTGTTTTTAGCATCAAACAATTCTTCTTGATAAAACCTCAGACGTTGAATATCTTGTGCGTTCATACTATCATTTATTTACTCTTTAGTGGTATATAAATGTTACTACTATCTGATAGAAAATTAATATTTAAAGATTTCTATTCTGAAGCAAATAATTAAGATGAGAAATATGAAAAGGAAGGACTTAAACAGAAAAATTATTGAGAAATTAATGAAAAGTGGGGGATTGGACAGTAAAAAAATTGACAAAATAATCAAGAGCTTCTGTAAAAAATATGATCTTAAAAAAATGCCCACTAAAATTGAACTTCTAAAAGCTTGTAAACTAAATGAAAAAAATAAATTTAAACAATTTTTAACTACAAAACCATCTAGAACTATATCTGGGGTCTCAGTAATAACGGTAGTTGCAAGACCAGAATCCTGTCCAGGAACTTGTATTTATTGTCCTAAAGGAAGTAATGCGCCACAATCCTACACTGGATTAGAACCAGCAATACAAAGAGGTATAAGGAATAAATATGATCCTTTCCTTCAGACTTCAGATAGATTAAACCAGTATAAAATAACAGGACATCAATCAGATAAAATCGAAGTCATAATTATTGGTGGTACTTTTCTCGCATTGAAAGAGGATTATCAAGAGTGGTTTGTTAAAAGAGTCTATGATGCATTAAATAAAAAAGAAAGTGAGAGTTTAGATAGAGCCCAAAGAATGAATGAAAAGGTTAAACATAGATGTATTGGGTTAACAATCGAAACTCGGGCTGATTATTGTTTTAAGAATCATATAAATCAAATGTTAAAGTTGGGAACAACTAGAGTTGAAATAGGTATACAGTCTATTTATCCTGATGTTTTGAAAAAAGTGAGACGTGGACATACAGTAAAAGATACTATAAAATCCACTCAACTAGCTAAAGATTCTTGTTTGAAATGTACTTATCATTTAATGCCTGGACTTTTTGTTGATTATAAAAAAGATTTAGGACAGTTCAAGAGTATTTTTAAAAATCCAAATTTCAAACCAGATTCCTTGAAGATATATCCAACTCTCGTGATTAAAGGAACAAAATTATACGAATTGTGGAAGAGGGGTAAATATAAACCTTTAACAACTAAGGAAGGTGTTAAACTTATATCTGAATCTATGAAATACATACCAAAATACTGCCGAATAATCAGGGTTCAAAGAGATATTCCAAGTAATAAGATTGTTGCTGGAATTAAAACTAGTAATTTAAGGGAATTAGTAGAAAAAGAATGTGAAAGGAAAGGAATAAAAATAGAAGAAATTCGCTATAGAGAAGTCGGGCACAAGATAAAAAGAGGAGTAATGCCAGATTTAAATTCAGTAAAATTATGTCGTTTTAATTATGATGCGTCTAAAGGTAAGGAAATTTTTCTAAGTTTTGAAGATGTAAGAAATGATATTTTGATTGGTTTTTTAAGATTGAGAGTACCTTATAAATCATTCAGACCAGAAATAGATGAAAACACAGGGTTAATAAGAGAACTTCATGTTTACGGTCCTACGGTACCAATAGGTTTAACAAAAAAAGATGCGTGGCAACACAGGGGTTTTGGAAAAAAATTATTAAATGAAGCAGAAAGTATTGCCAAGAATGAATTTGATTTAAAAAAAATCGTTGTAATCAGTGGTGTTGGTGTAAGAAATTATTATAAGAGGTTGGGTTTTAAGAGAGATGGAGTTTATGTTTCAAAAAGAATTTGAAAAGTTTAGTAAAATTATAGAAGATAAAATAAAAAATTCTAAAAAAATAGGAATCTATTTTGATAGTGATGCAGATGGTTGTTCTGCTGCGGCATTATTAGTAATATATCTTCTTAAAAAATTCAATAAATACCCTGTTCTTGTTTCATGTTATCATGATGTTGATGATAAACTCAAAAACACGAAAGAAGATTTAATTTTCGTGTTGGATGCACAACCAAAGAATTTTGATTCCAATAATATAATCATTATAGATCATCATGTTATTCAAAGAATACCAGAAAAATCATATCTTTTCAATCCTTTAATCCATGATAAAAATCTTTACATTGCAACGTCTTGTCTAATCCATGATATACTTGATAAACTCGTTGATATGTCTAAGGCGTGTTGGGTAACATCAATTGGTATAAAAGCAGATAAATCAGAAGAAACTTGTGAAAAAATTCTAAAATTAACTTATGATATGTATCCAGAATTTAAGAACATTGAGAATAAGTTAATTAGACTAACAAGTACTTCTAGAAATATTCAGGATGCAAGTATCGTAGTTAATAGTTTAATCGAATGCTACAACATTGGTAGTCCAAGTTTTTTTGGAAAGACGCCATCTTCTGCAAAATTGATCAAAGTCAATAAAGAAGTTGAAAGAGAAGTCGAGAAAGTTATGAATGATTTAGAAAAATTATTAGAAACAAAAAATACGGTAATTTACAAGATCGATTCGAGATTTAATATCCAAAGTCTAATTTCGAGTAAAATCAGTATAAATTATCCAAATAAAACTATAATCGTTTTTAATTTTGGTTCAAAGGAAAAAATAACTCATTCGGAAGTTAGGAGTAGAGAAGATAATTTGTTAGAAAAATTGTGTATAGAATTGAAAGATTTAGTTGAAGATATTGGTGGACATAAAAGAGCATTCGGGTTTTCATTTAAAAAAGAAGTTTTTCCGAAGATAGTTAACTATTTCAAAAATGCAGGTTGAATTTAGTATTATGACAAAAAATTATCAAAAAATATTGAGAGAAGTTTATAAGAAAATTGAACCGACAGCTAGTGAAAGAAAAAAACTAGAGAAATTAAGCAGAAAAACATTAGCTATTGCTAATAAATTCGCAAAAAAAATAGATGGTAAAGCAATAGTAGCGGGTTCATTAATCAGAGATACGTGGCTGACAAAGAAAAAAGAATTTGATATATTCATTATATTTCCTAGGAGTATACCAGAAAAAAAATTAGAAAATTTAGGTTTAAAGTTCGGTAAGAATATCATTAAACAATTGGGAGGGACTTATAAAATCGAGTATGCTCAACATCCATATACAAGAGGAATTGTGAATGGGATTCAGATAGATATAGTTCCTTGTTATGAAATAAAAACAGGTGAAAGAATAAAATCGGCTGTTGATAGGACTCCATTACATGTAGAATATTTAAACGAACATATGACTAAGAACTTTTCTGATGATGTAAGACTTTTGAAGCAACTTTGTGTGGCGAACAAAATTTATGGTGCTGATGCTAAGACCCAAGGTTTTTCAGGTTATGTTTGCGAATTGCTTATAATTAAATACGGGGAAATTTTTAATGTCTTGAAAAATGTTGTCAAGTGGAAAGCTGGGGAAATTATCGATATAGAAAATTACTATACTAAAAAAGATTATCCTAGATTAAGAAAAAATTTTAAAGAAGAAGTCTTGATTATAATAGATCCCACTGATAAGAGGAGAAATGCTGCTGCAGCTATCTCAGCTAATAGTTTTTTTATGCTAAAAAAAATGGCAAATGTATTTCTTAAAGATCCTTCAGATGAAGTATTTTTTGAAGAAAAAATAGAGTCACTAACTGAAGATGAATTGATAAGATTACAAATGAAGAGAAGAACTGAATTGTTAATTGTAAAGTTTAAACCTCCGAAAGTAGTACCAGACATACTTTG